>TARA_R110001606_G_scaffold68796_4_pt1 | contig 13831 bp, 16 predicted proteins | sample TARA_R110001606 | Tara Oceans TARA_R110001606 (sample SAMEA4398315) | marine metagenome | biome: Polar Biome; feature: [SRF] surface water layer (ENVO:00010504); material: water (ENVO:00002006), including particulate matter (ENVO:01000060) such as... | depth 5 m | reverse complement strand
GACACGTTCTCGTTGTCAAAATTACAACTATAGGCTATATAAGTTTAAGTTCAAACTAAAACCAACAGTTTAAGTTCAAACTAAAACTAAAAAAAAAATAATAAAATGGAAAAAAAAAAAGAAACTGAAAAAAATTATAATCCAAATAATTGTTCTACATTTTTTATGCATTTTGGATTTGAAAATTCAGTTCCTTTGTATGAATCTACGGTAAATAGAATTGATAAAAGGACTAAAAAATATGGTAAACAACGAATAGAATTAAATAAAAAAAAATAATATGTTTATATTTCAATGTAAAAAATGCGATAAAAAAAAGGAATTGTCTAAATCAATAATTGAAATTGTTGGTGGATGTGTTAGAACTAAAAACGCGCAATGCAAATGCGGATCTGAAATGGTTGAAATTGAAAAAAAAGAATTTAATGGTTTTCCAAATTTAATAAGAACTGAACCTTCTTTAAAAAAATAACATGGGACAAGGTAGAAAAAAAACACCAACTGTAATAAAAAAAATGCAAGGTACTGCAAGGGCAGATAGAATTTTAGAAAATGAAATGCAAGTTGATTTAGTAAATGATTTACCAGATGCTCCAGATTTATTATCTACAATTGGAGCTGAAGAATGGTATAAGGTTACATCACAATTGTTACATTTAAAAATGTTACATTCAGTTGATTTAAGAATGATTGAAGCTTATTGTAATGAAATGAGTTTATATATTGAATGTGAAATCGATTTAAGAAAAAATGGAAGAATCGATGTTTTTAAAAATTCAAATGGTGATATAATTAGAACTCAAGCAAAGCCTTATGTAAAAATTAAAAATGATGCTTTAAATAATGCGTTAAAATTAGCATGTCAATTTGGTTTAACACCTTCAGCGAGATCAAATATTTCTGCTCCATTAACTACAAACAACACACAAATAAATAATTATTTTGACTAAATATTATTACGATAAAAAAGCTTCAGATAAAGCAATTGGTTTTATAGAAAAATTTATAACTCATACAAAAGGAGAGTTAAGTAATAAACCTTTAAAATTAGAAGAATGGCAAAGAAAAATTGTTGGTGATATTTTTGGTTGGAAAGAAAAAAAAACTGATTTAAGAAAATTTAGAACTGTATTTATTGAAGTTCCAAGAAAGAACGGTAAAAGTACTCTCTGTGCAGCGATAGGATTATACATGCTTTTTTCTGATGAAGAAAGAGGAAGTGAAATATATTCTGCCGCTGGAGATAGAGCTCAAGCAGGTATTGTTTTTGAAATAGCAAAAGGAATGATTTTACAAAGTCCTGAGTTATCTGAAAGAGGAAATGTATTTAGAAATTCAATTGTAAATGAAAGTAAAGGAAATTTTTATCAAGCAATAAGTTCTGATTCAAAAACAAAACACGGATTCAATGCTAATTGTATTGTATTTGACGAACTTCATACTCAACCAAATAGAGATTTATGGGATACTTTAACTACTTCTACAGGTAGTAGAAGACAACCTTTAACAATAGCTATTACAACAGCAGGTTATGATAAACAATCAATATGTTATGAAGTTTATTCATATGCAAAAAAAATAATTAATAAAGAAATTATAGATGAAACTTTTTATCCAGTAATTTATGAAGCTGAAGATTCAGACGATATTAGTTTAGAATCTACTTGGATTAAAGCAAATCCAAATTATGGTGTAAGTTTAAGAAAAGAATACATGGAAAGAGAAAGCAAAAAAGCTATAGATATTCCATCTTATCAAAATACGTTTCGTCGATTATTACTTAATCAATGGACTGATTCACATAGTGCATGGCTAACTAGTGGAGAATGGAATGCTTGTTTTCAAAAATTTGATTATTCAAAATTAGAAGGAAAAGAATGTTGGGGTGGTTTGGATTTAGCATCTACTAGAGATTTAACTTGTTTAGTTTTATTATTTAATTTAGATAATAAATTTGTTTTTATTCCATATATATTTATCCCAGAAGATAATGCTAAAAAAAGAAGTGAAAGAGATAGTGTTGATTATGTTTCTTGGATTAGAGATAAACATATAATTTCAACACCAGGAGATGTAACAGATTATAGTTTTATTAGATCTAAAATAAATGAGTTAAGTAAAAAATATAGAATACAATCTATATGTTACGACAGATGGAATGCTTCTCAATTAGTAATAGATTTACAAAATGATGGCGCAAACATGGATCCATTTGGTCAAGGTTTTGTTTCAATGTCAATGCCAACAAAAACATTAGAAGCAGAAATATTAGCTAAAAATATAATTCATAATAATAATCCTTGTATGAATTGGTCAATGAGTAACGTTTCTTTACTTGAAGATCCGGCGGGAAATATAAAGGTTGCCAAAAATAAATCTAAGGAAAAAGTAGATCCTGTTGTTTCTCTTGTGATGAGTTTAGGTTGTTATTTAACAACTGAATCTGGTGATAGTGTTTATGATACTAGGGGTGTTTTAGTTTTGTAACACTGTTAAAAAGTAAATTAAATATATTTTTTTTAGTTGTTATTATTTTATATTTTAGTGTAATTATATTATTGTAGTATAATAATAAAAAATTACGCTTTGAATATATTAGAAAGAATCAAAAACGTCTTTGTTCCTCAAAAACCTGAACAAAGAAATATTGCATTAAATAGTCTTTGGCCTGGTAATGATAATTTTATTAATGATAAAGCTCTTACTTTAACTGCTGTATGGTGTGCTTGTCGTTTATTATCTGAAAGTGTTTCAGCTTTACCAATTGATGTTTTTACTAAACAAAAAAACGGAGATAAAATACAAGATGTAAATTCTCCTATATATAAATTGATGAAGTTTAAACCAAATTTTTATCAAAATAAAGTTACCTTTTTTGAATATATAATGCTTTCTATTTTATTAGAAGGAAATAGTTATGTTCAAATTGTTAGAAATAATAGAGGAATTCCAGTTCAATTAATACCATTAGATCCTGAAGATGTAACTGTTGTTATTAATAATAATGAATTATTTTATCAAATAAACAATTCATCTGTTTTAGATTCTTCTGATATGTTGCATTTTAAAACTTTAACTGATGATGGAATAACTGGAATATCTCCAATTGATCAATGCAAAAATGCTTTAAAATGGTCAGAAAGTTTAGAAAAATTTGGAGTTACATTTTTTGAAAATGGAGCAAAACCAAGTTCTATTTTGCAAACTGATCGAGCTTTATCTGATAGTGCAATGCAAAGACTTAAAACAAGTTTTAATAATAATTATGGAAAATTAAAAAATAGTAATTCTACAATAATATTAGAAGAAGGTTTAACATTTAAGCCAATATCTATAAGTCCAGATCAAGCCCAGTTTTTAAGTTCAAGACAATTTAGTATTGAAGAAGTTGCTCGTATATTTAATGTTGCTCCACACTTATTAAAAGATTTAAGTAAATCTAGCTTTAATAATATTGAAATGCAATCTCAAGAATTTTTAACTTATACTTTAATGCCTTACGTTAATAGAATAGAAACAGAATTAAATTTAAAATTATTTAGAGAATCAGATTTAGGAAAAACTTTTGTTGAGTTTAATGTAAATGGTTTATTAAGAGGTGATGTTAAAAGTAGAAACGAAGCTTATAGAACAGCGATTACAAATGGTTATATGAGTATTAATGAAGTTAGACTAAAAGAAAATTTAAATAAAATTGAAGGAGGTGATAAACATTTTATGCAAATGAATATGACTACAATTGAAAAAATAGGAACAGAGGCAGAAGAAAATTCTGTATCATAAAATAAATACAATGGAAAAAAGAATATTTAATATAGAAACTAGAATTGATTCAGATGACAAAGGTGTTGAGATTATAGTAGGTCATGCAAGTTTGTATGATTCAAGATCTGAAAACCTTGGCGGGTTTTTTGAATATATAGAGCGTGGCGCTTTTACTCCAGATCTTATCGATAAATCTGATGTAAGAGCTTTAATTAATCATGATCAAAATTTAATATTGGCTCGAACAACCTCTGGTACTTTAAAACTAGAAGCTGATGAAATGGGTTTAAGATATGAATTTGAAAATCCTCAAACAAGTTATGCTAAAGATCTTGCAATTTCAATGAGAAGAGGTGATGTCACTCAATCTTCTTTTGCTTTTACTGTTGGTGAAGATGAATGGTCTACTGATAATGATGGTAATAATATAAGAACAATTAAAAAAATTAATAGACTATACGACGTTTCTCCTGTTACTTATCCTGCTTATGCTGATACTAATGATTTAACTATAGCAAAAAGAGGTTTAAAAGAATATGAAGAAAGTTTAGTTGTAAAAGTAGATAATATTAAAAAAGATATAACAAATAAAAACGAATCTTTAGTGAGGGGATCTCTTACCTCATTAAAAATTGAATTAAAAAAGAGAAAATAATTAATTAAATTTATAAAATGAAAACATCAATCGTATTAAAAGAGGAAAGATCTGATATTATTTCTCAGTTGGAAGGCATTAAAGATGTTGCTACAACTGAGGAAAGAGATTTGACTTCTGAAGAAAACAATGAAGTAGATAATTTATTAAAATCATGTGATGAATTAGATACTAAAATTGAGAGATCAGAAAAATTAGAAACAATAAAAAGAAATGCAGCTGTTATTTCTGGTGTTGTTTCAAGTAATGATACTCCAAAAGAAATGAAAAACTATTCTTTTCAAGATGCTATGAAACAAGCTGTTTCTGGTAAAATGTCTGGTTTAGTAAAAGAAATGGATGAAGAAGCAAGAAGAGAAAATCCATCGCAAGTATTTAGAGGGATTGGAATTCCTGCTAGTGTTTTAAGAGCTACTCCAGAACAAAGAACTGCAGTTACTGGTCCAACTAATGCTACTCAAGTTATGAGTTTTACTGATCAATTAATTGCTAGTTCTGTATTAGCATCAGCTGGTGCAAATTTTTATACAGCTGTAGATAATATGAAATTTCCAATTGTTCGAAATATAACTTCAGCTTTTATTGCTGAAACAGGTGGAACTGCAACAGCTGCTGGTGATACAACTTCAATAACTTTATCTCCAAATAAAATTATTTCTATTGTAGATATGTCAATTGAAGCTATGACTCAAAATTCTGGTTTAGAAGCTGCAATTAGAAATAACATGGCAAGATCTATAACTTCAACTTTAGAAACTAATTTATTAGCTGCCGCAGATTTAGGTACAGGGCCTGCATCTATTTATGATGCCGCTACTTTAACTACTGGTAACGTTTTAGATGCTGCAACTTTAATAAATATGGAAACTAATGTTCTTGGAAATAACATTCCAATGCAAGGAGCAAGATTTGCTTATTTAACTAATGCAACATCTTTACCATTAATTAAAGCAATGGCTCAAGTTGCTAATGTTTCACCAATATATGATAATCAAGACAGAACTATTAATTCGTTATATAGTGACTTTTCTTCTTTACTTGGTGGAGCTGCTTCTGGAAACAAAGATGTATTATTTGGAGATTTTTCAAGAGTTCACATGGCGACTTTCGGCGGATTAGACGTGCTGTTTGATCCTTATACTCAAGCAGATCACGGTCTTGGACGTTTAGTTGCAACATCACTTGTTGATGGAAAAGCTACTGACAATGCAACAGCATTCCAAAAATTAGAAGCTGCAGCTTAGTATTAATATTTTTAAATCATTATAAGAGGTGATGGTTTTCTGTCACCTCTTATTTTTAAATTATTAAAATGAAAACATATTTAGCAACTCCATCTACTATTTATCCTGTAAGTTTAACAGAAGCAAAACTTCATTTAAAAGTGGACATTTCCACTGATGATGCTTTAATTCAAAACTTAATAATTGCTGCGACTCATTTATCTGAAGAATATACTAATCGATTTTTTTTAAATACTGATGTAGTGATGACATGTTCTGATTGGAGTGATTTAAATGCTTTATTTAAAAGTAATGTTACTTTTGATTATTCTACTAATACTATAAAATATTATGCTCCAGGAGATGGGAATACTTTTACTACTTGGAATAATTTAAATTATAATGTAGTTATTGAATACCAACCTGCCCAGGTATCAATTAGAGAAAATAAAACTTTTCCTTCTATTCAAAATAGATCTGATGCAATACAAATTACATATAAATCTGGTTATGGATCATCTGCTACAAATGTTCCTCAAGAAATAAAACAAGCTATACTTTTAACAATTGGAAATTTTTATAGTAATAGATCTAGCGTTGTAGTAGGGAGAATATCAACAGAACTTCCTCTTAACGTTAAATGGTTATTAAATACTTATAAAGTACAAATATTATAATGAGAATTGGAGAATTAGATAGAAGAGTTACTTTATTAAGACTTATAACTACTAAAAATAATTATGGTGAGTTAACTAGACAATATGATAATATAAGAGAAGTATGGGCATCAATAGAATGGAAAGGAGGTTCTGAAGGTCAAGATGAAAGCGATAAAATTACTGGAATGACAAAACTTCATGTTTATATTAGAAACCAAGATTTATCATCTTTTAATTTACAATCAAAAATAATTTATAAAACAAAAGATTATTTTCCTAGAGTTATTAATGAAATAGATGGAAGAGAAGCTTTTCTAGAAATTATTTGTGAAAATAAAGATTAATTATGATTGAACAAAGTAATGTTGGCGGACAAAATAATAATGACATTCAAGTACATGGATTAAAAGAACTTGATACATTAATTAAAAGTTTACAAAAAGGAATTAATCAAGATAATGTTTGGAGATCAGTATGGAAAAAAGTTGGTAAACCTGCTTTAATGGAAGCACAAAGTAAAGCTCCTGTTTCTGATAAAAAAATACCATATCCACCAAGTGTAAAAAAAAGATTATTTAGAGATAATAAAGTTGGTAAATATATTATGCCAGGAACTTTAAAAAATAGTATTGGTTTTTTTAGAACACCTTCTTCAAAAGATTATAATGGAATATATTTAGGTCCAAGAGTTAAAGGAAGATTTAAAAAAGAAAAAGGAGGTTATTTTGGAGCTTGGGTAGAATATGGAAGCGACATAAAATTTTTTGGAAAACACTTTGGAAAAAAAGATCAACCATTTATGAGAGATGCGTTTGAAAATAATAAAGTTCAAATGCTTACAAATACATTTAAACATGGTCAAAAAATTGTAGATCAATATATTAAAAGGTATGTTAAACGAACTTCAACATTTAAATAATGGAAATAGGAAAAGCTATATTTAATATTTTAACTAACAATGCTAATGTTACTGCAATAGTTGGAACAAGAGTTTTTCCAAATGTAGCAGCTCAAACAACACAATTTCCTTTTATAATTTATAATGTTGCAAAAGCAGATCCATCTAATACAAAAGATGGTGTAAGTACTTTAGACGTAATTTCTTGTATGATAAGTTGTTACTCTGAATCTTATTCAAGTTGTACAGATTTATCTAAAAAAGTAAGAATTGCATTAGATAGATTAAGCGGAACATTTGCTAGTGAACAAATTCAATCAATAGAATTTACAGATTATAATGATGTTTTTGATGACACTAGTGGAGATAGTGGTATTTATAGAAAAGCTTTAGATTTTAATATAAGGCAAATAAATCCAACACAATAATTTTAAAAAAAAACAAAATGGAATATAAACTATTAAAAGATTGGAAAAGTAAAAGACATGGAAAAATATTAATAGCTGGATTGATTGTTAATATTACAAAACAAAAAGAATTGACTGAATTAATAGATTTAGGTTGTATTGATAAACCTAAAGAAGTTAAAAAAGAAAATAAGAAATCAAAATAAATTAATTTAAAAAATAAAATAAAATGGCAATATTGAATGGAACTGACATTAAAGTGTATAATTCAACTACCGGAATACTTGTAGCTTATGCACAAAATGGATCAATGAACTTAAATTTAAGTTTAAGAGAAATAACAAATAAAGAAAGTGCAGGATGGAAAGAATCTTTAGAAGGTTTAAGAGATTTTTCTATAGATTTAGATGGAGCATATGCTTGGACAGATGCTAGTAGCGGTGCTTTAACTAACGGAGCTGATGATTTAGCTTTATCAAATATTATAACAAATAGAGTCCCTTTAACAGTTAAATTTGGATCTGTTGGAACAGCTACTGGAGATTCATATTATACTGGATCAGTATTTTTAACAAGCTTTAGTGTTTCAGCAGGAACAGAAGAAACTGCTACTTTTACAATGAGCTTTGAAGGAACAGGATCAATGACTTTATCAGTTGCTTAATAATAATTTAGGAGATCGGCTTAGGCATCTTTTTGTGAGGTGTCTTTGCTGTGATCCTTTTAACTCACAAAAAAATGAAATATACATTTGTAGAAATAGCTAAAACAAAAATTCCAATAAAATTTGGTTTTAATTCACTTAGAAAATATAGTGCAAGAACTAATACATCGTTAAATGATTTTAATAAAATTGCTGTAAACATGAGTTTAGATCAAGCTTTACAATTAATTTTATGTGGAATTGAAGATGGTTATAGATCAGCAAAACAAGAATGCATATATAATATAGATACTTTAAGTGATCTTATAGATGAAGATCATGATGCAATATCAAAATGTATGGATATTTTTGCAGATCACATGGGAGGAAATAATGATAAAAAAAAGGGAAAGGTAAAAGCCAAGAAGTAGGGCAAGTTCTTTCTTGGCATAAAATAATTAAGATTGCTTTAGGTCAACTTATGATGACTGAAGAAGAATTTTTAAATATGTTGCCTAAAATATTTTGGTTAAAAGTAGATGGCTTTTATGAATTTTATAATTTAAAAGAACAAAATGATTGGATAAGAATTAGATGGCAAACTACATTGTTGTTAAATGTACAATTGCCTAAAAATAAATCTTTAAAAGAAAGAGATTTAATTAAATTTGATTGGGAAAAAAATAGTAAATTAGGAAATAAAAAAGCTAAAGAAAAAGCTAATTATATTAAAAAATTAGAAGATCATGGGAAATAAAAGCGTAGGTTATTTAAATATTGTTTTTGGTGCTTCTACTAAGTCTTTTGAAAAGTCATTAAAAAATCTTCAGAGAAGTGTAAAACGAGTTGGTGTTAATTTAAAAAACACTGGAAGAAATTTAACTAGAAATTTAACAGTTCCTATTATTGGAATGGGAGCTATTGCTGTAAAAACTTTTGCTGATTTTGAACAATCAATGCTTAAAGTAAAAGCAGTTTCTGGTGCTACAGGTGCTGAATTTCAATCATTAGAAAACAATGCTAAACACTTAGGAAAAACAACAATGTTTACTGCAAGTCAAGTTGCAGGTTTACAATTAGAATTAGCTAAATTAGGTTTTTCAACTGTTGATATAAATAATTCTACTCAAGCAATTTTACAATTATCTCAAGCAACAGGTCATGATCTTGCTGAAAGTGGTGAAATAGTAGCTGCGACTTTAAACAGTTTCAATATGGAAACTAAAGATGCTACAAAGGTAGCTGATATATTTGCTGTAGCAAGTTCAAATGCTGCGATAGATATGGAAAAACTTAGTGTCGCAATGCCTACTGTTGGCGCTACTGCTTCAGCTGTTGGTGTTCCTTTAGAAGATCTAACTGCAATGATGATGACTTTAGCAGATAGAGGCATGGAAGCTTCTACAATGGGAACTCATTTAAGAAAAATATTTGTTGAATTAGCAACTAAAGGAATAAGCTTAGATGAAGCAATGCTTCAAATAAATTCATCTACTAATAAAGTAAAAACAGCAACAGAATTATTTGGAAAAAGAGCTTTTGCAGCAGGAATTATTTTATCAGATAATACAGATACAACACAAAAATACGGTGAAGCAATAGATAAGGCCGCTGGTAAATCTAAAGAAATGTCTGATATTATGGATAGCGGAACATTAGGTGCTATGCGTAGGCTTAAAAGTCAAACAGAAGGTTTAGCAATAGATTTAGGAGAAAAATTAATTCCTGTCTTTGAAGGATTAATGAATTTTATAACAAACACATTAAAATTTTGGGACGATTTAGATGATAAATTAAAAAATCAAATTATTACAATAGGATTAATAGCTGCAGCTGTTGGCCCAATAGTTACTGCTTTTGGGTTTTTAGTAACAACTGTAGCTGCTTTAATTAGTCCAATTGGATTAGCAGTTATTGCTATTGGTGCATTAGTAGCTGCATTTATTTTTGTTGAGCATAATTTTGAAAGCTTTAAAGAAAGATTAAGTGATTGGTCTTGGTGGAAAAATTCTTTAATAGAAGCCGCTCAATCAATGGTTTTAATTTTAGGAGGTCCATTAACAAAAGCTTTAGGAATAACAGATGCAGTTTTAAATTTAAAAAAAGATACTAAAGTTTTTAAAACAGAATTTTCAACATTTGGTGAAGCTTTAACTGCTCAAACTGATAAATTAAAAGAAAAATTAAAAGGAAATTTAGTATTTGATTTTGTTATGGGTAATCCTTTTAAGTTGCCAACTATGCCAAGTGGAACAACAAGTGGAGGTGGAGGTGAAATAACTGTAAATGGAAATTCTTCAGATAATACTAGTGGTAATTTAGTAGAAGATACTTTAAAGACTACTAAGTCTATGAGTGAAATATGGACTGATTTTTGGTCTAATTGGGGAAAAAATATTGCTAGTACAATTGATAAAGCTTCAATGATATTATCTGGTTTAGGAACATTAAGTTCTAGTATTTCAAAAAAAGAAACTATACAATTTGAAAATGAACGAAATGAAAAAAATAAAGCTTTAGATGAAGATTATCAAAAACAACTTACATTAATAGAAAATAGTATTTTAAATGAAGAAGGTAAGCAAAGTGCTATTGCTAACTTAGATGCTTCATTTTCAGATAAAAAATTGGCTTTAGATAAAAATATGGCTAAAAAAGAAGCTACTATAAAAAGAAAACAAGCCGTAAGAGATAAAATGTTGGGGATAGCAAACGCAACAATTTCAGGAGTTGAAGCAGTAATGGCTGCTATTGCAGCTTCACCACTAACTGGTGGTTTGCCTTGGAGCGCAATTGTAGGTGGTTTAGCAGCTGCAAATGTTGCTACTATTGCATCAACACCAATACCAACTTTTGCTGATGGTGGAATTGTTAGCGGTCCAACTTTAGGTTTAATGGGTGAATATGGAGGAGCAAAAGGAAATCCGGAAGTTGTTGCACCTCTTGATAAATTAAAATCATTAATGGGAAATGCTCAACAAAAAGTTGAGGTATATGGTAGAATAAGCGGAAATGATTTAATAATTTTAAATCAAAAAGCGGAATTTAATAGAAATAGATTTGTATAAATGGCAAAAAGATTTAATACTTTAATAAAATCATTTAACGGAAGTCAATATACTATAGAAATATGGGACAAAGACTGGACAGGATCTTCTAATGATTTTGTAATAGGCACAGGTGGACCTATTATAACATATGATACAAATGGAAATAAAAAATTTAGTGAAATTTTACCTTCTACTTGTAAAATTCCATTTTTAGTTAGAAGCGCAGCTGATCAATTATTTATAAATCATTTAAGATTAAGTAGAAGTGAAAGAGATGTTTATGTAATTATATATGAAGCTATTTCAGATGGTCCTATTTGGTCTGGTTTTATAGTTTTAGATTTAGGAAGTGAAGGTGACGAATCATATCCATATGAAGTTCAATTAAGAGCAGTTGATGGTATTGCTTTACTTAAAAATATGGATTTTGTTCCTGATAATACTGATAGAGAACCATATACAAAAAGTCAAACTTATTTACCGGATAATTACCAAACTTTTATTTATTGGATAAAAGAAATTGCAAGTAAAATAGGATTGGCAACAACTACAGATGGATCTAATTATAATTATAAAATAGCTACAGCAGTACATTGGTATAATGAAGATATGCAAAGTCCAATTACTAGTGATTTAGATCCACTTAGATATACTAAAGCTCAATCTAGTCAATTTTATAGCATTATAGATGATACAGCTACAACAATAAAATATAAAGCAAGCACTGTGTATGAAGTTTTAACAGCAATTTGTAAAGCTTGGGGAATGAGATGTATTTTTTGGAATAATACTTTATATTTTATTCAAATATCTGAATATGATTCTTCAGAAACTGGAACAATTACTTCACCTGTTAATATAACAACTAGATTTTATAATAACTCTGGAACATTTACTGGATCTAGTGCTAACATAGGTAACGGAATTGATACTCATACAGCATATGATTTACAATTTGAAAACGCTTTAAATAATACAACAGGATTAAATAAATTAAGTGGATCTAATTATGGGTTTTATCCTATTATTAAATTAGTAAGAAGTGATTTTTTAAGTTTATCAAATGTTAATTATTTTACTTCTTTTCCTAATTTAAATATATCATTAATAGGAAATGGAATTAAAATTAATAGTACTTTATTAAATACTTTTTCAGATCAAAATAATAAATCATTTAGTGTATTATTAAAAGGATGGTTTAAAAATAATAATTCATTTGATGTTTTAGTAGACGTAAATTGGTCATATAGAGCAAGATTAGCAGGTACAACAACATTTACAAAAGTTTGGGCTGTTCCAAATAATACTATTATTCCTGTATGGATTACTTTACCCCAACCAACTGCTTATCCAAATCCATCTTTAGGAAATTATTTAGCAAATTATTCTTCTGTATTATTAAATCCAGGAATGAATTTAGTAGAATTTACATCTTTAAGTCCTGTAGCTCCTTTTTTAAATTTAGATAGTTCATTTGTAGGTGATTGGGAAATAGAAATATTTTGGGTAGGAGAAACTTCAGGATCTAATTATTTTGGTCATGGTTCTATAAATGATGGACCATATACAAATGAAAATCCTGTAACTGCTTTAGTTGGCTTTAATAATGTTGCTAATGCAATAAACACATTAGAATGTTATATATCACCAGTATCAAATGGATCTGTTGGTGTTGAAACAGAATTGACAAGTGTTTACACTACAAACGATGATACATATATTTATGATATAGAAGGGTTAAAATTTGGTGATAACATTTTTACTAATATTCCAAGTTCTTTACAAGTATATAATGGAACATCATGGAATTTTACAAATTTTGCAGGTAAATGGGGTGTTGATACTTTATCAGGTACTGATAGTTTTACAGAATTATTATGTAGACAAATATTAGAAAATCAACAAAACGAAAGTTTTAAATTAAATTTAACATCAGCATTATCTGAAAACGGAAAATATTTATCTGATGGAACAAGCTTAATTGGTAAATATATTAATCCAATTGGAAGATTAAAAGATTCTGGATCTGGTAATTTACCTTATGTTTTTTTAAGAGGTGATTTCCACATGTTAAAAGATCAATGGACAGGAGATTGGTTTCAAATGGAAAAAATATCTTCTACTATTAATACTGTAATAATTAAAAAAGGAGGTTTAAATACTGGTCCAACAGGAAGTGGTACATTAGATTCTGGTCCTGTTGGAATAATGGGTGGATCAGTTGCAAGAAGACAACCAAAATTTACTCAAAAAATTGGTACTACATCTGCAGATATAACTATTAGCCAAAGTCCAATTACAAGTATTCCAATAAATTTAATTGGTGAAACTTTATTTAAATCAGGAGATACAGTAGAATTATATGATCCATATACAGAAACAAGATATAGATTAGTTTTAACATCAAATCAATTTAGTGATAGTTCAAGTTTAGATGTTGCTTCATTTGCAATAACTACTAGTATATATAAAGGATCTTATATTATAATAGATGATGCTGATTTATCTTCACAATATCAAAATAAAACAAA
>TARA_R110001606_G_scaffold101973_3_pt1 | contig 13837 bp, 13 predicted proteins | sample TARA_R110001606 | Tara Oceans TARA_R110001606 (sample SAMEA4398315) | marine metagenome | biome: Polar Biome; feature: [SRF] surface water layer (ENVO:00010504); material: water (ENVO:00002006), including particulate matter (ENVO:01000060) such as... | depth 5 m | reverse complement strand
GCCTATGGGCTGGCGTATTTGGATAAGCACGCGCCTGACCTAGCTATTATGCTACGGCATGTTTGGACATGCGCGTCACCGGGTGCGCGCTACGGCCAGAAAGCAGCCATAACACTCGCTCGTTATATTCGTGATGCCGACGGGCAAAGTGCAATGGCCGATAACCAAATGCGAGCGTTTCGTACCAAAAGCCAATGGGGCTTCAGCCGTCTTGGCCAAAATTTATTCTGGCGACCAGAAGTACCCACTTTACAGCCTCAATAGCACCACGTATTAACCCGTTCTAGGTTTTGTACGAAAAGTGATATCTGCTAAGTTTTCCCATGCAATAGCTGCATAGGGAGAAAATGATGGTTGGCCGGTACGAGATATCCAATGAGAACTGGGCACAGATTACAGATATTGTGTCGCCAACTCAGGTAATGGGCAGGCCACGGCGGGATGACCGGCAGGTCCTCAATGGCATTTTCTGGGTACTCTGTTCTGGTGCCAAGTGGCGAGATCTACCCGAGCGATATGGTCCCTGGTCAACCGCCTATGAGCGCTTTCGAAAATGGCGAGATGATGGCACGTTTGAAGCCATTCTTTCCCGCTTACAGCTCAGGCTACGTGAAGATGGACTGATGGACCTGGATACATGGATGATTGATTCGACCTCTATACGCTCCACCCGTGCTGCCGCAGGAGGCGGCAAAAAGGGGGCTCTGAAGAACCCTTAGATCACGCCTTGGGGCGTAGTCGTGGAGGCTTAACTACCAAAATTCATTTGGTTTGCGATCGTCACGGCTGGCCACTGGCGTTCACGCTGTCTCCTGGCCAAGAGGCAGACTCTCGGCACTTTATTTCGACATTAGAGAAGATTTACCTGCCTGGTAACGCTGGGCGACCACGTAAACGTAGTCGCTATATGGTGGCTGACAAAGGATATGACAGCGATGAGTTGCGCCATTATTGCGACAGGCACGGCATGAAACCGGTAATAGCGCAGCGCAACATGCATCGAAGAATACGGCCAGGTCTACCTAGACGGTTTGATAAGCCTAAATACCGGCAACGAAATGCAGTAGAGCGCTGTTTTAGTTGGCTGAAGGAGGAGTCACGCCGTATCGCCACACGCTACGATAAGTTAGCAAGCAGCTTTAGAGCGATGGTATGCGTGGCGTGCATAGGCCTCTGCTTGCGAGCCGACTTTTCGTACAGAACCTAATGCCGCCTGAAGTTTCGCTTGGCGGCTTTTTTGTGCGCTCTACCTGGGTGGTTTAGCGAAATGTGATGTAACACCATCTTACTGGATAAAAATCTTTACTTAGAGCTCAAATCCTCCAGTCAGGCAACAGGGCAACCTCCTCAAAACCCAAATAAAAGACCTAAAGGTGTCTACGACACTCGGGGCGATTCATCCGCGCATCCTCATATCTTCCATTCAGTAATGATATAATACCTTGGCTAGCAATTTAGTTTCTTTCATAGGCGAGAAGTTAATCACAAGGATCAATACATGAGTCAGTACCATGGCATTGAAGAGTCACCTTTGGAAAACCTCAACGACATGGCGTATGTCGATCGTTCGTTAGCAGTGGCTTGTACCCGCGGCCGAGAAGCAGTTGTGTCGAGATTTAGAAAACTATTGAATCGCGAAGGTCTTTCTGAACAACAGTGGAGGGTTCTTCGGATATTGTATGATCACGGCTCTCTTACCTCTGTTGATATTGCCGCGCTTGCATGCATACACAAAGTTAGCATTTCCAGAATTATAAAATCATTGGAAAACCAAGGTTATACTATTCGGACTACTAGCGGTTCCGATGCTCGTGCGAGGAATATAGAACTGACAGAGTATGGCCGTAGGTGGATGAAGCCACTTGTAGGGGAGGCGCTGATTATACATCGCCAGATTGCTGATGATTTCGGAATTGAACAATATGAGCAGCTTTTATATTTACTTAAGAAACTATCAAATATTAACTAACTTTAGCACTTATGATGATTAAGTGAGCCAAAGAACCCACCTTCACTGGCTACTAGGTAAGTATTAAATTATATATTAACAGCAGTTGTAACTGAAGACTGAGACCTACTTTTCATCCCTGGCGGATACTGCCTCTGCGTGCAACACTGGGCGCCACAAACCGGGCTGGACGGCAACGACGAGGTACGGGAATACCTTACACAATTAACCGTTTCTTCCACGCCATCAGGTCGGCTAATATCACTGACTGTGCATAAGCATACGCACTTAACGGCATTTGCAATTCAGAGCCATAATACAGGCGCCCTAAACGAAATGCTTGAGTGGGATTGAGCTCGCGGCTCATAAAGGCCTCCAAAATCAAAGAGAGCACCAGCTTAGTATTTCTATTTACCTTCAAAACCCGAATTGAGCATTAAATTTTCGGAGGCTCAGTTCAAGCGAGATCAAGAATATCTGTCTATAAGATTGAATAAATAGATCTTAGTATCATTACCGAGCCTGCAACCGAAAGCACTAACAAGAGGATTATACGAAATGTTCTTATTGAAAGCCGTTCGCTCATCCTTCCACCCAACTCTGTACCTAAAATGGTTGGAAAAACAAACAACAAGGAGATCAAAAGATCAGCAACAGAAACAAGCCCTAAGACAAGCATGCCTGTACCTAGAACCCCAGTACCGAGAAGAAACAAAGCACTTGTTGAAAGTATAAACTCACGGCGATTTAGATCAATAGATATCAAAGCCTGTAACGCCGGCAAACCATAAAAAGAAGTTAGTCCACCAATAAAACCACTAGTTATTCCAGCTACAACAAGTACAGGTGATTGCCAGCGCTCTGCAATTTTAGGTGGTCTTGGAAAAAATTGACTCGAAACAAAAAAAAGAATTAAAAAGCCAACTAACATAGTTATAACATTAGAATGAAAGCTCTTTAGAAGTTGCACAGATAAAATCAAAGATACACTCAAACAAGCGAGCAAAGGCCAAACTCTCTTAAAAACAACACTGCTACCTCGACACTCGTAAGCCTGTAACAAATTTGAAAATATAATTGGAAGAAGAGACCATCCGACTGCAGTAGGAATATCGTGAATCATACCAATAAACGGAACTGTAATTAAAGGAGTTCCAAATCCAACCACGCCCTTAACTAACCCTGCTATAACAAATATTAGTACATATGATACCACAGCGATTATTTCAAAAATGCTAAAGCAATAAGTCATTCGGACAACCTCAAAAATGGGAAATTAAAAAAACCATGCTCGGCAATCTAAATGACCAAGTGCTACACCCAACCTATCAGCTAGGGTATTGCCACGACTCATTGTTATGGTCACATTATCTACTGAAGATCGAGCCGCCATCATGCTGGTGCGGGCTCACCTCTCGATTCGTGCTATCACGCCTCAGTTGGGCCGTGCGCTAGTTTTATTTCACGAGAACTGGCACGCCAAACAATAAGCCCTGATATAGCGTATGAAGCAAGTCTCGCTTGATACCGTGTCCGACTGTCACCCTCTGTCGGCCTAGCAGTTGCACGAAGCTGCATCTCGATGGTTAACTTTTAGAACTGGCTGTTACCTGCTGCGCTAATAACCGCTCTGTCGTCGGTACATTGCTGGAGAGCACTACGCGTTTAGAGATCCTGACAAAAGTAGATAGCACCACAGCCACGGCCGTCGGTTTCAGTGACAAACTCAATGAGTTACCGCGCTCCCTACGCCTGTCCATGACCTATGACGAGGGAAAGATATGGTGAAACATACCGAGATTACTCAGAAGACCGGTAAAGCGATTTACTTTGCTGACCCGTATAACCCATGACAGCGGGGCTACAAGCGTATGACCGCCCCCACAACACCAACGGGCTGTTGAGGCAGTATCTGCAAAAGTGCACGAACATGTAGGGCTACAGTCAAGAAGAGCTCGACGATACCCCCGACTCACTCAATACACTGCCACGCAAGACACTGGACTGGTGGACACCGCTAGATATCAACGCAAAGATACTTATAAAATCCGTCGTCAGTCCGAGCACTCTTCGATAGCGTTGCACTTGGAACTTGAGGCCGCCCACTTTATTAGCCTGCTTAAAAAGCACACTACAAAGACTTCAACTTATTCAATATAACAAAGCATACTTTACTGATACATAAAGCAAACAAAAACCATATAAACTATAACAAATGAACGTATGTATAAAATTTAAAGAAAAAAAATATAAGATTAATATTAATTCCTCATGGGTAACAAACTACGAATATTGTCTACTTCACTTAATGTCTCAGCATCTAAGCAAATCTCTTCCTTTAGCAAAGCCTTAGCAATCATGAACGTAGATGGCTCATTTATTGCGTCCACTGCTAACAAACGTTTGTCATCAAAGTACCAAACAGACGCAGCATCATTTCGTTTAGTCGACGGTCGAAAAACACTTTTTGTATACCCGGTATTAAGTCCTGCAGTCTGTAACTTGGTATCATACTGATCCGACCAAAACCATGGCAGTGGTCGGTATTTAAAACCTGGATTGACAATAGACTGTGCTACCGAATCTGCCTGATCTACAGCGTTCTGAATAGACTCTAGCCTTATCGATAGCCCGCGAAACTCAAAGCTAGCACAGTCGCCAGCGGAATAGATTGCTGGGTCTGAAGTGCGCCCCGCTTCATCTACCTCAATTCCAAGTCCTGTTTCCAATCCTGCTCGCAGAGCAAGTGAAGTATTCACAGTTACACCAATACCTGCGACAATAAAATCAACATCAATGTGAACACCATTACTCAATTCAGCGGAAACCACCTTACCCTCCTGCCGAGTAACTGATACTATTGAGGTATTCTCATGAATAACAACACCCTCTCGACAATGTAATGACTTGAAAAAATGTGCTGTCTTGGCGCTAGCAACACGATTCAGAATACGGTCTGATAATTCTATTAAAGTCACGTTGAGCCCAAGACTGCGTGCTACCGCAGCCATTTCCAAACCGATATACCCACCGCCAACTACCAGCAATGAACTTGCTTTTTTAAGAAAAGGACGTAGCCGATCGGCATCATCGAGTGTTCGCAGAGTTAAGACATTAGATGCCCCACCACCTTGAGCCTCAGGTAGCTCGCGCGCATTCGCTCCTGTAGCTAAAACCAATGTTTGGTATGTAAATCTTCTCCCACCATTCACAACAACTTGACGTTTGTCCCTATCAATCTCTGTTACAGTTGTTCCTAAGAGCACATCAATACGTTGGCTCTGATATAAAAACTCAGACTTAATTTCCAAATCGTTGCGTTCTACACTTCCTAGAAGATACTTTTTAGAAAGTGGAGGACGATGATAAGGCTTCGAAAGCTCAGATGATATTATCAAAACTTGGCCATCGTAGCCCAGTTCACGCAATTTGAAAGCGCATGAACAGGCTGCCTGCCCTCCGCCAACGATAATTACAGTTTTTTTCATTTTCATCTCACTTACTTAGTTATTGTAAAGCAGAATCAGTAAAGAAAGCATCATCGAACTCACCAACAGTAACCTTAATGGGGGTCTCATCAAGTATTCCATTTTCCAGAATCACTGACCCTGAAAGCTCATTACGTGAAACAAAACCTATTAGATCAGAGGCATGATTCGCTGCCATCTCTTTAGTCAAATACCAATGTAAAGCATCATCCACTTCGGCGAATAAGCCTTCACACTCAACTACCTGTATCACTAACGCAGCTGTCTTTACTTCATTTGACCCAACCAAAGCTTCGCTAGACTTACCATCGGCTAGGCTGTCTAAAATTTTAGCAAGCTCAGTCACTCCTACAAGATCGGCGTGTATTAACACTAATGGGTGAAAGTCTGACGGCATATGTGCAACGCTTAACATATAGTCTCCTTCATCAGAAGCTCTCCAGGTTCTTAACCTTGGCTATATCTTGGCTGTGTACTAGATCAATGTCCTTATCGATCTTTACCTCAATCCATTGACCATCCTCCATATTCTGTGTACAAATGCCACTACGACCATCTTTTAGTGTTACTAAATCACCTTTAGCAACTGAATAAAGATCAATCATTACGTATCTCCAATTAGAAAAATGTAGTGAGATTTTTTGCCAACAGTACATTCTGATCTAAAATTATTTCGCGAGAAATAACACTCCACTTATCTCCATCGCGAACTAAACGGTCATATCTCTTACCTACAAATGTATACGTTTCATATTCTACACGGTTAAGATAGACCATAAATCTACAGCTAGTGCTCACTTCAGTTGGCGACCTTAGATTTGGCTTAACTTCGGTCAGTTGTATATTAGTAACTAAGTGAGAAACTCGAGATAAAGGTTCTTCTGCATAATGAACACCAGTTAGAATTTGCTCTACACGCTTTCCTAAAGTCCACTTATCTTCATCAAACCAGCTTATCTCCTCTCCACGCCGTGTATTCTCTAAGGCAGCATGCTGTCCAAATTTTACATTCTTTCTCATTGGCATAAAGTAACTAATGTCTTCATGCATAAGCTCTAGCCACTCTTTAAACTGGCGAGTGTCAATTAGCTCAGCCTCATGGTAAAAAAATTGCTCAACCTCCTTTTGTAGATAAAAATAATATATTTTATCCTCAGCAGAATACTGCTCACATAAATTCATTTTGATATACCTTTTTTGAAATTTTAATTAAAGAGGAACTGAAGATCCCTGATGAGCAAAGCATCCTACGTCTAGTACTGTTCCAGAAATCACTTCTGCATCCTCCGATAATAAAAAGGCTACAGCTAGAGCTAAGTCTTTTCCGGTTGTTGCACGCCCAGCGACTGTTCCTACCGCTTTTTCTTTCAATCGGTTAATATCGCCATCAACCCTGCCTAGACTCATGCCAGCCACAATTCCACCACCGCCAGGAATAACGGTATTGACCCTTATTCTTTTATGAAAGAAATCGAGAGCAGTGGCCGCACTGAATGCCAACAGCCCACCTTTCGTGGTCGCGTATGCAGCCATGTTTGGTTTGCCCCATCCTGAGCCCGAGCCTACATTTACGATGCTTCCCCCTCCTTGAGAAATAAAGTGTGGAATTACTGCACGACTTGCAAGATAGGGACCCTTTAAGTTGACGTCGACAATCTGATCCCAAAGTTCTGGAGAAGTATCTAATACTGTTCCTAGGGGGCCTATAGCAGCATTGTTTACTAAAGCATCAATTCGACCGAAGCGTTCTATTGTGGTCGAGATAACACGAGCCACTTCTGATTCTTTACTGACATCTGCCTCTACTGCAAGGATAGACAAGCCAGCACTCTCCGCCTCTGCCATCAGATGTGGGATTGCATTTTCCGCTAAGCTAGATGCTTGACGACTCTCCAAGCCAAAAGCCACCACCGACCAACCTCGACGCGCCAAAGTCAGACTAATATCACGACCCAACCCGTAAGTTCCACCGGTAACAATAACTACAGGTTTATCACTCATAATTAATCCTGATTTGGTACGAAGCGGGTATCATTGTGGCCAAGTAATTCTTTCCACGGTTTTCCTGCCATATAATCAGCCCAACGTTTATAAAAGCCACGGGGCATATGCTCAGAAACTTGAGTGCTAACTTCTCCTTTAATAGTCAATCCGTAAACGACGGGGTCTAGTTTGGCCACATTCAAAGACTGTTGGTAATTAAAAGCATATCTGCGAGCAATTGTTCCTTGACTCGCTTGAGTAGCGTAAAGCCAGTTTTCTAAATCGTCTTGCTCGGTCATCCCTGCCGGACCTGAATAGCGCATATAATAATGACGCAGAAATTTCTTCACTTTCTCCGGAGCATCAGCATCAACTAAGAAAAACCGCCATCCCTCTGTTTCAGTCGGGCTATGTGGGTGCCAAGTGCAGAGGCTACGAGGCTGACTGCCGTGAAATGATGTGTTCGGGAAAATGGTTCCAACAAAAGGCCTTAAGCGCGCCTCATCTCCCATAAGCCGAACTCGTTCGTGATAACAGTTTCGGAAATACTCTTCAATCTCAGGGTCGTTTTTAAATTGTTCAACATATTCTTGTCCTTCCGGCTGAACGGCTGAGTGCACCCCATGACCTTGGGCAAAGCTGATCCAGACATGCTGAGCATACTCAAGCTCATTGTCACGACGCCCCTTCACGCCTTCTTCCGCAGAAGGACCAATTCCAATAAGGTCAACGGAGCGATGGCTTGGGTTGTGATAAGTATCCCCTAAAAAGTTTTCAGCCGCATACTTCCAATTTGAAGGGAATACCCATTTGTGAACCCCAACAACTTCAGCCCCCCCCGGTCGACCATCACGGCAGTCAAGCGCCAAATCAAGATGTTGTCTCGCATCACCCAAATACTCAAGAAATTCAGGTGCCTCAGGATCCCAAGTTGCCCATATACTACCTTTATAATTTGTTACTTTTGCCACTTCAATCAATGACCACTCATTCTTATCTAATACTCCTTCATATAATGACTTATAGAGTGGAACACCGCGAAGCTTACCGTCTGTAGCATATGTCCAACTATGGTAAGGACAAGTAAATAGCGATGTATTTCCCGATTCATAGCGACATACTTTCATTCCGCGATGACGACAGGAGTTCAAAAAAACATGTATTTCATGAGCTTTATCTCGCACAAGAATGACTGATTCTTCTCCCATACGAGAGACGAAGAAATCACCTGGATTTTGCACTTGGCTTTCGTGACCTACAAATAGCCATGCACGCGAGAAAACTCTTTCGAGCTCTTGCTGATAAAGCTTATCATTAACAAATATCTCTCGACTTATCTTACCTTCATCGACATCAGCCAACTGTTTTAGATCAATTAGTTCCATAAGGACATTCCTCACAATGTGTTATTTAGCTAACTTAAGTAGCGGATAGATCTTTATTATAGTAAACATGTTTACTTTGTCAATGCGCTATTCGACGAATTCATGCTGCTAGTTGATATTCTTTTACCCCATATTAGTATAGGTATAATTATTGGAGATAACATAAGCATCGCATTATCATTCATCCAAAGACTTGCGCTACCGATGCCAAGGGCTAATAGCATCAAGAGAGACGACCAACATAGATCCGGCAACCATCTTACTGGTGAGTGCAATATTGATTCTCGAATTAACACAGCTCCTACGACGCAATGCATAACAACCAAAAACACATCAATAAGAGACCCGTTCATTAATATCGCTGGATTATAAATCCATAAAAAAGGCAACATATACGCCATTATTCCAAGCTTCATCCCATAAAACCCAGTCGACCACATACTAGCCCTACCGATAGACGCAGCAACAATACTACCAATGGCAATAGGTGGCGTGATCATACTCATTAAGCCAAAATAAAAAAGAAACATATGCGCAGCAATAGGTTCGATACCAAGATCAATAACAGTAGGTGCTATCACTGTGATCAAGACTATGTAAACTGCCGCTGTTGGCATTCCCATGCCTAGAACGATAGATACAAGGGCTGTCAATAAGAGCATCGAAAATAACCCATATTGTTCTGCCACGTATGATAGTAACAATGACAACTGGAAAGCAAAGCCAGTGGAGTTCATAATTCCAACAACTGCGCCAGCCGCTCCGCCTATCAATATTAGCGGAATTGCTTCTGTACCTACACTCCGCAACTCACTTATAAATTTAAATAAATTAAACTCTTTATAATATCGAGCCAAATAACCAATCAAGACCACACCAGCGGCATACAAAGCTGCTATGCCCGGATTAAAGCCTTGCCAGAACATTAAATAGATTAGCACGGCCAAAGGAAAAATAAATATCCAACCCTGACGCAGTGTCTCCCTCATGTTAGGCAACTCAGACTTATCAAGACCTCGGATATTATCCCGAACTGCAATAGCATCAATCTGCATAAATAATACTAAGTAATATAGCAATGCTGGTATTATTGCTGCCGTGACAATAGTGCCATATGAAACATCTAGAAATTCAGCCATTATAAAGGCTGTTGCACCCATTACAGGCGGCATTAATTGTGCGCCATTAGAGGCAACTGCTTCGATTGCTGAGGCATGTGATGGGCTGAATCCCGTTCGCTTCATTAAGGGAATCGTCATAATTCCGGTAGACATTATGTTAGCTACCGTAGATCCTGAAAGAGTACCAAAGGAGCTTGAAGCCACTACTGCTACCTTAGCTGGCCCACCTCGTCGATGCCCCATTAAACTCATCGCAAGATTATTGAAAAAAGTCATTCCTCCAGCAATTTCCATTAATTTACCGAAAATGACAAACGGAACCACTAGCTCAATGATAATACGCACAACTGTACCGGGAACACCGCTACTATCAGCATAAAGGTATAGCACGGTGCGTGTTGGTGCAGAAGTTTCAGCACTCAGCGGACCCGGCAACAAATGACCAACAAATCCATAAGCCACTATAGACGCGATGAAAGTTGCGATCACCAACCCTAATGACTTACGCAGTGCCTCCAAAAGTAGCAATAAGGCAACTATACCAGGCACCCACATATCTGGAGTGCGAAAGGCTAGCATTACCATCCACTGTTCAAAGTTCCAGGCATACCAGAACCAACTAGCAGCCACGAGCAAAGCTAATGTAAAGTCAATAATACCGCCATGGTCACGATAAGGCTTTGTTAAGAAAGCCCCAGCAGCAGCTAGACCAAGCATGATAGCAATGAGTTGCTGGGAAACAAGCGGAATACCTAGTCTCTCAGGAACTGCGAACACCCATAAAATGCTTAACAGCGGCAACAGCAACTTTACCAAGCCTGTTACCCCAGAATAGAGTATAGCCATGACTACTCCACTAGCTTACTGGGCGGTTGACTTCTCGAAACTGGCCCAGTTTCTGTAATTGAAGGGAATGTCGTTTATTGGTTATTCGTTCATTTCTAGCTTGCTGAAGAAACTCTCTGCACCTGAATGATATGGAATGGTAGGCTGATCAACATAGAGCCCTTCTTGAGGTACCGCCCTCAAAGGTGGGTAATCTTTTTGCATCTGTGGCCAGTTTTCATAAACAACTTCAGTTAGACGGTAAGCGTCTTCTTCCGAAAGGTCTTCATTTGCGACAACGTAGATATCATAAGATGTTATTTCGGTTTCACCGACAATATAAGGATGGCGGGACTTTGGTTCTGCCAAATATTCTGATAAGCCAGGCACTATATTTGAAAAAAACTCTGTTGTTCCCTGTTCTCCATTAGCTATTATACGTAGGCCGCCCGGAGCCGTTCCATGTGACTCCATAAGAACTGGCATAGTTGTAGCGACTGGCGCAGCATCTGCACGACCTTGCAAAACTGCTTCAATCCCATCCATTAATCCCCCAGAACGGGCAAAATCAACGTCTTCTTCTGTCAAGCCACCTGACTGCAAAATGGCTTTGTTAATTCTAGTTAATGCTATATTCGTTGACATATTTCCCATCACTCGTTTACCTCTAAGATCTTCGACAGTATTAATGCCAGAGTCACCAGTTGTAAGGTAAGCGTAGGGCAGGCTCCAAATGCGAGCGAGCACCCTGAGATTATCCATTTTTATGGGAAAGTTAGCTTCACCGTTATAAGCCATACTCGCCTCGATAGAGTTGGATATGCCTAATGTCATATCTCCAGTACTGATCATCGGCAAATAGACAGAAGAGCCCGCATTAGGTTGAGCGGTACTACGAATACCAAGTTCAGTCTGGTAGAGCCTGGACAGCCCTCCACCAATCAAATAAAAGGTTGAGCCGCTCGGGTTAGTTCCAATTGTCAGTCTATCCAGATCAGCAAAGGCACTCGTTGAAATTACTGCTATCGATGTACAGAAACTGGCTATAACTGCACGGAAGTAAATTTTTTTCATACATAACTCCTTGGAGGGGGTTTACCATTATTCATTATTATTAGCGTTAAAATGATCATTGCTATATTACAGTTTAATTATTAATAGAACTGTATCGCCTTTGATTTAAGTAATGCAATTCTCATCTATACCCAACGTTAGGCTTAGGCTGCGATAAAGTCAACACGTTAACTAATTTCACACCTACACCATTAGTAGTACTTTAAATTTCTTAGCTGGATGGTTGTCGAATCTCACGATCATGTCCATGTGTGCTACGAGCACTGTTTCTTAGAAAGCTTTCAGGCTACAAATATTGGGCTCTTCGACGTTGGGTGTGGAATTCGTCTCCTGAGCTGGGCCAGAATATGACCTCTACAACGACAGTAGGTATGGCATGGACGGCACCCAAATTCTGATTCTCGGCCTGGGCTTGGAAGCGCCCTGGATCCTCAAGAACCAGCACCTGGATACTTCCGTGTCACCCCACCGACTGGATCTCTATGTCGAGGCGGAGCGAGGTAGTCTCTACCCCTGTCCGGCGTGCGGTAAGGCCTGCCAAGCTCACGACTTTGCCGACAAAACCTGACGGCATCTGAACTTCTTTCAGCACCACTGCTACCTGCATGCTCGCGTACCTCGCACGACGTGTCCTGAACATGGCGTCAAACGCATAGAGGTGCCCTGGGCGCGGCCGGGCAGCGACTTCACCCTGCTGTTTGAGCAAGCGGCCATGTCACTGGTCAAGGAGATGCCGGTGCTGGCTGTCTCCCGCCAGTTGGAGATGTCCGACAAACGACTATGGCGCATCGAGCATCACTACGTGGGCCGTATGCTGGAGAAACTGGATCTGTCCAAGGTGGCGAGGGCGGCGTGGATGAAACCGCGTCCCGGCGCGGCCATCGCTACGTTACGGTATTCCTCGACATGCGGCGCAAGCAGGCACCGGTGATCTTCGCCGTCCCTGGCTGCGGCAAGGACGCCATCAAGGCTTTCAGTGCTTTTTTTGGCGGCCCACGGTGGTGATACGGACAATGTGGTCGAGGTCGTCTGCGACATCTCGCCCGCCCTCCTTAGCGGCATCACCGAACACCTTCCCAAGGCCGAGGTCACGGTCGACTGGTTCCACATCGTGCAGACCTTTACCAAGCGGCTGGATGAGATACGCGAGAAAGAGCGCCGCGAGCAAGGCCACCCCAAATCGCTGCGCTGGGCACTACTGAAGAACTTGGAAAACGAGAACCTAGCACCCAAACAGCTGGCGGCGATCCAGGCGTTGGTAGCCGATCAGAGCGCCACAGCCGATGCCTGGGTGAACAAGGAGAAGCTACGCTGGATCCAGAAAGCCCCGACGCCCAGAGCGGCTCGATGGCGCATCACGAATGACCTTAAGGCATGCAGGCGGCGGTTTCTGAAAACCACTCTTGAAGCCGATGGGGAAGGCCCTGGCGACGCTTGAGCGGCACGCCAACGCGGTGGTCAGACGCTGGCACTCGGGACTAACGAACGCAAGACTGGAAGGGATGAACGGCCTGTTTCAGGCGGCTCGGTCACGGGCACGTGGCTACCGGAACGAGGCTAACTTCATCGCCATGATCTACCTGATTGGCAGCTCGGTGGGCCGCCTGTTCGATCAGGCCAAATCCACATGAAGTGACGAAGAACCAAATATTGACACACCTCTTAACCCCAGAAGACTAGGGCCTGTTGACGTTTCACATGGGCAGCCATAAAAAACCACAAGCTAAGGCCACCATGCTTTCATAGTTTCGCTTGAGCTTGTCGTAACGCCTCGCTATGGCGCGATACGGCTTCAACCGAGCAAAGGCATTCTCTACAAGATGGCGATAGCGATATAACCCTCTGTCTAAACTGCTATTTCCTGTCTTTGAGTTGCGCTTGCGTGGGATCACCGAGTCCATCCCCTTGGCGTCGATCTGCTCACGGATACGCTCACTGTCATACCCTTTGCCAGCCACTAATGCCCCGCCTGTTGGCAACGCATCAATCAGCGCCTGTGCCTCGGTGCTGTCA
>TARA_R110001606_G_scaffold116220_2_pt1 | contig 13838 bp, 16 predicted proteins | sample TARA_R110001606 | Tara Oceans TARA_R110001606 (sample SAMEA4398315) | marine metagenome | biome: Polar Biome; feature: [SRF] surface water layer (ENVO:00010504); material: water (ENVO:00002006), including particulate matter (ENVO:01000060) such as... | depth 5 m | reverse complement strand
ATAGGACGTTACTTGATCCACTTTGGTTGGAAGCCTACTGAGTTTACTGAGACAGGCTTACCTAAGATAGACGAGAAAGTATTAGAAGATGTAAACATACCTGAAGCAGTGATGATCAAAGAGTTTCTATTACTCCAGAAGCGCGTAGGAATGGTTCTAAGTTGGGTAGAGTCTGTAGCAGACGATGGCAGAGTACACGGCTACGTCAATGCTATAGGCGCTCAAACAAACCGTATGACGCACAGCAGCCCTAATGTTGCCCAAGTCCCTGCATCATACAGCCCGTATGGTAAAGAGTGCCGTGAGTGCTGGATAGTGCCCAAAGGGTATAAGCTAGTTGGTTGTGACGCTTCTGGCCTAGAATTGAGAATGCTCGCCCACTACATGAATGATGAAGAGTACATCAGTCAGATTATAGACGGTGATATACATTCCTACAATCAGGAGATGGCTGGACTACCTTCTAGAGATCAGGCCAAGACAATGATATATGCTCTCTGCTATGGGGCTGGTGACGTTAAGATGGGCACTATAATCAATGGATCTGCCGCAGAAGGTAAGCAGCTAAAGGCCACTCTATTCAATAACATTCCTTCACTAGCTGACTTAATTACTAAGATTAAGAAAGCTTCTAACAGGGGATATTTGAAGGGCTTGGACGGTCGTAAAATCTGGGTTAGGTCTGAACACTCAGCCCCTAATTTTCTCTTACAGTCAGCAGGAGCGATTGTTATGAAAAAGGCACTTGTGTTATTATACAACAGTGCTAGAGAAGAAAAGCTAGACTTTACTTTTGTAGGTAACATCCACGATGAGTATCAGACTCAAGTGCTGGAGGCACACTCAGAACGCTTTGGTGTATTGGCTGTAGAAGCTATCGTTAATGCTGGTATAGAGTTAAACATGAACTGTCCATTGGACGGAGAATCTAAGATAGGGAATAATTGGTATGAGTGCCACTAAACTGTGTACTAGCTGTGACATAACGAAGCCTATAAGAGGTTTCGATAAAGACGGTACAAAAAAAGACAAGCTACAAGGAACCTGTAAGTCCTGTAGAAAAGATTACAGACTAAAACTTAGCTTAGATAAATTTAATATAACAATGGATAAGTATAAAGAGATGCTTAAAGCCCAGAACCATCTATGCGGTATCTGTTTTGTAGATGAAGGTAAGTCCTTATGTATAGACCATGATCATGTAACTAACAAGGTTAGAGGATTACTCTGTAGTAGATGCAATAAAGGACTAGGTTTACTTGGCGATAGTGTAGCCGCAGTTAAGTCAGCATTAAATTATTTTGAGAGGTGCAAATGAAAACATTAGACACATTAATAGAAGATGTTTATTCGGTAGTCAAGAATAGCGAAGCAGATCCAGACGTAGATGTTGATGCGATATTTGATCTGTTCGGGACTAACGTAAAGGAGGCTGTATTTAAGTCATTGTTTGAAGAGCGCGGAGACTCCACACGCTTGCGTATGTCGTCCGTAGGCAAACCTGATAGACAGGTATGGCTTAACTCCAAAGACTACCCTAAAGAGGAATTAGAGCCCTCTACGTTGATTAAGTTCCTGTACGGTCATGTAATAGAAGAGTTAGTCTTATTGTTAGTACGTCTAGGTGGTCACACTGTAGCTAATGAACAAGGTAAGGTAGAGGTTAATGGAGTCAAGGGCTCTATGGACTGTACTATTGATGGTAAGCTTATTGATGTTAAATCAGCCTCTAGCTACGCCTTTAAAAAGTTCAAGGATAACACTGTAGAGTTTGACGATCCCTTTGGTTATGTAGATCAGCTAAAAGGGTATGGTGCAGGGCTAGGAGTTAAGGAGGGTGGATGGCTTGCTATGGACAAAGGCAATGGACATTTAGCCTTAGCAATGATAGACTTGACTGAAGGTGAAAGCATTGAGGACAGGATCACTCACTTAAAAGATATTGTATCTAAAGATGAAATGCCTGAGCCATGTAGCTACCCAGTACCAGATGGTAAAAGTGGGAATATGAAGTTATCTACACAATGCTCTTACTGTCCTTATAAGCATACTTGCTACCCTGAATTAAGGACTTTCTTGTATAGTACAGGCCCTAAGTTCCTAACGGAAGTTTGGAGTTTACCTAGAGTAATTGAAATAACCGAGACTAAGTAACATGAGTGTAAAGTTTAAAGTAGTACAGACTCCACGATCTGAGCGTTTTGAAGAGCAGATCAACATACTATTGAATCTAGGATGGGCACTACACGGCAGTCCTTTTATTGATGGTACAGGTCAAATGGTACAGGCGTTATTAAAGGATATTCCAGATGTCAAAAAAGCAACTGCCAAAGTACCGAAGTAAACTAGAAGCTAGGGTAGCTTTAGGTTTATCTGAATGGGAGTACGAATCTGAAAAGATGGGGTACATCATCCATAAGACCTATAATCCAGACTTCATTAAGGGTAATATCTTTATTGAAGTCAAAGGATTCTTTAGGTCTGGAGACACCCAGAAGTATAAAGCTATCCACGACCAGATGCTAAAAGAGAATAAGATACTTGTCTTTGTCTGGTCTAAGCCTCATCAGAAACTACGGAAAGGATCTAAACTAACTAACGCTGGCTGGTGTGATAAGCACGACATTAAATGGTTCTCACAAGATGATATGAAAGCCCTTAATAAGTGGAGTAAGACAGCCAATGGCTAAGACAGTAGAGGAACTAATCGAAGACATAACCAGAGACTACGATGTAGACCTGTTAGTTGAGATATTATGTATTTCTGCTGAAGAGTTGTTAGAGAGGTTTGACGATAAATTAATGATTGCTATAGAGCGAGGGGATTTTGAAGATGGAACCTAATTCATCACTAGACACTCAAGTAGGAGGTAGTCACTATCAGATGGGAGGCATTCAGCCTATTGAATACATTCACGCTAACAACCTGCCCTTTATTGAAGCTAGTATTGTAAAGTACATATCTAGGTGGCGTAATAAGAATGGTGTAGAGGATCTAGAGAAGATCAAACATTACATAGACCTTCTCATAGAGTTAGAAGATAATGTAGGTAATAGAAAGAAGTAAACAAAAAAGGCCCCAAAGAGAAATCTGAGGGGCCTTTTTATTTGCCTAAAATTTAGTCTAGAGATCCCTCGTTAGTCATCGACTTACTGTGTCTATTACTCTGCTTTCGGTGAGACATTATTTCATTACCTTCTGCGTCTAAGTAAGTGACTTTTTCCCTGTAAGTTTTATCCCCTATTTTAACTAAGTCCTTTTCTAGTTTCCAAGAAGAAATAGGAGGGAAGCCATAAGACTCAGCAGCCATATTATAGTCTGCTGCCTTACGCGCTATAAGACCGCCTAACGGCCTCATTTTACCGTCTTTAGGGTCGTTAGTAGACACCCCATCTAATAACTGATTCTTTAAGCTAGACTGTACAGCCTCGACTTGATCTTCACCTGTAAGATCCATAGCAGCATTAAGGCTTTTCTTTAGCTCGTCTGCGCCTGACATTCCTTGATTCCATACAGTGCTAACCAATGTTTCCTGTAAGCCACTACGCATATCATCAAACTCAGGGTAGGAACTCTGAAGCTGGCCTACTCTTTGATTAATTAAGTTTGTTGCTGCCGACTTGTAATCTACTACTCCATCAGGGCCAGTAAAGTCTGCCATGTTTAAATCTGCCATACCCTCCTTTAGTCCATAGGGCATAGTGTCTGCTCCACCTTCTACACTCTTATGTTTAAATATACCTTCTGATTTATCAAAATCTGATATAATTTTATCTACTAAGCTAAGACCAGAATCTACTTCTACCGCTTCTGCCTCTAGATCAGGTGCTACCGTGTCGGCTATAGTGTCTTCAAACAGACCAGCCTCTAACTGAACAGCCTCACCGCCAGACCTAGACGTTTCTATAGCTTGTGTCATGTTAGCATTCTCTGGAGTACCTGCTGCCCTCTTGAGAGCGTCAGAAGCTTTAGCAGCTATCATTTCACCATCTATAGAAGACCACATCCCAGATAACTCTTGCTTCCCTCGCTCATACTGAGCCATCATCTCTTCTAACATTAGTTCATTCCTTTATCGTGCTGCTGTTCTTTGTTCTTCAGCTAACTTTCTATTTATCTGAGCCTCTTGCTTAGTGTCTTTTATAGAGTCCATGAAGTTCATATATCTAGACAAAACAACTTTAGTAGTCGTTGAGTTAGCAGCTAAATTAGCATTTGTTAGCATTTTAGTTAAAGCTTTCCATTCTCTCATTTTTGCTGGCCTAGAAGCTAATTTACCTAAAACAACAGGTGAAATAATTATAGCTGTTGCTACAGGTAACGTAAGAAGACTTCCTGCCGTAGCCGCGCCAGCAATGAGGGTGGGTACAAAACCACCAACTTGAGCATAAGCTTGTGAGGTTTTTGACTGCGCTACTAAACTAAATCTAGCATTACTGTCACCCAACTGTTTTGCTACTACCTCAGCAGTATCTAAAATAGAAGTAAGACGACCAAACATTTGAGGGCCTAATACTTTTTCAGTTAGTTCTCTTTGTTTTTTATATCTCAATGTTTTATTTAAAGTTTTTAACTCAGAAGAAGTAGAAGACATCGGAATTAATCTGTTTAGATAACCCCTACGAACTTCATCTAATAACATATCAGATTTCTTTTTAGTTATGTTTTTTCTTGTTTTTGCCGATCTCATAAAGTCAGTAAAAGCTTCAATAGCTTCAGGCGACCCGTGCAAAAACTCACCTACTTCACTAGGTTTCTTATTCATAGCTGCGCTTATAATATCTGAATCTAAAGTCTTCTTAGCGCCTTTATACCAACTTCTTAAAACCTTTAAATCTTTTCCATAAGTAGAGCCTAGCTTATTAGCTGCGCTTAACATAACTCCTTCTAATTGCTCAAAAGCATCTCCAGCATATTTAGCCCCTACTGAGTCTCCAGACTTACGGGCCTGTTGAGCTATATCGCCTATCTTTTTAAGCTGTATACTAACGTCTTCAAAAGAAACAACGGCTCTGTTGTTGCCGAGTAAAGAGTTTACCTTAGCTTTAAACTCGTTAGTGTCTGCTACCGCCCCTACTTTTTGAGTACCTGCTTCTTGTGTAAGTTTATTCTTAGCCCACGCATTATAACCTTTTAAATCAATAGATTCAGAAGGAACGTCCTTTAATATAGCTTTTAGAGCAGCACCATACTCGTCACTTAATCCTTTATTAGCTCCAGCGTGTAATTCAATTATCTTTTGACCCATTCCTTCAATAGAAGGGCCATCTAACAAAAGATCCATTTCTTTAGACAGGGCTTCTCTTTGGGCCATCTCTACTTTCTTTACGCTTTTAGTTAAGTCCAAACCAATTAGACTTATATTTTCCATTAACTTAGCGCCCCAAGTCCCAGAAGCCTGATAGCGTGTTAACGTAGTGCCGTATTTTTCAAATAAAGCCTGAGCTGCTTTTTTAGCATCACTCATATCTAGACCGCTTTTCTTTATAACTTTTGCACTAATGATACCAAAAGATCCTAATAGCAAGTTACCAGCCGCATCCCATTCCGCAGATTCTACGCTTTGATCATACGCATCTTGATAATTAAAGTCCTCGTCTTTTAAAGCAGATTCAGCTACCTCTCCAGCAAATTGACCTAATCCTGCCGATATAGCACTTGTAGTAGTTATTACAGCTAATTTAGCTACAGGGTGTTTAAGAGGTTCTGCTAGTTTTACCCCTTGTTGTACACCTTTAATGGAACCAATAACTGATACAGCGTCTGCCACTAAGTCCCTCGCCATTCCAGCAGGGGCATAGCTGTCTGCAAACCTATTAAACTCATCTTGAACAACTTCAATAACAGCTTCAATAGGAGGTTGAAGAGCTTGTAATTTTTCTTCATCTGTCATTTCTGAAGGTAGTTTAGTCTGAGGAGCATTAGGATCTGGTAACTGAGGAACATCTGCTTGATTAGTTTCCTCATTTTTTATAGCTGCAATTTCTGTAGCCGATAAAAAGAATCCTTCAGGTAAATCTTCTTTACCTCCATCTTGACTAACAGAAGTAGAATCCATATTAAAATAATCTGGTGGTAAATCTCTTTGAGACATTAAATTAACCCCTCTGGATTAAATCCGTATTTCTTTTTAAAATCAGTTATTGCACTTTTGTTATTTATCTTAGGATCTGCTATTGCCGCCTTATATTTTTTTATCATTTCTTCAGGCACTCCTGTAAACTTATCCCAATTTTGTAGCATTCCTGATGTGCTGTTGTTTTTAGAGATATAACCACTCTTAAACTTGTTGTAAGTAGCATCTGCGTCTTGAAGTCTCGCAAAAGCCTCTAGCCAATTTGTTAACACTACTGGGTCTGAACTGCCCGATGGAAAACCTTCCGCTATTAATGCAATATCTTTATCAGAAGCAGGGCCAGCAGGAAGAGATCCAATAATCTGAGAGTTGCTTATACGAGTAAACTCAGTTCTAAATTCAGTAACTGCGTCTTCAGTACCTAAAAATGATTTTAGACCTTCTTGGAAGTTAGACCATGCGCCAGAACTCATGGACGCTATAACGTCAGGATTTGAAGCTAGTCGCCTCGTAGATTTTGCTTTATTCCTAGCAGAAAGAGTTAAGTCCTGTGCTTCCATTAAAGCATCTTCTGCCTTAGTTGATAATTCTTTATATCTGACTAACAAATCAACATTTCCATCAGGATTATCTGACGATACACTTTCCATGTAGTCAGATAAAGAAGAAATAGTTAATTTATCAGGATCTAAAGTGCTTAACAAAGATGTAGTTCCTTTTTGAACATCTTTTATTTTAGTCTGTTCAAGAACATACTCTTGTTGTTTAGCAGTATCATTTGGATATAGGAATTGAGCGTTCTGCATAAGGCTAGTACCAGCAGCCTCTCCTGCCTCTTGTATCTTAGTTTGGTTTGAAACATATTCCTGTTGTTTAGCAGTATCATCTGGATGTATAAACTGGGCTTCTTGTATTCTAGTAGTTAGCTTAGGGGCTGTAGTAGATGTTGCTTTAGGCACTTCTAATAACTTCACACCTCCTAGACTACCTACTTCATACATTCTATCTGCCGCATACAAGTCTGTATTATATTTAGTGTTCATATCAGCACCACTCACTTGAGTATAAGTTTGTTGTGCATTACCCTCGCTATCCTTTTTAGGATCGTAAGCTTTCCATTCACCGTTGCTCTTTAAAGAATAAGAAACACCTGCTTTTGCCCAAGCTTTGCCTTGCTTTTGTAACTCTTCACCTGAAATACGTTCACCAAATGTTACTGCTTTAGTTCCTTCTGCTGGAGCAGGAGCTTTTCCTACCGTTTGTACGTCTGTTGCGTCAGTATTACTTACAGATACTACAGTGTCTACACCATCTATTACTACGGTTTTCATTGTACGAGCAGAAGGATCTTTTGGTTTTCCAGTACCGCCTAAAGATTTCCAAACTCCTGAACTTTCAAGGAACACTCCATTAACTTCTACCCCGTCTACTGTTCTTGATTGAGGTTTCCATTCGTCAGCAACTTGAGGGGCTGCTGAGTCATAGGTCTGTCCCTGATACGTGTTCATGTCTACATACTTAATGCTAGAAGAACCATCAGGATTATCTGTTTTAATTTCTTGCCATACAGGATCTTTAGGAGCCAAAGAAGCCGCTAAAGCCCTACCTTTATCCATCATAGCTAAACCGCCATTAGGATCAAACTGCATAATCTGTTGACCTGCCCTCTGATATGTTTCTGGCTTATTCCAATCTGCGTCTTTAAAATCATTCTTAAATTGATTCATGCCAATTGCTTTAGGACTTATCGCTTGTCCAAAAGCACCCATAGCAGCCTGTGCGGATACACCCTTCTGCTTTTCAGCATTAAGCATATCCCCATAAGAAGACTGTACTGTCTGTAAAATGTTTGATGATGGCCCTGAGCCAAATAATCCTGCCATGTGTCTTACTCCGTAATTCCAATATTAGCTAGTTAGCCAGCCCCAAGCATCACCTATCAAATCCTGACCTACGTCAGTACCTAGTAATGAAGTTCCTAAGCCCATCCAGTTAGATGTATTATTAGCACTCTGCTGTGCTGCAATACCTTGCTGTGCTAGACTTTCTTGGAACTGAGGCTCTTGTGCAAAGCCATATACTTGTTGCAGCATAGGGACAGAACCGAGTGCTTGCTGCTGTGGTTTGAATTGTTGATCTGCTACGTTCTGAGTCAGACCAAATAGACCAGCCTGATTAGACATCATACGATCTTGCATCTGAGCCCCGTACTGTTGGGCTTGTGTTGCTTCTTGGAATCGTTGGTTGTTTTGTTCAGTCTCTAATTGAGCCAAAGCTTGTGTACCGACTGTAGATCCTAGTTTACCAGACTCTATTAGACGACTCAAGGAGGATTGCGTCTGCTGCTCTCTGAGAGGCTCTCTAAGGGCATTTACGCCACGTAGGTACTCTGCTGCCGCATCATTGGGATCGAAGCTCTGGTAGGCTTCCTGAGAGCCCTGAAGCTGCCCTAGAAGTCCCTGCTGGAACTGTTCAAACTCAGGCGCTGCTGTTTCGATGTATTGACCTGTAAGAGGATCAAAACGAGTAGTTCCATATATATTACCAAATTCCATACCGCGAGGGGCACGGGCTTGTGATAATTGATTTACCGCACTCCCTGTATAACCACCATCAAAGTATTGACCATTATTTCCAGACACACTTGCCCCTCCACCTATACCACTATTATTACCACCGCCTGTACCTGCTGAATAACCACCAAAAGCATTACCGCCCCCACCGCCACCCATACTACCCATCATACCGCTTGATTGTGCTAGTTGTGATTTCATACCTTGAGGTAAACCAGCCCACTGTGATTCAGATATGTTCGATGGACGCATAGCGTTTAACTGTGCTTCATTAGGACGACCTTGACCACCGCCTATGTAGGCATTAGGTAGCTGGTTATCTAACTGAGGTTTACGAGCTAAAGATACTCTATCAGCCTCAGACATCATCTGCCAATCAGGGTTTGTTGACTCTTGTCGTAGATATTCTTGTCTGGCTTGATCATTCATACCGTACATAGTCTGTTGGGCAAAATCACCTAGAGGATCAAACTCATTGTAAGCACCTAACATACCACCAAAGTAGCTGTCTGTTCCTATTGCATTGCCTAACTCATCTAATAATTTACCTTTAAAACCACCTGTAATTCCATTCCCTAAACCTCTAAACATTGTGTCAGGGGCTGCGTCAGGGTAAAAAGCAGATCCTCCGCGAACATTAGTAAACTGAGTAGGGGCGTTAGCGTAAGTATTACCAGCTACATTAGGATTACCTTGAGGGCCTCCATACATAGGCCCTGTTTCTGTAGCAGCAGTTATTTGAGTTTGTGGAGAAATAGGGTTATTACCGCCCCAAGATAAACCAAATAAAGATTCAGACCTTTTTTGTTCTTGTAGTTTTTGGTTATAAGCTGCCTCTGCTGCTGCATTACTTGCTGCTGTTTGTTGTGCTGCTTGAACTGCCGCCATCTGCGCTGCTTTAGCTTGTGCTGCTTCTGCTGCTGCTATTTGCGCTTGCATATTCCTATTAGCCGTAGCCTGTGCTACTGCTGCTGCCTGTGCTGCTGCTGCTGCCTGTGCTGCTGCTTGACCGCCACCCCCACCGTTATTATTATTATTGTTATTATTTCCACTGCCAGTACGTGTCCCAATGGCGTTTCCATTACCCGACCTAACAGGATTACCACTTCTATCAACTAATGCCATTATGCAGTCCTCTTCCAGAAGTAGACGACAACGTAAGGTTGTACGATATCATGTGTATGTGCTGCGTTACCGCCTGTAGATCCAGAAGCAGGGGCTCCAGCACCACCGTTAGTTGTAGCGTAGACATTCGCACTACCATCACCACCGCCCAATGTCCAACCAGAAGCGTGAGTGTGGGCTGGTATCTCGCTGACTGACAGAGCGTGAGAATCAGTCTTAGAACCGCCTGTCTCTTCAACAGTATCAAAAGAAGCATCTGATGCATCAATACCTATAAGTACCTTACCTGCACCAAAGGCTGACCATGTACCTACACCTAACAAAGTAGCAGGATTAGTCGCTACTACTGAGGTATAGACAGACCCTACTGGATAGGCAAGACCATTGACAGTAGCTGCTGTAGGCGCTGCCGCAGTAATCGCAGTAGCAACAAAAGACGTAGTAGCTACTTTAGTTGTGTTGTCACCTGTAGTTGCTTTAGACGCACTAAATACTTCTAATGGATCTCCGTTTAAGTTTGCTTTGGAGTTAACTGCTGTCTGTACAGATACAAATTCAGTATTAAAATCATCACCTGAGACAACCTTAGCTGGATTAGAGTCTGCAAGCGCATCTTTTCCCGACCACGCTACTTGTACTGTATAATTACTCATCGTATTTTGCCTTCTTTTGCTAGGACTGTCATGCTTTGAAGCGAGCCTTTAAATCCATTAATTAAATTTATCATTTCTATCTGGACTGTTTTAGCTGATTTACTCATATTGACTTTATACTCTCTAGGGAAAAACAATGGAGAGTATTTAGAAGTTCCGAATAAGCTAGTGCTGGCCCCGTATACAGCCGTAGTTCCTGATGAAACAGGGGTCAAGTTAAATGAAGCTGAGTTACCCTGTGTAATGTTGTAGTCTCTAAACCATTTAACCGTAACGTCCTGTTCACGGCCTCCGTCTATAACACAAGAGAATTGTTTCAGTAGTTTAGCAGAATGGGGCACACCAAAGTCCATCCAGACTGTCTTAAATGTAGTCTGGTAAGTCTTATATACGGCAGTAGAACCTGAGTAGTCTAGATCGTAATAGTTATCATACGTAGCTATCACACCATTAAAATTACTTGATCCTAGACCTAAATATAATTGACCAGTGCTTAACGATAAGAAAGACTTAGGACTACGGTTTTTATCGAATAGCCACTTAGTAATTCTAGGGGTGTTGTCTGGGTTTATTACTTTAAAATCTAAGATGTACGTCTCATTAATTCCTGTAAAGGATAAGACATAATAACCACCTGATGTGTTATATTCTGATTTAATGTCTTCTGGATTAGACGATGTAATGTGTTTGATAATATCATTCTTGACATTCTTAGTCAAGTCTGTTAAGGGCATCTTGTCTTGGATCTTAGTACGGTTCAGCGACCTAACGCCATCAGCAGCTAAGAATAAAACATCATCACCAAAGGCTTGTATAGAATCTCTAGCGATACACCCTACACCTTGTATTACTTCATCTAAAGCAAAAGTAGTAGCACTAGGATCAAACGGATCATTATAGATGGCTATGTTGTTCTTACCGAATATAATCAACTTACCATTAAAAGATTCTAAGGCTACAATATCATCGTAACCCCAGACTGATTTCATGTTTAAAGCACCAGACCCTGTACCTGTCCATTTATGATGTTCTAATGTCCGAGAGTACAGTATCGTTTGTTTATCTTCAGTAAATCCTGCCGCCCATAGACGACCGTACTGAGACAACATAGTAGAAGGATCAAAAGTAGTTATGTTTGTAGATGCTGAGTAACTAGCTGTATCTTCTAAGTCCGACCATACCCCTGTGTCTGAAGTAAAGTGTATGGGCCTGTGTCCTGCTTGAACACCAATAGAGTCATCATCGTACTGTATCCACTGCCAGTTATCGCCTGTAATAGTCTGTGGAGTACCTGCAAATGTTTGTTGAGTATTTACTTGAGGCACAGCACTAGAGTTAATCTTCCAAATCTTATTGTTAGCTGAAGAGATTAAGTTAGCAGTGCCATTAGCATATTGATGCCAATGCATAGATTTAACTGGGTAGTTACCTACAGTAGCAGAGATAGCTTGAATACCCTTACGAGAAGTCAGACGACCCTCTGAGTTAATCATTATATTGTCTGCGTTAACTAACCACCTGTGATCTAGACTAGAGGCGTTAGCTTGAGTGTTTAACCCAAATACACCTACAGAGTCTAAAACTAAAGGGTTTAATTGCTTAGTTGGCATACCAAGTCATCTCCATCTGAGTCTTACCAGCATCAATCTGTACGGCTCTAGATAGGATGTTGACGTACTCTCCTGCGGCTACTGATACCTGAGTACCACCATCTTCACCACGTTCAGCTAGGGCCCTCATATAAGCACCTAAGATAACTGCTTGCTCATTGACGTAACAGTGAGTCTCAGCTAATTGAAGCTTGTCTTGTGGCTTAACTACGTTAAAGTTAATTCGTCTTGTGTCATTAGGCAGAGGCCATACATCAACCACCATATCTAAGTTATCATCAATACCGTTAAAACCGTAAGAAGATGGCTCACCTTTAGCTATGTTAGCTGTAGGAAATACTCTAGTGTTTATGTCAGCACTAGACATTTGGTTTAAGATAGTACCTGTTGAAGTATCAATGACATCTAATACTTTAAAGTCTCTTCCTGCCCCTAAAAGGGAGTAAGACATAACACCATCACTTGTAGAGATAGCAGACGTAACACGTAATACTTGCCAATCCCAATAATGCTCTACTTCATACTTTGCATCATTGACAAAATCACCAACCATTTTATGATAGTCAGTAGGGCCGTTTGCTGAAGAAAGATTACCAGACCAATCAGTCATCTGATCTTCTCGTAATCTCCGCAGCACTTCATTTATAATATCTCTATAAATCATAATGTTCCTTCTTTAAAATATAACCAACAAGCAAAAGCACTTGCGCCTATAATCCACATCAGTTTCTTAACGACTGACTTACCTACTGAAAGGTAAAAACGATCATAGGCTTTCTGTGCAGCTAACTCAGCTATTTCATCTTTCTCTTGTTCTGTCAATTTAGTATCACTCACTTTTAATATTTAAGATACATAACTACGCCAAAGAAAGCAGCTAGAACAGTCACAAGGATTCCTAAAACCTGCCCTGCTAGTACCATAGTCTCTTTAATTTCTTTAGCTTGTGCCTTTTGTTTCTTAACATCAGCTTTTTGTTTCTTATAATATTCATCTCTAAACTGCTGATACTTATAGTATCCTAGAAGACCTTGTTTATTGAGCATAAACTCTAATTCTTTCTCTTGCTTCTCTATTTGCTGTTTAGCTTGGTATGCTCCTAGTACATCACCATTACCAGACTTAATCTTGTTTTCAATACTCTGACTTGCACCAAAGTATTTAGTTAGGGCAGATCCAGCATCAGCAATCTCTTTGCCGTTAGAAAGAGTTTGTTTGATAACTGCAAAAGCTGCATTCGCAATAGCCAGTTCTGCTAACATACCCAAACCCTCTTTGTGTACTCTACGGGAATCCCGTATGGTTCTCTTGATGGTTGTACTACTAGGTACTCAGCGTTAACTCTGTTGACAGATGGTTCAATTAGTAAACCCTGTCCCATAGGCGCAAGGGCAGGAGCTACGTGAACTGGGTATATCTCTAAAGGACTAGAATTCATTATATACTCTCAATGTTTCGTATACAGAATGCTATAGTAGTTTTATCTTCAGTTTCTTTCTGAACTGCATAGCCAAGAATAGGATTTGTAACTAATCTATAGTCTAACTCTTTAGCTACTACCAGTAACTCCACTCTACACTTTTTAAGAGTTGGATAACTAGATACCATAACAGGCAGTGCAGGTTCTGTACTTACTAAAAGCATAGTAGCTACTACAAGAGCATACATTATGACTTAGGTTTTTTATGAGTTAGAGTCTTACTAGAGGCAGTATGCTTTGCACCTGTCATAAGTTTACCTGATGGATGTTTATGAGTTTTGCCTGTGTACTTCTTACCATTTAGTAAATAATGTGGGACG
>TARA_R110001606_G_scaffold133016_3_pt1 | contig 13849 bp, 14 predicted proteins | sample TARA_R110001606 | Tara Oceans TARA_R110001606 (sample SAMEA4398315) | marine metagenome | biome: Polar Biome; feature: [SRF] surface water layer (ENVO:00010504); material: water (ENVO:00002006), including particulate matter (ENVO:01000060) such as... | depth 5 m | reverse complement strand
TCTATGTTTATGATTCTAGGTCTACCATTATTTACAATTGCCTTATTGGACTTTCAACAAAAAAGTGGACAATTAGATAAGAGTCATGACTCGAGAGTAGAATATTTTTCTGCTAGATTGATAGCTTTCTAACTCATTGTTTAGCTCAGCCTGATTTTTCTGAATTATTAGAACCTAGAAACACAGATAAAATATGGAAATATCTAAAAGATATGAGTTTAGAATACAAAGCGATAGGTTAGATAAATGAATAAGGCGAAATATTGGACCACGTCGATTTTTTGTTATTCCCTTTTACTTAAATTAGTGTATTTAATCCCACCCATATTTAAACTTTAGGATTGCGTTCAAAGTTTATAAAAGGTCTTTATAATTAAAATACTCCTAAAAACTCTTATATAGTTCAATTGCCAATCGCTATCGCTAATCTCTTGGAAAGTTCACTGAAATGCTAATTTCCATAGGGGACAAACGGTGGTTTGAATACACTGTAATTTTTTGTTTACTATCATATCATGTAGGTGGTACTTAATATTGCTTATTTCCTCCAACATTCTTATTACCAAATCAGAAATTACGAAGCCTTAGTTCCACCGACCTACTTCCAGAGGCTTCCCTTATACTGAAAATAAGCTTCTCCGCGGTTCCCAAAGTAAACTTAGGCAGTATATAGACAAAACGCCGTCGCTTTCCTACCCCTACCATTTCGGGGAAATTATATTTGAATATGGGATATAAAACCAATTTCTGATAGGAGGATTTCCGTCTCCTGTTCCCGTTGACCTTAAAGATATTCAGGTAGTCCACTTCAAAGTCGATATCCGATCGGTTCTCGATTTCAAGAACGGCATACACCTCGGAACGGTCGTATACCAGATCCAATATCCGAAGCACTAGTTTATCCTTTCGACTTGAGGCCAGAGGCATACGGGATCGTTCGATATGGTAGGCACTGAATTTTTTAAAATATTCCTCCCGATAGCTATAGTTAGTATGCATTGGAGTAGTTAAAGGTCTCATTATGGCAATCGTATCCGAAATGGTATCCAAGTTTCCATTTTCGTTTCCGATGCTTTCTTTTAGGGTCACAAATCGATTCAACACGGATAGTTTTTCTTGAAACTCCAATAGGAAAGAGTAGGCTGAACCATCGCTGGTGACGACCAAGAGGTTGCTCTTGGTACCTGGTGTAGCCTGTAACAGTCCAAAATGTTTTGCACTTTCCCTATCGTAACTGAAGGTGAAATTTTCGGAACCCGTAACGGCCTGACGTATCGGGCTTGGGAAAAATAGGGACAGGTTGTGCGTGGAATTTGCCAAGAGGGTGTCCAGTTCCTGGGCATAGGATAACGAGCTTACCAAGCATAAGAAAAGAATTGTAATTGTCTTCATAAGGAGGATTTTAAAAGTAGTCGGTATTGATTATGGATGGTGACCTTGACATTGCGGTTATTGCGCCTAAATACCTGTTTGATACCCCCGATCTGGGGAACCCCTGCGATATTGATATCCTGAACGATATCGTCCAGTACCTCACGGGAAGCCTCGGCCCTAAAACTGTTCTCGATATAGATGCCCTCGTTCCCGTCCAAGAGGTCAAAGGCCTTAAGTTCCACAGGTCGGTGGTCGATATTGGAGATGCTGATTAGCACACGGTTCGCCTTAAAACTGACAAAACCGAAGAGCAAGGAATTTCGGGGAACAAGCACGTCATTGATCAGTGCATCGTTGGTCAAGCGCAGTTCCAGACGGCTATTGGTCTTTACCGTCTGCTGGCCGTTCACCACAACGGGAACAACAACATCGATACCCGTGGATGTCGCTACCTTGTCAACGACCGGCATCGAGTTGAAAAACGCTGAATGTGCCGTCGTAAAATCGATGGGCACTGCTTTTTTTGTGATATTGCCCATTTTTTGTGCTACGGGTCCCGAGCCAGGGGCTGGGGAGTCGATGTTAGGTGTCGGTTTCCGGTACGCCCCTTCCGAGTAGTCGATGCGTCCATGTTCATAGATACTGTCCACGATACGTTGCCGCTCCCTTTCCTTGAGATTCGGGTCGTACAGCCCAGTCGAGTCCAACAGGGTCACGTCGTACACACTCGGCGCATTGGTTTCCCGTTTCTCCTTCACGGCGTTGACCGCGTCAAGTTTCGAGGAATAGGACTTTTGTTCATCTTCTAGTTCGGGCACCTGGGTCTGTTTTAGTTCAGTATCCGATGCTTCCTTGTCTTCCAATAACATTAGAGAATAGCCTGCAATGAACAGGACAACGGCAATGATGATACCCCCGAACAGGAGTTTGTTCTTTTCGATTTTCATGAAAGTTATTTTTTTAAGGTTCGTTTTCGATTTTACGCAGGGAGTTTTCAAAGAAATCGGTGATCAGGAGTCCATGGGTATTATTGGGAAAATTCCGGTCTACCCTGATCAGGTTGCCCGTAGTGATCAATTGGTAGCGGTCGGTGACCGAACCCCGGTCGATCTCGAATACCATTTCCGTCCGGAACCCATAGGGTTCTTTTGAAAGATCAAGTTCGGTGTCCATCGAAATGATTTTTTGGACCAGGGAATATTGTAGCAAACGATTGTATACCCCGTCCGCTTTTTTTTGTCGGAATACATTGTCCACGGAGCCGTTCCCTAACCATAGGGCCTTCTCGAGGTTCTTTTCGTAGTTGCTATCATCGATCCCATAGAAATACCGGTGAAAAAGCTCTAGATGTGCCAAGGCCTCCACGGCCAGGTTCTCCTTTTGGGAAACCAGTTTTAGCGGGATCACGGTGCCATCGGTATTGACGGCAAAAGCGCTGCCCATCATCTGCCGGTTTAACCTAAGAACCGTCCATATGGCCAAGGCACTGGTAAGCAGGCAGGCGATGACCACGGCCAAAACGATAAAGCGGTTGAGCCGGAGGATATCTGTGATGTTCCTGTAGTTTGGAAATTGTGTTTTCATAGTTGCTGTTTTAATAGTGTAGATAAGCGACCAATACTTAGGCACCCGCGAACAGGCGAAAGGTGAAACCGGTCGCCCGTTTATAGAGTTTGAATTTCAACAGGACGATAAACCCGACTCCGGCCAGTTCGATGAGCGGGGCAAAGAGTTCGCTTCCGAAATCCGTCCCGAACAGGTTCGGCCAAAAGTTGTCCGTGATCTCCCCATAGAGTTCGTTGACAAAAACATTGACCAGGAAAAAGGCCGGCACGATCATATAGACCGCTGCGTAGAGCTTAAAGAACCGATAGCCCATATCCCGAAACTTCTCGAAAACGGACATACTGATCACCAAGGGGAAAAAGGCCTGCATGATGCCCAGAAGAAAATACCGCTCCGCCAAGAACAGGGGATAGATAAAGAGATCGAGTACCCAGAGGAACAGCCCCATGCCGAAGGCCAAGGTGCGTATGCCCAAAAACGGGGTGGCCAGCCATTCGTACAAAAGCCCCATGGCCTTGGTGGTGGCATCGAACAATCCGATATCCTCTTCCACTTCCAGTTGCTGTAGTTCCAAAGGCAATAGGGCAGGGGCGGTTCCCCGGTACTCCCCCTCGATGGCCACTAATATACCGTCAAAGGCATCCAGGACTTGGGTGGAGAAAATGACGACCAGAACCACGGCAAAGTTCTTGATCAGATCGGTCGGGGTAAGGCCCCAGGAGAGACCTTCCCGGTCCGTGCCGCCCTCATAGTATTTCTTTTGGATGTTGATCAGAAAGAACAGGATGGCGAGTGTTTTCATACCACCAATGGTATAGCTGGCAAAGCTACTGTCCTTGATGGTCTGGAAGACCGCATCCACATATTCCAATCCTATGCCCAAAAAAACACATGCCATGGCTAATAGTTTGTTTTCCTGTCGTTGATAACGGCCTGCATTTTCCGAAAGGAGATGATGGTCCGATAGCGTTTGTTCTTCAGGGTAATGTCCGCTACCATCTTTTTGGATTCCTCACGTTGTGCCTCCAAGACCTCCAAACGCTCCGCATCGTTCATGTTCAGGAAATCGTTGGAGAGTACCTGTCCCATAAATTCCAGGTTTTTCAGGGAATTTTCGATGATGGAATTAAAGGCGTCCGAAATGGTCCCGATCTCATGGGGCTCTATATAGGGGGAGCTCAGGATTTCCCGAAGGTCGCTATTGACCATATCGAACAGGACCTCGTTGTTGCGGGTGATCTCCCGAACGGCCTGGTACTGTTTCACCGCAATGTTGACCTTTTCGATCTTTTCCTTGGCCGACTTCAGGTGGTCTACCATCTTAAGCATCTCGGCGGTCTGTTTCCCCGCCTCCACTAGTTGCTTTACCAAGGACAGAAAGCTGGTGTTGTCATACACTGGTATCCCCTGGGCCGTAGCACGGCCGGGTATTAATAGGGTAAGGACCATTACAATACATAGGGTTCTGATTTTCTTTCTCATGATGTTTCGATTTTAAATGGATGAACTGATTTCTGTTGTGATGGAAGCGACAAATTCTTTAATTGCCTTTTCCATATCGTTTGTTTTTTCATAAATGGCCATTATGGCCTCGTTTTCAGAGCCGTCGGTGAGGTAGGCGGCATATACCTCCAAAGGCACCTCCAAGCGGAAGATGTTGCTCTCCTTCCCGATCTTGATAAATATCTCGGTGTATTTGCGTTTCCCCTTCAGGTCGTTCTTGATGGACTTTAACTGGTTCAGGTCATGGGAGCTCAGGTTGAGACGTTTGACCAGTTCAGCATATCCCTTTTCGTTACGCAGGCAATAGATGACCTGCGTATTTTCCAGGATACTGGCCGAGGTAGCGTTGTTGGGCAATTGGTTGATGGACTGTAGGATGATACCGATGGCACCGTTGTGTTTCCGGATGGCCTGATAGTAGAATTCAACGCTTTCCAGAACGTTGTCGAACTTGAGCTGCTTGGCGAACTCGTCGAAAAGGATGATACCCTTTTCGGCACGATTGCGCCATATGGTACGTTGGATAGCGGACTTGATGAGTTTGAGCATTACGGACAGTACCTCCTTGTTGTCCTTGACCTCGTCCAGTTCAAAAACGATGAGCCGTTTGTCCTCGATCTTATAGGTCTGGTCCTCCTTGACCTCGAAGAGAAAACTGTAGAGCCCGTCCCCGACATATTCGGACATGATATGCAGAAAGTTGGTGACATTGAAATAACCGGCATCGATACCGAGCCCTTTCAACAGGGTATCCCTGCGTTCCAAGATAAAGGTGTAAAACCCGTTCAGCGAATGGATATCCTCCCCACTTTCCCGGTAGTAGCATTGCAGGATTTTCTTGAGCGCCACTTCCTCGGCCTTATTTGCTTTAAGCCCGGAGGCGTAAAGTTCCAATAGGAAAACGGACAGGTCTTCCAAGCGCTCAGGGCTGACACCGTTGGCCTTTGTTATAAAAAAAGGATTGATGCCCAAATGCTTCCCTTGCTCATAGCGTAGGGTGATATACTGATCGGGATAGAGCTTGGCGAATTTGGTATAACTGCCCCCGAGATCGATGATGACCAGACGGACGCCGCTCTCGAAATATTGCCGTAGGATATTGTTGGCCAGGAAACTTTTGCCCTCGCCCGTCGGGGCGAAAATCGCAAAGTTCCTTGCCTTTATGCGCTGCTTTTTTTCGTCCCAGACATCTTTCAGTACAGGTATGTTATGCTGGCGATCGTTAAAGATGATACCGGTGGCATCGGATCGGTAATTGCTGTTGTTGATGAGCAGGCACAAGGCATGTTTCAAGTCGGTGACATAGAGATCGGCGTCCGAAAAATTGGAGGAGAAACCGAAATAACCGTTGAGCAGGTAGTTTTTCCGTTCATCCCCTTTGGGGTAATAGGGAACGATATCCATTTCCTTGAACTCGGTCTTGATACGGGATGCGATGGCCCCAAGGCGTTCTGCTTTCGATGTCCAGTAGACGATATTGAGATGGCCACGGATGATCCGCGCGTTGTCGTCCGCATTGATCTGATCGAGGATGGTGGTTATTTTTCCATGGACCACTTTGTTCTGTGTCCCGAAATTGGAGCTTTTGCCCAGTTCCTCCAATCGTTTTTCCAACAGCTTGCGCCATCGATGCTTGTCATCTAGATAGATGATCTGGTTGACAATATGGTTTTCATGCAGGTCCGGTCCCAGTCCATCGACAAAGCCCTGATGGAATACAAAATCATCGGAAGTGAACTTCTCGTTGGGCTTACTGCTCTGTACGGTATCCCCGAAACAGGTCTCGTTATTGACCGCCAATACATCAAAGAAATGGTCACCGATCTGGGCGTGGTCCTTCCCCAAAAGGATATCGGTATCGAAGCCTTCGTTGAAGCCGTTGAAAAAGTTATCCGTTAGCCGTAAGATCTCGACTTTGGATAATCGGTCAAGCTGAAGCTTGTTATTTAGAAAACCAGCGGCATCCCGGACCGCATCGAGAAAGCCCTTTACCGTATCGGAGAGTTCATCGGGAAACGATTTTGCGACCTCCCTGAACGGGTTTACATATTTGGCCTTGTTCAGGCTCCTGTTTTTGGGCCAGATAAAGAAGAGGTACGACTCGTGTGCCATAAATTCCCTGCCCTTGAAATGGTCGTGGGTCGCCTTTTCCAAAAAAGTAAGGTTTGGCAATTGATCCGCCGCATATTCTTTTTTTAGGAAGACATCCTGTTTGTGGACGACCGTTCCCGCAGGTAGGGATTTGAGCGCCTGGAACCAAGACCCGTGCAGATCTTCAAAATCTTTTTCGGAAAGTGAATAAACTTCGGGGAGCTTTAGTTTATAGCCTAGTATGATATTCCCGTTGTTGGAGAACACCATATTATCCTGAATATCCACGATGGGATAATGGTCGTTCAGATTAATCCTCATAATGCAATGGACTTGTTTTTTTGTTCGATATGGCTTGTGGGAATACCTTGGAAAACTGAAGGAGCAGCGGTTGGTCGGCCATCTTGATAAGGACGGCGTATAGCAAGGCGTTTACGACCATTGCACCAATTACCAACTGGAAACTGAAGGAAAATATGATGACCAATAGGGAGCCGATGACTCCCAACATCTGTAAGGCGAACAAGGCCAGGGGCAGACCGAATATCAATGCCCGCTTTCGGATGTTCCTGTATATCGTAAATTTCTTCATGGTGATTGGATAATAGACCCTCGATGAGGGTGTGTTATACGACGATGGTTATCAGGTAGGTAAAGATGCCCACGACAGCTCCCGCGATAAGGACAAACACCAAGACGCGGGTAATCCCCTTTTTAAGGTCCGAGTTCTCCCCGAAGAAATGCCCTGCGTTAAAGAGGAAGCCCACTAGGAAGATGACCCCAAGGATGATTGGGAATATGGTACGGATGGTATCCGAAATATCGGCTACGGAATCCTCGATGCCCCCGATTTGTGCGTAGGTCGGTGCCGATGCCAAGAGCAATGGCAAAAATGCTTTTTTAAGTTTTTTCATGACTGTTCGTTTTAGAGCCTGATTAGGGCGATTGATAAATTTGATGACGGATTTGTAATTCGCCGTTTTCTAATACTTGTGGAATTTCCAGAGAAAGGACCGATTCGGTAGGAATCGAATAAATTTTAACAGTTCCGAACGTTAAAATTTTAGGGATTTGAGGTGAAATCGGAAAAACGATGAAAATTGTGCAACACGCACTTAAAATTATATGTGATGAAGCGATTTTTATTTTATGTATTTATAGCAGTGGTATCTTTTAGTAATCAACTTGTTTTTGGACAAGAAGTAGCGCAACGGAAACTTATAGTTATCGACCCAGGACATGGGGGAATCGATTCAGGTGCCATTGCGGTCAATGATGTATTAGAAAAAACCATTGTATTGGATGTAGCTAAGGAGATACTTCGTTTAAACAGGGAACTTTTCAAGGATTCCTTGGACATCTATCTTACTCGGTATTCGGACACCTTGATTTCATTAGGACAGCGGACGAAGTTGGCAAAAATATTACAAGCTGACGTTTTTGTTTCCATTCATTGTAACCAAGCTACTAGAAAAGAAGCTCAAGGCATTGAAGTTTATTTCGATGGAACCGCTAAATGGTCCAAGGAGTTGGCATGGTCGTTCGCTGTAGGACTGAACCATAACCTTGGATTCAAGAACAGAGGAGTGAAGTATGGTAATTTTCAGGTATTGCGAGAAACAACGGATTTGCCGAGCGTGCTTTTGGAACTTGGTTTTTTATCGAATACCGAAGAGGCGGCACATATTACCAATCCCGCCAGCATAACCGGCTATGCTCTATTGATATTAGAAACACTACTAAAATTTCTAAGGGATGATTAATATTTCAAAAGTGCTGGTTCGACTATTGAAGTCTATTATCATGGAATTGATTGAAGCAATAAAACAGGCCTTGCTAAAAAATAAGGATGATTAGTATCCCATGCGAGGGCTTTTTTAATTTACACTATGATGGGACATTTTTTGACTCTTTACAAAAAGCGGATTTTGTAAAGAGTGCCACATTTTTTGAGTATATTTCAGGGAGGTCAACTGCAATCCTGAAACCATGACCAAAAGGCGTAATGTAAAGAGTTCTGAAAAAAAGACCACGAACTTCCATGAGAAGGGAAAGGAGTACCTGAGTGATTCCGAAATCAAAACTTTTTTGAAGGCATCCAAAAAGACAAGATACCCAAAACGAAAATACCTTGCATACAATTAGTCTTTGAATTGGGTTAAATTCCCAATAACTTATCGCTATTTGATATAACGTCAAATTATGATTCTTTTTTTTTTGAATCATAATGTTCCGCGTTATGTAACTTGAGCTTTGATTAAAAGCGAAAGTTTTTACAATCTTCTTTGATTTTTTTCTTTCTAAAAGCTTTTTCTGAAAAGGTAATGGAACACTTATTATACGAGCCGACGGTAGGAGGAGGAGTGTAATGTGTGAGGACTGGTATTTTACTACAAATTTGAATTGGTTACGGAAAACCTTAATTGTATTCTTGTTAATTTTTTATATATTTAAACTCCTCAATTAATTTACTTCCTACGTTATACTTTGGAAAGGACGGATACCGAGAACCACTAAAAACGGATAATTTGAACCACCGTATATTTTGCGATAGTAGACTGTTTTTCAATTTCTTATAGGCAATTGTATTATGCTCAATTATTCCCGGCGAAGGCGGTATACAATGCCCGTTTTTTGCAATAGCGCAACATACTAGATGGGCGTTAAATTTGAAATGGACTGAAAAATAATTAATCATCAATGATTTAATTTACTCTATTTAAATTATGCACCTTTTGTAAAGAGTTAAAAAGTGGTTATTTGACCCTTACCGGCAGACGTTTCTTTGATTTTCTTCTCAAAGGCAGTCCAAGGGACTTGTAAACATGGTAGATCCGTTAATTGTTCCATTGCTTCCCTTCATTGCGCAAACGATTAGAGGCCTTCCAAAAAACCCTCCTCCGACTGTTCCTTTGCTTTTTGCTGAAAGACTTCCTCTATTTCGGTATCGTCCTTTGGTGACTCTTGAAAAGCAACTATTGCTGTTTTTGTATTATAATAACTACGATTTTTATTATTTTGGATAAATGAGAGACATTATTGATCATCAAACCGTACCCACAAACCTAAACTATCTCCCTATTTTTCACTCTTGTGATTCTCTCTTTTTTAAGAAAATCATAACCGAAAGATGTATCAAAGTTAGAGATTGTAAGATTTTTGATGAAAAGTTATCATATTTCTTTTATGGTAAACCCGCTTACAAATCAAGAGAAGTCAATTCAAAATTATCCTCGTTCTTGCCTACATCTTTTATACTTGATCTTGACAACCTTGATTCTCTAAAAAGAATGGCTCCTTTTGATACAGGAGCATTCGCTGACAATTTATTTGATAGGTATATGCACCCTGCAATGACCATTTACGATTTCCTTCTAACCCCAAAAAAAGAGACTCTTTTAAAATTGGTTTCTTTTTTTTATGGAAATAACGAGAATTATTTAAAAGCTAAGTTAAAACCTTCGTTTACCTGTGACAGTATGGAATTTGAAGTGGAAAGTTATAAGTCAATGATTATCGAAACGGCCATATCCACCTCCGATGAAAGGAAGACAAGTATTGAAATTCAGTCCGTAAAAGATGTTAGTATCGAGTCGGGGATTTTAAAAGCGATAATATTGCCTTCCTCGTTCTTGGCAAGTCCCAATATTGAAAGTTTAATGAAGGAGGTTGAATTTGAAATCCTACCTTATGAAGATTTTGGGCAATTATCCAACAATCATTATAATGACGTTTTTAGATTGACCAGGGAGTATTTTGAAAACAATAGTTTTATACCCAGAAAATGAATTTATATAGCTTAATAGGTTTTTTGGATAATTCTAGTTCGCCTTTGGATTTTAAAACTTGTGTTTTCGAGTCCAAAGCTAAATATTGGGTGCAAATTGTAGGTGGTGACAAGACCCTGGATAGCCTTCTTGAGATTGATATAAGCAAGGAGAGTTTTATAAAAAAAGAGTTTAAATTAATTCCGAAATATGATTTAACCAAAGGTGTAAATCCAATTTATGGATTCTTATTTAATGACATGTTGATATATGGTAGCAAAAATGAGCTAATAGGGAAATTTACCAAAGAAAGAATCGTTTCTTCTCTTAGTGGATTAACTAAACTTAACTTCTCCATTTTCTCTGAAAATATAGACCTGTATAGAAATGCTTTGGAAGAATTAGAACAAAGTCCAATTTCGAATTATTACAAAAAGCAACAAGAGTTTTTTAAGGTAAGATGGGGGGAATCGGTCGAAGTCAATTCAATCTCTAATCAAATCAACCCGTCTTCTGACGCTCAATTAATCTGGAATAATTGTTTAGACTTTGTTAAAGGCAACATCCAACCGCAGGCATTTAAAACATGGTTTGAACCTATCATGGCTATCAAACTTTATGAGAATGCATTGAGCATTCAAGTTCCAAACAAATTTTTTTACGAGTGGCTAGAAGAACACTATGTTAAACTTTTAAAAGTTGCATTGACAAAAGAATTGGGTGAGACGGCTAAGTTGGTATACATTATCCGTATGGAAAACACCTACGGAAACAAAGAACCTTTTACAGAAAAAATTCCTAGCTCGAATAGAGGTGCCATGGCAGCTCAAGAAATGGATGTTCCTATTAAATCTAAAAATCCAGAATTACGTAATCCGTTCGTAATTCCTGGTATCCGAAATATTAAGATTGAGTCACAGTTAAATCCGAATTATAATTTCGATAATTTTTTGGAAGGTGATTCAAATCGTTTGGCACGTTCCGCTGGTATGGCCGTAGCGAATAAACCAGGTGGCACTTCATTTAACCCTTTATTAGTTTTTGGAGGAGTCGGTCTTGGCAAAACACATTTGGCGCATGCCATCGGTGTTGAAATAAAAGATAAATATCCAGAGCGAACCGTACTCTATATTTCTGCAGAAAAGTTTACGCAACAATATATTGAATCGGTAAAAAAGAATACAAGAAATGATTTTATCCATTTCTACCAATTGATCGATGTGCTTATCATAGACGATGTGCAGTTTTTATCTGGTAAATCAGGTACGCAAGATGTATTCTTCCATATTTTCAATCATTTGCATCAAAACGGAAAACAAGTAATTCTTACTTCTGATAAGGCACCTGTTGATATGCAGGATATAGAACAACGATTGTTATCCCGTTTTAAATGGGGACTATCGGCAGAATTGCAAAGTCCTGATTATGAAACTAGAATATCTATTTTAAAGAACAAACTTTATAGAGACGGTGTTGAAATTCCTGAAGACATTATAGAATATGTTGCAAAACATATTAAAACCAATATTAGGGAACTTGAAGGTGCAATTATTTCATTGATCGCACAGTCTACTCTAAATAAAAGAAAGGTAACCATAGAACTTGCCCAACAGGTCGTAGAAAAATTCGTTAAGAATACCAAAAGGGAAGTCTCGATCGATTACATACAAAAAGTAGTTTCCGATTATTTTGAAATGGATGTTGCCACCCTGCAGTCCAAAACCAGAAAACGACATATCGTACAGGCTAGACAATTGGCAATGTTCTTTGCGAAGAAATTCACAAAAGCATCTTTAGCAAGCATCGGCTCTCAAATTGGAAAAAGAGACCACGCCACTGTACTACACGCTTGTAAGACTGTAGATAATCTAGCGGATTCTGATCAGCAGTTCCGTAAGTATGTTGAAGAATTAAGCAAAAAATTCAACTAAATTTTACCAGTTCTAGAAATTAAGAAAACTTATTATCTCTGTTGAATGACTAAAATCATTTGTAATTTTTCCGACAATAGGTAAATCTATTATTCTTCCTTATTTGAAACTCTTTACAAATCGCACCTTTTGTAAAGAGTTAAAAAGGATACTTCCTAACTATTATATTTTAGAGGACTATATTTTATTTAAGCAACAATTAGTTCATTAGCATCATCAAGAACTTTGTTAGTAAAACTCTTCAAATAGATTTCGGTTGTCTTCAACGAATGATGACCCAACCCCTCGCTTATGATTTCAGTTGAAATACCCATATATTTTGCTATGGTGGCCCACGAATGCCTGATGGAATATGTAGTGAATTTTCCTTCTATGCCTACATCATCTGCTATAATTTTAAGGTTCTCATTCATTCTTCTTCTTAGAGTTTTATACTTTTCGTAATGCTTTGTGCTGCCATCATAGTTAGCTGGAAACAAATAATCTTCTTCTGTTTTATCTATTAAATAAAAGTTCAGAAGCTCATTTAGTTCTTTGGTTATTCGTACTGAAAGCTGGTCTCCCGTTTTACTTCGTCCGTAAAATAGGTGATTTCCAGAAATATCCTTAACCTTCACTTTTACTAGATCTACGAAGTTCATACCTCTACAATTGAACATGATTAAAGCATAATTCCTGGCGTGCCAGATGGCGGATTCTTTTTTATAATCCAAACCCCGAATCCTTACAAGCTCTACTTTAGCGATGGCCCTTTTTTTAGTCCTTTTAGTAGCTGGTATCTTGTAGTGTTCAAAAGGATTCTTCGGTGTAGTAAATTGATCCTCTTTAATCGCACTGTTGTATAGTGCTCTTACAGAACGCATATAATTACTTATTGTGTTATTTCCGGTGCCTTGTGATTCTTTATCTATTTGAAAGTTTTTGAGCAGGGTAACGGTTATGTCATCCAATCGGATATCTTTTCCGTCATTGAATTTTTTAAAAGCTCTAATACCAGCTTCATACCATGCAGCAGTACCTGGCTTATTGGATTTTAGTTTTCTTTCAATGATTACCTTAGCCCATTCTGAAAGCATAAGACCGTTGCTCACTTTCTTTTTTATGATTGAATCGAGACTGTCATCCCAGGCTGCTCTCATATAAGCAACAAGCGTATCGGGAGTTAATTCGTGTATACTTTCTCCTAAGTCAACTATTAGTTTACGGGCAATATGTAGTTTATCATAAAGATCTTCATTGATAACATCACAATCTATATCTGCGTTTACTAGTACAGACTTTTTCAGCTCCATTCTTTTTTCGTTCCATCCGGTAGGAGAAGTATAATGTAACAGGCGAATGATTCGCGCCTTATTATGAAATACTCGAATAGCGACTGGATAAAGCCCACTTTTTGAACTTTTAGCCGACTTTCTTGTATCTAAAATTAGTTTTACCTTAGCCATAACGGGAGCTTCACAATAGAAAGATAGGAAAATATAAGGCTCACTTTAGGCTCACTTTTCCTTGAAATCAGATGATTTCATTTGATATCAAAAATCATGAAATAGTCGCATATAATTGATAATCAATATATTAAACATGAATATGTACTTGGTTGAAAGCTCGTTTTGAAAA
>TARA_R110001606_G_scaffold376933_1_pt1 | contig 13863 bp, 19 predicted proteins | sample TARA_R110001606 | Tara Oceans TARA_R110001606 (sample SAMEA4398315) | marine metagenome | biome: Polar Biome; feature: [SRF] surface water layer (ENVO:00010504); material: water (ENVO:00002006), including particulate matter (ENVO:01000060) such as... | depth 5 m | reverse complement strand
CCCATCTTCTTGATGCGCTTCATCGCCTTGGCCATTTCCTGATGCATTTTGAGCAGCTTGTTGACGTCCTGCACCGTGGTGCCGGAGCCAATAGCAACCCGCCGCTTGCGCTTGGCATTAAGCAGACCGGGGCGCGTACGCTCTTCCCTGGTCATCGAACCGATGATCGCATCCATACGGACCAGAACCTTGTCGTCCATCGCTCCGCCGGCCATCGCTGCCTTGGCTTTTTTCATGCCCGGCATCATCGATGCCATTGCACCCAGACCGCCCATTTTGGTCATCTGGTTCAGCTGGGAGCGCAGATCATTGAGATCGAACTGCCCCTTGAGCATCTTCTCGGCAAGCGCTTCGGATTCTTCCTTGTCGACGACCTGCGCCGCTTTTTCGACCAGACTGACAACATCGCCCATGCCGAGAATCCGGCCCGCAACGCGTTCCGGATGAAATTCCTCCAATGCATCGATTTTTTCGCCGACACCGACAAATTTGATCGGCTTGCCGGTGACTGCCCGCATCGACAGAGCCGCACCGCCGCGCGCATCGCCGTCCATCCGGGTGAGAACAACACCGGTAAGATCGACCTGGTCGGAGAAATTCTGGGCGACGTTGACGGCGTCCTGTCCGGTCAGCGCATCGACCACCAGCAGGATTTCCTGTGGCTGGGAGATGTCGGCAACGGCCTTCATCTCGTCCATCAATTGCTGATCGACATGGAGCCGACCGGCTGTATCCAGCAGAAGCACGTCAAAGCCTTGCAATTTGGCGGCTTGCAGAGCGCGTTTCGCGATCTCGACCGGCTGCTGCCCGGCGACAATCGGCAGGGTGGCGGCGCTGATCTGCTCGCCCAATACGGCCAGTTGTTCCTGGGCCGCCGGACGATTGACGTCGAGCGAGGCCATCATGACCTTCTTGTTCTCTTTGTCTTTCAGTCGCTTGGCTATTTTTGCCGTCGTGGTCGTTTTACCGGAGCCCTGCAGGCCGACCATCATGATGATGGCGGGCGGCGCGACCGACAATTCCAGAGCGCTGACCTCGGAACCCAGCATTTCGGCGAGACCGTCATTGACGATCTTGACCACTTGCTGACCCGGCGTGACCGATTTGAGAACTGACTGGCCAACGGCCTTCTCGGTGACCTTTTCGACGAAGTCCTTGACCACCGGAAGCGCGACATCGGCTTCGAGCAGTGCAATCCGCACTTCACGCATCGCGCCGCGAACATCTTCTTCCCGTAGCGCGCCGCGCCCGCGCAGCTTGTCGAATACTCCGCCAAGGCGGTCGCTTAACTTATCAAACATGTTCCGCCTTCCTTCTTCAAAACGGCCAGTTTCCTAGCCAACGCAAAAAACGCCGATGGGCGAAACCTCGCTGATCGACGTGTGAGTTTTTCGAACTCTAAACTGGATCGGCAATACAGATATTGCCTTTATTGACGGCCTATTAGTCCAGTGTTCGATTAATCGCAAGCCCGGATTTTAGCTAGTATAGATTGCTGTTAACGAGAAATTGAGGACTGTCGGGGTAAAAAGCCGGTAGCAATAGCGGGGGAAATATTATGACTGGACCGGTAGTCGACCAGCGCATAAAATCAACGAAGAACGGATATCTGCTGTCTGCCCAACGCGATGCTGTGACCGGCGTCGTTGTGATTTTGGCAATCCTTCTGTTTGCCAGCACCGGTGGTACAGTATTGTCCGACGCCATTGCTTCCCTGTCCGGAAAATCTAACGGCACCGACAATGTACTGGTTTCCGCATTTTTGCTCAATATCGCCCTGATCCTGTTCGGCTGGCGCCGCTACCGGGATCTGGCTGCTGAAGTCGAGGAAAGGGCTGCTGCCGAACAACGCGCCCATTCGCTTGCGATTACCGATCCGTTGACCGGATTGCTCAATCGCCGGACGATCGGAGAAAAAACAACCGACCTGGTCGATGCGGCCAAACGGAAGCACAAAAGCATAGCATTCATGATGCTCGACCTCGACAATTTCAAGAATATCAACGACGTTCACGGCCACAGCGCCGGCGACTTCGTTTTGAAACAGGTTGCGGACCGCGTTGCGAATGTCCTGCCGCCGAAGAATCTCTTGGCGCGACTGGGGGGCGATGAATTTGCCTGCGCCTTTATTTTTGATCCCGACCAGCCCGAAATGGTTGAAAGAATTGCCGATGACCTGATCGATGCAATCGCGGCACCGATCGTCGAGAATGGCACCCATCTCGTTGTCACGACGTCGATCGGCATGTCCCGTTACGACCCGGAAGAAGATTCTGTCGACGCGCTGATGCGCCAGGCCGACATCGCCATGTACAGTGCCAAGAAACAGGGCCGGAACCGCCATTGCTGGTTTGACGATATCATGGAAAAGGAATTGCAGACCCGCAATTGGCTCGAAACGGAAATGCGCGCGGGCATTCCAAAGGGCCAATTTGTTCCTTATTATGAACAACAGGTCGATCTCGCCACCGGAAAATTGACCGGGTTCGAGATGCTGTGTCGCTGGGAATCCCGGACTCAGGGCCTCATTTCTCCCGAAATATTCATCCCGATAGCCGAAGAAACCGGCATGATCGGCGAACTCTCTCTGAGCGTCTTGCGCCAGTCGTTCGAAGACGCCAAAGACTGGGATCCGAGCCTTTCCATTTCCGTCAATATCTCGCCGGTCCAGTTGCTTGATCCGTGGCTGGCGCAAAAAATTGTGAAATTACTCATCGAATCCGGATTTCCGGCCAATCGCCTGGAAATCGAAATTACCGAGAGTTCTCTGTTTGAAAATCTCAGCCTGGCCCAGTCCATCGTCAGCAGTCTGAAAAACCAGGGCATAAAAATCGCACTGGATGATTTTGGAACCGGCTATAGTTCACTCGCGCACTTGCGCGCCCTGCCCTTTGACCAGATAAAGATCGACCGCAGCTTCGTAACGTCGATCATTCAAAATCCTGAGAGCAAGGCGATCGTCAAGGCGATCACCGGCCTCGGCGAAAGCCTAGGCATGAAGATCACGGCCGAAGGCATCGAAGACAAGGAAGCGGAAAGCGAATTGCGTCGGATCGGATGTGCCAAAGGTCAGGGCTGGTATTATGGTCGCCCGCTGTCGGTAGCACAGACACGCGAAATGTTGGCCGAACGCAATTTGCTGCCCGCCAAGCCGGTTGAAGAAACCGGGGACACGCAAAACATTGCCCCTGACCAGATTGCCGATGAAACTGACCGGAAAAAATCCGCTTAAGCCCCTTCGCCTAACATCACAGCGAGCCGAATTGCTGGACTCGCGGGAGCGGCATCCCTAAATCGCCTGACATGACAACCGGACGCTTTCATAAAATGCATGGATTGGGCAATGATTTTGTCATTATCGATGCGCGCGCAGACGAGATCGATCTGTCCGCGGCAATCGTCACGGCGATAGCAGACCGGCATAGCGGGATCGGCTGTGACCAGTTGATCATCCTGCGCCCTTCCACCGAAGCCGATATCAAAATGCAGATTTTCAACGCTGACGGCAGCGAAGTAGAGGCCTGCGGCAATGCCAGCAGATGCGTCGCCAAGCTGATTGGTGACGAAACACGGATCGAAACCGGCGGTGGCATCATCACTGGCAATGCGACGGAAGACGGTGCCATCGTCGATATGGGCGCACCCCGGTTCGAATGGCAATCTATACCACTCGGCTATGCGATGGACACGCTGACTATGCCAGTTGGCTGGGAAGAGCTGCAAAATCCCGCCGCCGTCAATGTCGGCAATCCGCATGTGATTTTTTTCGTGGACGATAGCGATATCGTCGAACTTGACCGGCTCGGTCCGATGATCGAAGTCGATCCGCTGTTTCCCGAGAAAGTGAACGTCAATGTCGCCCATATCAAGGACGGCAATATCCATTTGCGCGTCTGGGAGCGCGGCGTAGGCTTGACCCGGGCCTGCGGTACCGGAGCCTGTGCGACCGCCGTCGCCGCGATCAGACGCGGCCTGGTGACCAGTCCCGTGCAAGTGGAATTGCCCGGCGGGACCCTGGTCATCAGCTGGGAAGAAGGCAATACAATCCAGATGCAGGGTCCGACCACCTATGTCTTTGCGGGTGAAGCTGACTGGTCCCAGTTCGGATGAGCGCACCGGAAATGATCAGCATGGGCTGCCGGCTCAATATTGCGGAAAGCGAGACGTTGCGGCAGAATCTGGCCGCCAACAATATTGACGGGGACAATCTGATCATCGTCAACAGCTGCGCCGTGACCAACGAAGCGGTCAGACAGACACGGCAAGCCATCCGCCGGGCCAAGAAAGACAATCCGGAGAAAAATATAATCGTCACCGGCTGTGCCGCGCAAGTCGATCCGGCAATGTTCGCGGACATGCCGGAAACCAGCGCGGTGGTCGGCAATTTCGACAAATATGAGGCGGCCAATTTCAAGCTCGGCCTGCAAAGCAACCGTCCGGAAATCCGCGTTTCCGATATCATGCGGATCACCGAAACCACCCCGCATATGGTTAGCGCCTTTGCCGACCGGTCACGCGCCTTTGTCGAAATCCAGAATGGCTGTGACCATCGCTGCACATTCTGCATCATCCCCTTTGGCCGGGGTAACAGCCGCTCGGTTCCCGCGGGGCTTGTCGTGGATCAGGTGCAGGCTTTGGTCGACAAGGGGTTTCAGGAAGTCGTGCTGACCGGCGTCGATGTCACCAGCTATGGCCCCGACCTGCCCGGCGAGCCGACATTGGGCATGTTGATTGAACGGATATTGAAGCACGTGCCTGATCTGCCAAGGCTCCGGCTTTCCTCTCTGGACGGTATCGAGATTGATGACCGGCTGTTTGATCTGCTGACCGGCGAAGCGCGGCTGATGCCCCATATCCACCTGTCGCTCCAGTCCGGCGACAATATGATCCTGAAGCGCATGAAGCGGCGGCACAATCGCGAGCAGGCGATCGATCTGGTCGAGCGGCTGAAAGCCAAACGGCCGGAGATTGCGATCGGCGCCGATATTATCGCCGGTTTCCCGACCGAAGATGACGCGATGTTTGCCAACAGCCGCTCAATCATCGATCAGTGCGATATCGTTCATGGCCATATTTTTCCCTATTCGCCGAAGCAGGGCACACCGGCGGCGAAAATGCCGCAGGTTGACGGACAGACCATCAAGAAACGAGCAAAGTTATTGCGCGAGACAGTCGCCCGCCGCGCTCGATCATGGCGCCAGTCATTGGTCGGGTCCCGGCAGAATGTGCTCGCTGAAATGTCCGGCGACGCTGGCTATTCGGAAAATTTTGCGCGCGTTCTACTGGACGTCCCTGCGCGTAAGGGCCAGATGGTTCCCGTCGAGATTACAGGCGTACAAGATAAACAGTTGATTGGCAGGGTAGCAGCGTGAGCGAAAAGAGTAGTTGGAAAGACCGCCTGTTTGGCGGCTTTGGCAAGACATCCTCGCGGCTGACCGAAAATCTCGCCGGGCTGGTGACCAAGGCCAAGCTCGACGAGGCGACGCTCGACGATATCGAAGATGCACTGATCATGTCGGACCTTGGTCCCGCTACCGCAGCGTCGATCCGCGAGAAGCTGGCGGTCGAGCGATTTGAAAAGGGCCTGAGCGAACATGCGGTGAAGGAGATTATCCAGCGCGAAATCGCCGCGATCCTGGAACCGGTCGCCATTCCTCTGGAAATAGACGCTTTTCCGCGGCCACAAGTGATATTGGTCATCGGCGTCAACGGTTCCGGCAAGACCACTACGATCGCCAAGCTGGCCCATCTGTTTCTCGAACAGGACTATGGCGTCATGCTGGCCGCCGGCGACACGTTCCGCGCGGCAGCCATCGGGCAGCTCAAAATCTGGGCCGAGAGGCTGGGCGTTCCAATCATCAGCGGCCCGCAAGGCGGCGACAGCGCCAGCATTGTCTATGAAGGCGTCAAGCAGGCGACCGCAACCGGGATCGACGTATTAATCGTTGATACAGCCGGTCGGCTGCAGAACCGAACCGAGTTGATGGACGAACTGGACAAAATTCGCCGGGTCCTCGGAAGGCTTAATCCGGCGGCGCCGCATAATGTCGTGCTGGTGCTGGATGCGACCACCGGACAGAATGCCTTGTCGCAGATCGAGGTCTTTCGGGATGTCGCCAAGGTTACCGGGCTGATCATGACAAAACTGGACGGCACCGCGCGCGGCGGGGTACTGGTGGCAGCAGCGAAGCAATTTGGTTTGCCGATCCACGCCATCGGGATCGGCGAAACCGTAGACGACTTGAGGCCGTTCAAGGCCGAAGATTTGGCCGCAGCCATAGCCGGGATAGAGAAATGACCGAAGCAACAGCAATTGAAGAGATTCCAAAAGAACATCGGGGGCTGAGCTTCGCGCTCGATTTCGGGCCGCTGCTGATTTTCTTTCTGGTTTACAAATTCGGCGCGCCGGAAGGCAATCCGATTACCTCCGCCATTTATGGCACGGTCGCGTTCATGATCGCGATTGTCGTCGCGATGATCATCTCCAAATGGAAATTGGGCAAGGTCTCGCCGATGATGTGGATGTCGGCCATTCTAATTCTGGGATTTGGCGCCCTGACCATCTATTTCAATGATCCGCGCTTCATCCAGCACAAGCCGACGATCATCTATGCCGGATTTGCGGTAATATTATTTGGCGGGTTGCTGCGCGGAAAAGCCATGCTGAAAAGCCTGCTGCAGGCGGCTTTCGAAGGCCTGACCGATGAAGGCTGGCTGAAATTATCCCGCAACTGGGCGATATTTTTTGCGGCAATGGCCGTTATTAACGAGTTGATGGTCGCAACGATGAGCTTTGACTTGTGGCTGACAGTCAAGGTCTGGGGAGTGACAACCGTTTCATTCATCTTCGCCATGGCCAATATTCCGATGCTGATGAAACACGGTTTTTCGGTCGAAGAAAAGCCGCGCCCTGACAGTCAGGACGCGGCTTGATCTGCATATCTGCGTTTAGCCCTGATCGGCGCGGCTGACGCCGTCTCCGTCGAGGTTCAGAGCAACAAAGTCCCAGTCAATCGCATTGTCGAGCAACGCGGAAACATAATCTGGGCGCGCATTCTGGTAATCCAGATAATAGGCATGCTCCCAGACATCGAGCGTCAGCACGGGCTTGACGCCATGAGCGACTGGCGAGTCAGCGTCATGATAGGAAGTGATTTTCAGCTCGTCGCCGTCTAGTACCAGCCAGGCCCAGCCACTGGCAAAATGGCCAACAGCCTCGTCCTTGAACTTGGACTTGAAATCCTCGATCGAACCGAAGCTGCTTTCCAGACGGTCTTTCAGTTCGCCGGAAATTTCCTTTTTCTCGGGCGACAGGCAAAGCCAGTAGAAGCTGTGGTTCCATACCTGCGCCGCATTGTTGAACAGGCCGCCATCCGAGGCTTCGATGATCTGCGAAAGCTTCTTGCCTTCGTGATCCGTACCTTTGATCGCGTCATTGGTCTTGCTGACATAGGCATTATGATGCTTGCCGTGATGGTAATTGAATGTTTCTTCGGAGATCAAATCTCCAAATGCGGTTTTTTCGTACGGTAGCGGGGGAAGTTCAAAAGCCATATTCTCTTTTCTCCATTTTTTGAGATACGAAGTGTCAACGCATCAATAGCGAATAAGATGCAAGCTCAATTATCCTTTTCGCCAGCTTGTCCGGTGAAAAATCGAATTTTTCGTGACATATTGAAAGTGCGGGCATAAAGTTGCGCCCTAATTGTAAAATAATCCTGGGGGGAAGCACTATGGCGAAATTTTTTGGAAATCTGAATGCAGTGATGATTGTGGGGCTGATTGCAGCCCTCGCACTGATGTTCGGCATGCATGGCGATATGGTTACCGGCAATAGCATCGGCCGCTGGCTGCACCTGTTCTTCGGTGTGCTCTGGATCGGACTGCTTTATTATCTGAACTTTGTTCAGGTGCCGTTGATGCCGACTATCCCGGACGAACTGAAACCCGCCGTCGGCAAACATATCGCGCCGAAAGTATTATTCTATTTCCGATGGGCTGCTTTGCTCACCGTGGTGACCGGTCTTTATGTTGCCTGGGCCAGCGGCTGGGTCCATCAGGCGATGACGCTGCAGGCACCATTTCAGATGATCGGTGTCGGCATGTGGATCGCCATCGTGATGGCCGCCAATGTCTGGTTCATCATCTGGCCCAAGCAGAAAAAGGTTCTCGGCATTGTAGAAGCTTCAGCGGACGAGAAAGCCGCCGCCGGCAAGATCGCGCTGATGGCGTCGCGGACCAATGTCCTGCTTTCGCTGCCGATGTTCTATGCGATGGTGAACGCCAACGCCGGATAAAAATGGAAGATTTGGAAGCATGAAAAGAGGGCTTTGCGGCCCTCTTTTTTTATGTCCCGAGCAGATCGTGCCGCTTCAGAGAATGGCGAAGCTGGTCATAGGTGAGATTGAGCGCCTTGGCGGTCTGCCGCTGGTTGTAGCGGGATTTCGCCAGAGCGGACTCCAATATCCTCTTCTCAAAGGCTTCAACCGCCGCCTTCATATCGTCGACATCATGGAAGGCCGGCTCTGTTGCGGCGGGCTCGCTCGGCGCAGGCTGAGCTTCCGCAGTTGCAGGCGTCTCCGGCCTTGATTCTGCTCTCGCAGCCGTCTCTCTGGGTTTCCAGGGCGACGCGAAGGGATCGAACACGATATGATCGACCGGTATCGAATGGTCATTCCATTGATAGACGGCACGCTCGACCACATTACGCAATTCACGCACATTGCCGGGCCACTCGTGCCGGTTCAGCGCCTCCGACGCGAGACGTCCGAAGCCGGGCCAGGACGGCCATTCCAGCTCGGCTGCCATGCGACGGCCAAAATAGTCCACGAGCACCGGAATATCGCCTTCCCGCACGCGGAGCGGCGGCAAGGTCACGACTTCGAAGGAGAGGCGGTCGAGCAAGTCGGCGCGAAAGCTTTTTTCCTGCGCCATTTTCGGCAGGTCGGCGTTGGTTGCCGCGACGATCCGTACATCCACGCGTTGCGGGCGGGAGGCCCCGATTCGGGTAATCTCGCCATATTCAACCGCGCGCAACAGACGTTCCTGCGCCCCCGTCGAGAGGGTTCCGAGCTCGTCTAGAAATAATGTGCCGCCGTCGGCTTCCTCGAAACGCCCTGCCCGTGCCTTGGTTGCGCCGGTAAAGGCACCGGCTTCGTGACCGAATAATTCCGCCTCGATCAGGGTTTCGGGCATCGCCGCGCAATTGAGGGTTATGAACGGCCCGTCCCAACGCAAACTCAGCCGGTGCAGCCGTTCCGCGATCAGTTCCTTGCCGGTGCCGCGTTCACCGACTACAAGGACCGGACGGTCCAATGGCGCCGCCCGGCTGGCTTTTTCCACCGCATCGAGAAAAGCGCCCGATTCCCCGACAAATTGATTTTCGCGTTTCATGACCAATATATAGTGCAAAATCCCACTACATAGCAATTAATACCATGTTCATCCGACCGAAAAAATCCATTTTTCATTATTATTCATATGCTTAGCGCAGTTGGCACGGCTTCTGCAATGTAGGTTTCAGATACGAAACAAACCAACTTCTGGAGCAAACCATGCCAGCACTGACCAAAATGAGCCGCACCGATGTTTCCGCGATCATCTCGATCCTGCTTTTTGGCGTAACGATTTTGATCAGCGCCGTCGGACCTGCTCAGGCCGAAGGCACGGCCACCAGCAACCAAATCGCTTCCCCACCTGTCAGCTTGATCAACCTCGGTTATCGGGCATGACAGACAAAATGGCCGGGACCACTTCTTTCCCCCTTGCCGAAGTCAAGTCCCGGCCACCTTTTGAAATTCAACAAGATGATGTAGAACGAAACTGGAGCGAAGGCTCGAACAAGTTCGAACATAATCACAGACGCAACCGGAGTATGTACATGGCTGGTATTTTTTCAAGAACGCGTGACATCATTGCCGCCAACGTGACGGACATGCTGGACAAGGCGCAGGACCCGTCAAAGATGATCCGCATGATCATTCTGGAGATGGAAGAAACCCTGGTTGAAGTCCGTGCCTCTGCTGCCCGGACAATCGCCGACCAGAAAGAGATGCGCCGGCATATCGACAAGCTCGATCATCTGACCGAAGACTGGGGCGAGAAAGCCCAGCTCGCCCTTTCCAAGGATCGCGAAGATCTCGCCAAAGCGGCGCTGGTTGAAAAGCGCAAGGCCGCCGACATGGCCGATCAACTGAAGGCCGAGATTCAGGTGCTCGACGATACACTCCGCGCATCAGAGGGCGACATCGCGAAATTGCAGAAGAAATTGCAGGAAGCCCGCTCGCGCCAGAGCAGCCTGGTCAATCGCCTCGAAAGCGCTGAAAACCGGGTCAAGCTGCGCGAGATGTATAATGGCGAGAAGGTCCATGATGCATTCTCCCGCTTCGAATATCTCGAACGTCAGGTCGACTTTGCCGAAGGCCGCGCTGACTCGCTCGGCATGGGCGGAGAACCGCAGAGCTTGGAAAACCAGATCGCGGCGCTGGAATCCAGCGACCAGGTTGATGAAGAACTGGAAGCCATGAAGGCGGCCATGAAAAAAGGTGACGCATAATGCAGGAAGAACTCATCATCATTCCCATCGTCATGGGGACATTGTTCATCGGGCTGCCATGGTTGATTTTCCACTATGTCACCAAATGGAAAACAGCAGCGACCATCACCAATGAAGATGAAAATCTCCTGGAAGAATTGCACCATATGGCCCGACGGCTGGATGACCGGATGGAAACCATCGAACGGATCATGGCAGCGGACAACCCCGACTGGCGGCAATCCGCACTGCCCGATGCCAACCCTGCCCCCACGCTCGACAATTTTGACGAGCTTCTGAAAAAAGAAAGGCACCCCTCATGAGCTCTTCCCGGACCAAATTCTATCTCGACAAGAAACGCGCAAAATGGAGCGGTGTCTGTGCCGGGATCGCCGATTATACCGGGATCAACGTCGCCTGGGTACGCCTGGCAGCGATCATAGCGACGGTAACTTTTGCCTTTCCGTGGACGCTGGTCGCCTATTGGATCGCAGCGAAGATTTCCGAACCAAAGCCGAGCGGAATGTATCTGAGCGACCCGGAGGATACCAAATTCTGGCAGGGCGTGCGCCAGTCACCCCGGCGCACAACCCGCGATATCAAGTCACGCTTCCGCGAGATCGACCGCAAGCTGGCAGACATGGAACTTTACTACACAAGCAAGAATACGACGCTGTCTAACGAAATAGAAAATCTGCGTTAAGCGGCTGAAGAGGGAGAATTGAAATGGATTGGGGAAGCCCCGAATTTGTTATCGCTATCATCGCCGTCAGCTACGGCGGATGGATCATCAACAACTGGATCAGAGCCAAACATGGCTACGAGCTGGAAGACGAATGGGGCGGAAAAAGCAGCAAAGCTGATCCGAACGAACAGCGCAAAATCGAACTTCTCTCGAACGAGAATGCAGAGCTGGTCGGCAAGATCGACCGCTTGCAGGAACGGCTCCAGGTTCTCGAAAGGATCGCTACCGATCCGGCGAAACGCACGGCAGACGAAATTGAAGCATTGAGGGAGAAGAACTGATGGATCCGGAAAAGATCGCCATGATCACACAGCTTGCACCAATCATCGCAACTGTCGCCGCCATCGCGGTCGGCGGCTGGGTCCTGACCACCTGGATGCGGATCAAGAACGGCTATCCCCTGGAAAACCAGTGGGGCAAGTCGGTCTATCCCAAGACCGACAAGGAAGCGGTCGAACGGGTCAAATTGCTGACCAACGAGAACGCCGAGTTGCGCGCCGAGATCGGCTCGATGAAAGACCGGCTCGCCAATGTCGAACGGATTGTCACCGATGACAGCCACAGGCTGACGCAGGAAATCGAACAATTGCGCGACAAGCGCGCGAACTGAAGGGACAGGATTGATGGAAGGAATAATCGCGCTACTGATACCATTTGGAGCATTCGCGGTAGCGGGCTTTGCCATCTGGACGGGCCACCAGCGCAAAATGATCAAAATGCGTGGCGAATTTCCGACAGCCCATGGCGCCGACGCCGAACGGATGCGAGAAGAATTGAAATATCTCAAAGACCGGGTTGCGGTGCTCGAACAGATCACGACCGACGGCCACAGCAGCAAGCAGCTGAAAAACGAGATTGAACAATTGCGCGACCGTTAATCCGGTTCAGCGCAGGGCGGAGGGAATATTGACATGAATCCATTTGAAATGGTTGTTGCCATCATTGTTGTCATCACAATCGGGAAAGTGCTGAGCACCCGCTACCGGGCGCAACACGGAATTGCCGAAGATAAAAATGGCAATGCGATGATAGCCAGCGATCCCGACGCCGGGCGGCTGAAGGAAGAGGTGAAATATTTGAAGGAGCGCGTCGCCGTGCTCGAGAAAATAGCCACCGATGACCGCGGTGCCCGCGAGCTCGAACAAGAGATTGAAAAATTGCGCGACCGCTAATCCGGTCCGGAAAGAAGAAGGACAAGCATGATGCAAGAACCTGCTTTTTACATGATCACCGCAGCCTTTTCACTGATCGGTCTGACGGTAGTAGCTCTGGTGACGCTGCGCGGATGGCGCGACTGGATCGCGCTTAAATCCCGCGAACTGGAACAGCGGCGAGAGGATAATCCCCCGACTGCAACGTCGCGGATCGAGGTTGCCGATCTGAAAGAACGTATCCGCAAACTCGAAGCGATCGCGGCGGGCGTGGAGCTTTAGCAATCCAGGCCAACCACCCGTTCGGGTCGAGCGTAGTCGAGACACGCCAAAGCCTCTCGACTTCGCTCGAGGCGAACGGTTAAAAGGAGTGACCTTGCTCCCTCACCCTGCTAACCGCCCTGCCCATGAGCAAAATTGACGACCTTATCGAAGAATATGAATTTCTCGAACCCGATGATCGCTACCGGCTGCTGATCGATCTTGGCAAGCAGCTGGATCCGATGCCGGATGCCCTTAAAACCGATGCGACGCTGGTGCGGGGATGTTCTGCCTCGGTCTGGGTCTATCCGACGCAACTGGTTGACGGGCGGCTGCATTTTCTGGCCGACAGCAATGCCGCGATCACCAAGGGCATTATCGCGCTGGTGCTGGAAACGGTGCAGGATCAGCCTGCGGACGATATTACCAAGACCGACATAGCCGCCGTGCTCGAGCCCTTTGATCTGAAGAATCAGCTCAGCTCAAACCGCACCCAGGGCATTCCCAATATGATAGCGCTGATCCAGCAAACGGCGTCGCGGCTGCAGAAAGCCTAAACCGGTTTCCAGACCCGCCGTTCTTCGGCAATCCGCAAGACATCAAACGCCGCCTGTGCCGTCTGGAATTTCTTGGCCGCGTCGGCGTCGCCCGGATTGACGTCGGGATGATATTCCTTGGCCATCGACCGCCAGGCCTTTTTCACCGCTTCAAACTCGACATCGGGCGTCAGGTCGAAAATTTCCAGCGCCGTCATTTCATCGCGCGAACGGCTGCCGTCGCCGGAACCCATCCAGCTATAATGGGCGGATTCCTGATAGGCATTGGCATCGCGCTGCTCGTCGGCTTCGCGCTTCTTGCGCTCTTCCTTGTCGAGCCCTTCGAAATAATCCCACCCGCGGTTATATTCGGCCGCATGGGTCTGGCAGAAATACCAGCGTTCGGGACTGTTGGGAGATTTGGGCGCAGGACAGTTGCCCGCTTCATCGCAGCCGTGCCGGTCACAAATCTTGACTTGCTGCGTTTCGCGGGAGCTTTCATAGCTTCCCCAGCGGGGGAAACCCCAATTATCGGATCGTTTTGCTTTTGGCATAGTCTCTATTCTAACAGAGGAACCGAGCGAGTTCTACCGCTAAGATAATACCAGAGGGTCTGTAAGCCGGGTTCTGTCCATC
>TARA_R110001606_G_scaffold62021_3_pt1 | contig 13877 bp, 9 predicted proteins | sample TARA_R110001606 | Tara Oceans TARA_R110001606 (sample SAMEA4398315) | marine metagenome | biome: Polar Biome; feature: [SRF] surface water layer (ENVO:00010504); material: water (ENVO:00002006), including particulate matter (ENVO:01000060) such as... | depth 5 m | reverse complement strand
CCCGTTCTTTGGTACTCATCCATTCTAGCTTTAGTAGCGTCAGAGTATTTCTCAGGATCTGATGCAATCTTCTTTTTTAGATCTATGTAAAATTCTTTAGATTCTTTAGATGATCCTATGAATTGTGTCAGGTCATTTTTCATAGCCTCTAAGTTCGTAGTAGCATCGAAATCACCTTTAATGATGTTTCGTGCGTTTTCTCTATAATACTTCCTTAAAGCTTCTATTTTAGGCTTAAACAATTCGTTATCTCTATCCCATAAACCATCAGCAGCTTGAAGTTTAGCTAGTTCTTCTTGTTGAACTTTCTTCTCTTCAGTACCTGTCTTAACTTTTTCAGCAAAGTAGTCGTTATAAGTATCACCAAATACTTGCGCTCTACCTTTCCCTTGTCCTGTTGATATTCCTAACGGATCAGCCATTACTTAATTTCTTTTTTGTTTAAATTTCCTTGTTGCATTGCAATCTTATTCTTCAATTCATCATACCTCATTTTATCTTCAGGAGTAAACTTCTTTGGTTGTTCTACTACTGGTTGATTAGCTATCGGCTGTTGAGGCATAGCGTTCTTAGGATTCATCAATTCTTGTTGAGATTTAATCCTTTTATAATTTTTATATATTCCTAGGTCGTTGTTGTACATATTAATCAAATAATGAAAAAGGATTATTGTTATTGTTAGGTATACTTCTTAAAACAGTTCCCTGACCTATTGAGTTATTAATTGCTGATTGCTGAGCATTTAAAACCGTTCCTGTTCCAACAGGTAATCCCTGACGAATACCTGTAGCTTGAGGGTTTTGAGTTACTTGGAACGGATTAGATCCTGTAGTTTTAGTTGGATCTACTGAACCCATAGAGTTTAACAATTCCATATACTTCATATAGTCTAATCCCATTTTAGCCCCTGATGTAACACCTCCCATTATATTTTGAATACCTGATCCTTGCATACCTTCAGCTCCTGCCATTGTATCCTCAAAGGGTTTCATCTCGTTTATTTTAAACTCCTTATCTCTATAACCTGCTACTGTGTTTCTAGTAGCCTGTAGATTTCTTTCGTTCTCTTCTCGTTTCTGAGCATCCATTGAAAGTAAATTCTTGTAAGCATCATTCTGTTGTTGTTGAACACCTGACATACCAGCTAAACCTGCCTTCCTATCTCCTAATGCGGATATAGAAGTTTGAGCTGACCTCATAATGTTATCCATGTATTGCTGACGCTGTTCCTCTGGGAGACCACGTAAAGCTTGGATTTGAGAATCTGTTAAGTTATCTAACTGCTCTTGAGGTATAGAGTAGTCTGGACGCTCCATACTATTCGCTAGTTTATTCCCTTGGAATGTTTGGTAAATTCCTGTCCCTGCTTGTACTACTGCTGGGATTGCTGATAAAGCTCCAGCTATTAAAGGTAATGGCATATCTTTCTTTTTTACTAATTTAACTAATTAAAAACAAGTAGCAAAACGCTACCTGTTTGTTCTTGCTGATAATGAGTACCTAACACCTGAAGCAAATAACCTCTCTTTGTCTGTTGACCCATTTGTTAATTTAAACAATATACTTACATCTCTCATTGAATCTCCCTCTATTAAAGGTGTATCAACGTTAGGTGTATTCTCATCCTTTAGTATTGCTGCGTAATGGATGTTTTCTTTTTTATAAAGTGTGTGACCATCTCCATAATCAACAGCGAAATCATCTTTTATAAGATTACTCTTTTGACCTTTCTGAGTTAAGATTTCTCTTACTTCCCATACAGTATCACTTTCCTCGCTTAACGATTGGTAAACTTTATTATTACCTGGGTCTTGGTTAAACACCGCCCAAACCTCGCTTGAAGAACCTATTCCGTAAAAAGTATTTCTTTCATGGTTTGTATTGTGTAAATAAGCTTGACCGTTTCTAAATGTTAAGAAATCAATTCCTACTCTTCCCATACATTCAGGTAAGTAAGTATAGAATGAAGTCCAATGTTTAGTTTTTTCACTAAAACCTAAAGTTTCAGAAGGTATACTTAATATCTTTTGTCTTCCTAATGTTATATCTCCTGCGTTACTGTTTATTACGTAAACCCCATTAGCTACATCTTCTACTATTTCAAAATCTGTATCTACGCCTTGTTCGTTTTCTTCGTATTCTATTGAAAAAGTATATTCTAATCCGTCTATAGTTTCAGTAACTGTTTCAGCCTGAGAACTAACTAACGCTAACTCATCAGGTGTAAAACCTTTTTCACGACTAACAACACCAAAATTAATAACATACTCGTCAAAATTCTCATCATAAGTTCCCCATACTTCAGGTATAATATTAAACGCTGAGTAAAAATTACTTTTAGATTCAAAATAACTGTGCATTTTATTATCCGAAATCGGAGTAAGACCATCATTTGATAATCTTAAAACCTTTCCGTTTCTAATGTCAAAGAAATATCTTCTTCCTTCATTAGAAACAAAACTCTCAGGATTAGATGTTCCATATTCTCCTTGGTAATAAATCTCCTTGGATAATACTTTAGCACTTGCTGCTACCGTTCCTTGATCAAACTGATCGTATATTATATTTTCTTCTACTAATATTTTACTTACTCTTAATTCTTGTAAACAATCTAATCTGTTATTGTAAGAGAATAATTTTTTAATAGCTCCAAAGTTTCTATCGTAAGTTTCAAATGAAGTATCATAGAAGCTGTTTAAGCCGTTTATATTAGTTTCAGGTATGAATCGTTCAGAATAATAAATAGTAGTCGGTCTAGTTACTTTTTTAGCATCTAAATCTACTTTGTTTATTCTTCCGATATCTGATACATCAGATAACCAAAAATCACTAAAACTTTCGGAATCTACTAAGGAACTGTAAAGTCCGCCTAATGATAATACAGGTATTGATCTATTTCTGAAATAAGTATCTCCTGTTTTAAAAGTTCCTGTAGCAGGATTTATAAAGGGTTGAATAGGTGACTGATCTTTATCTTGACCCTGGTGAACCCTAACTGTATCACCGTCTCTTCCTACTTCTACTTCTAGTATTTCATAACACTCTCCAATCTCATAGTATAAATCTTTATCTACATCTAATCTAGGGTGATAAACTTCAAACATTAATCCTTCGCTAACATCTGGAGCAATAACTAAATTCTCTACTGTAATTACTCCTGTTTCAAACTTAACAACTTTTAAGTCAATATACTCTTTAAAGTATTCTTGTAAGCTATTTTTTATAAATCTTAATCTATCGCCTTTTTTATAACTATAAGACAGATTACTAGAAGGGTTAGCAGTAACATATTCGCTTGTTAGGTTTGTTATGTCTATTTCTATAAGTGTGTTACCTTCTGTATATGTTACATCATCAGTATACCACTGAAGATAAGAATCTATAGCTGTGTTTTTTGTTCTAACCCATTGGTAATGAGTAGCCCATTCAGGAGGCAAATTTTTAATCTCCCAAGTACCTGATGCTGATTTTATATTAGGGCTTTCTAATTCTGTGTAAAACGGAACTGATAATTCAGGATTGGTTATAACGTTAGTTAAACCACTTCTATTAGCTTTATCGTGATAAACTAATCCATACCTATAAACTCCTCCTGGTTTTAAACCTGAAGAACCTGGGCTAGATAAGAATGTAATCGTAAAATTATTTAAAAGTACGGGATTGTCAACAGCTGTAATAGCATTATTGTAATCCTTTCCTATAAGTATGTATTTATTTAGTGATAAAGGTGATGTAGTTAATTCGCAAGCTCCTGATCCGTAAGCAAAAACTGTTAAGTTTCTAGCAGCTCCAGTATTGACTGTATCCCCATAAAAAGTAAGTCTAGCGTCTCCATTTTCATCTGAAGAAGATGTTTGCCCATTCTGAACCACAAGTTTAAAACCCTCAACTGGTTGACCATTAGTATCTAATAATTTTACTACTGCTGAGGTTTTAGAGTAATTATAAATATCAGGATTACTCCTGGTTACAAAAACTGATCTCCTATTATTATAATCAGTATAAGAACTAGGGTTAGCACTAGTGTCAAAAAGATTATACTTTGTATAATCTTTATCTGAGTATCCAGCTACGTTTATAGTTGTTATACCAGGGATAGAACCAAAAGAGAATCCATTATGATCTGTGAATATTGAAGCAAAACTACTAATATTAATCTCTACATGGTCTACTCTTGGTTGGTTTAAAGCCTCCTGTATACTAGTTGGAGTGTATGTTGTACTTAATGGATTAACTAGGTATGATTGATAATTAGTAGCTCCTGAAGGACTGTCAAAATCAGTTAAGTCTTTTATAGTTATAAACAAACCATCTAATATTTGTCCTCCCTGTACTTTTACTTTAATTTCTTTTTGTTCTGTAGGTTGTTTTTCATAATTGTAACTTGAATCAACCCTAAGAACGCAAGTTGATGTTTTTTGATAAGCCAAGCTTTCATCCAATAAATCATCAGCAGTTGTAAAGTTAGAAGCTACTCTTAAAATATATTCTCCATCAGGAACGTCTTCTATCTTAAATGTAGATTTAAGCCTACTTTTTGTCCAAGGAGCAGAACCAGTACCATCAATCTCTCCTTCAATCTCTTTTTTGTTATCATCTGATTTTGAGTCATAAGTATTAAAATCAGTACTTTGAAGTTCTTTATTATTACCTTGTTCTTGTACAGATATACAATGATGAGTAGTACCTGCTAAATAAATAACAAAACCTCTTAAAGGTATAGATTGATTTAATTCATTTTCAACAGTAGATGTTCCTATGAACATATTATTAACAAACCTTGCTTTTTGGAAACCTCCATAAATAGGAATCGTTCCACTACTTATATGTATAGGTTGAAACTCACCTTTAGCATTAATAATTCTTAAATCCCCTTGAATAGTATTTGTAGGGGCTTTTTTTTCTTTTACATCATAAGAAACACCTAACTCATAATCTACATCTACATTATCATAACCTTCTGTTATATCTGCGTACATTAATCTATTAGCGATAAACTCCTGCGCTCCTGCTATTTGAGGAACGTTATCATATAGCTTAATAGATTCAGGTACTGATATACCTTTTAATGCTTTATCGTTTCTGAAAATATAAACATAATTACCGTTTCCGTCTTTTTCATATTCTCCTACCTTTAACTCTATTACTTGCTCAAAGTCATTTACGTTACCAATCCTACCTGCTATCTCTACTCTAGTTACCAGCTCTCCTCCTTTAGGGATTACTATTCTAATTGTGTTACCCTGGTCATCTGATGAACAAGTTTTTACTGGTAAAACTTGTGAGGATATAGGAGAAAATGCAGACTTCTCTTTATCGTCATATATATATCTAGCTTTAAACTGCCAAATAGAATCTAGTAAATAATTATTTTTTTGATTTTTGTCATTTTGAAAATTTGCTGTAGGCGCACACAAAGGAGGGTACTTCACAGCATCTATAACTTCCTCAGAAATAGGTAAATCATACCCATCAGATTTAGCCTTATTAATGTTAATTTTTCTAGGTGGATTAGATTTTTCTGACCAATACAACAAATCATTGTCATCATCAAACTCTATTACATTAATTCCTGTAATTAAATAATCCTTGCTAAAGTTTAAAACCTTAGCAATCATAACTCTAGTTATTGTAGAAGATACATGGTCATATTCAAATATACCATGGTTGCCTTCACTGTTCCATAAAAAATAATAATTAAGGTTTTTTAACTGATACCAAAAACTTCCTATAACTTTATTATCTCCTTTTGGTAATTCTATATTAGGAATAAGTGTATTACCTTGTATGTTCTCAGCAGAATTTACTCCATCATCTGTTGATGACCCTATCCTTACGTTTACATTCTTACGAGTAAAACCTTGTTCTATTAATCTCTCTTCGGTATCGAAATCCATACCGTATAAAAACTGTCTCTTTTCGTAACCCATTTGTTAAAATTTTGGTGAAGCTTTATTTCCTTTTCTAAACGATTGTAACATATCTTGTACACTCATAGAAGACATTCTAGCAAACAACAGCTTTTTATTACGTGAATATAATAATCTTTTTTGTTCCGAGTATCCAGCAGGCACATTTGGATTGTTAGCGTTTATCTTCCAATCTATCCATGACTTAACTGTTTCTACAGAGAACGGATGAACATCAAACTGTCCTTCTGCTTTATTAGGGTCTGATAGGTATTCTAGAGTAATTGTGCTACCCCCTGCATAACAATCTAATTGTATCTGAGAATAATTTTTATCTATTTTAAAACCTCCATTTGAGTTGTTACCTCCTCCAGCTCCGTAAAATCTTCCTAAACTTTCACCGTTTCTAAAATGATTCGCATGGTAATCAGAAGTGTAATAAGGAAATAAACCCGTCTCGTTTTGAGTTGGATCAAATCTTTCACCTCTTTGACCGCAGTCATTTAAGTTTCTATTTAGTGCTATATCTTTATTTCTTCCTAATTCTCTAAACTCTCCTCTACCATCCGTAAAGCCCAACCTAATATAATTTAAGTAATCATCTGGTAAATCTACTGTATCATTATCATTGACAGTCAGTATCTTAATAGACGGTGAACCCGTTACATCATAATTTAACTCCCTTAAACAAGAAATTCCAAACTGTAAAGCTTGGACAAATCTATGTTCTGTTCTTCCTGATTCTATTAAAAATTCTCTAACTACTTTCTCTAACTCCATTAGTTTTTATTATTGTCGTTAATATCGTCTTTAATTGCTTGCCTTTGTTGCATATACATTTGAACAGTAAAACCAACTAAATCAGCTTGCATATCTACAGGAATCTCCACTTCAGGATCTAACTCCCCTTGTATACCTCCTGCTAATTTAATCAAAACCTTATCTACATTGTCTGAAGGTTTAATATTTACAAAGAACATACTTGTGTTTTCTACAAAGTAACCTTGTCTACCTTCCATGCTACCTACTTTTAATCCTCTAGATAAAGCTAAGAAGCTTACATTTACAGGAATAATAGTATTAAACATATCATTAACTTGAGATACTTGATAAATACCAGTACCTAAAGGCAGGTTAACATAAGCTGAAGGTATCTTAGCTTTCAGCATACCTCTCATCTTGTCTTCAGCTACATCTACTATAAAAGAATAAAGAAAAGCTCCGTTAACGTCTCTAATTCCGTCTTGTCTATTTTCAAAGTAACTAGCCTTAATCATTTTAGAGAAAGACTGATCAACATATATCAGTAACTCCTCTATACGAACTTCAGTATCAGGAGTTGGTGTACCCCCGTTTATAATTCTTTGTGCTTGTTCTGCTATTACAAATCTACTATCTCTTTCCATCTATTAAACACCTTGGCTTTTTAACATTTCTGAATAATTAACTAATTCAGGCTCTCTTAGATTCATACCTAAATAAGAAGCACACATAACTATAATCTCATTAGCCGCATCATCTGTAACTTCTAAATCAATTGAGTTTACAGAATCATAAACTGGTCTTCCTTTTTCTAACGTAAAAGCCCATTTAGGTTCTATTGGTTTTCTTAAGTATGTAAGATCTACCGTACCTATGTTTTTAGGGTATATCTGTAAATAGTCATTATAGAAAGCACATATAACATATTTCTTAGCTGTTATTTTTTTTCTATAAATGTGCGATGATAAAAATTCCGCTATTTCATTATCATTTACAATATCAATATCATTAGGAATAGAAATGGTATTTCCATCTTCTGAATACTTGTAATTATATACCAAGCTTGATAAGTGTAAATAATCATCAGGTAAGGATAACCTACCATCAGGGGTAACATTGGACGCTTCATTTCTTACTAGTAAAAATCTTAAATCATCTGTAATTTTTTGGTTTTTCTGCCAGCCCTGTTTATCAGGCTGAACAGTTTTAATATTATTATAACGCTTCATAACCCACTCATTCAAAGCTCTAGGCAGTGATAAGTTAAATTCTTTAGGCGTTATATTACCCGACTGATCCTTGTCAGCCAGGTATTTTAAAAAGTTATATACTTTGTTTATATCCATTAAGCTATTATTTTAGTAACTATAGATTGGTATACATCTACATCTGAGGTAACACCACCTAAACCTGTTACTTCTATATTATAAGAAATACTAGATAAATCTAAACTAGATATTGGAGTCAACTCTACCTCGCTTACCGCCCCTGAAATATTAATAAATCCTGTAGCTACTAAATCGGTATTGGATTTTCTAGTTATCATAACCTGAGACATAAAGTTAACTCCGCTTGGAGCTGTAGTATTTATATTCTCTATTATTGTAACACCTGAGAATTTAACTTTCACAACCTTAGGGTTGGTGTTCAAACCGAAACTTCCTCCTATATTTATAATTAAAGAAGAGCCATCTGTACTAAGGGTGTTAGCAGAAATAGAAATAGATCTTAAAACCGTCTCTAACGTACCTGTGTTAGACCCTGCGGAGGTATCAGCGTTTACGTATATATCAGTGTTGTTAGAAACCCAAGTTCTTACTCCTGCTGCTGTGGATGATAATATATAACCATCTGTAGATGGGTCTCCTAAAACATTCTCTTTTAAAACTAAATCTGTTTCATCTGCTAAGTCTACCGCTTGAGTATCCCTAACTAATGTAACAACCCACGCTGAAAGAGTACTACTGTAAACTGCTTTAGCTACTACATTCCCTTCAGATACTTGTTTATCTGTAAGTGTAATTCCAAAGAGTGTTACTGTGTTTGCTACTGGTGTAAACAATCCATTGTAATCTATAATAAATGTGTCACCATCTACACCTCCTGCTCCTAAAGCATAACTCCAAGACCCTGTTAAAGTTCCTGTTCCTGTTAGAGAAACATAACCTTTATCAACTCCTGGTACTAGTGTAGTTGTTCCACCTGATGTAGCTAAGACTGTAACCTCAACTCCTTGGACAGGTGTAGCGATTCCTGCTGACCTTAAAGAAGACACACTTAAGTCTGTACCTGGGGATCTTCCTGATTCATACCATTTGTTATCTGATGAACTATATCTTAGGGAAATTGAGAAATCTTTATCTCCTGTTATAAAGTCTACACCATTAGATAATTCTATATTTCCGCCTTCTTTTACAGTTGTTACCTTAGAAGACTCCTTTGCTACTAAAACAACCTCATCTCCATTGTTGAATATCCCTGCATCTATAGATAATAAATCATCTGCTGCAATTGAACCTTCTGTTTGAATATTAACAATTGTTATATTCTGATCTCTGCTTACTGATATACTTCCTGATGATATTTCTGATTCTATAATTGTGTAAGGAGATGCAGAAGATTTTCTTAAAACTGCTGAAGTAATATTTGTAGCTCCTACTATTGTGTCTATTACTGCTGAGGTGTTAGCATTTAGATACATTTTGTACCCTATTTGGGTATCTACTTCTGAAGTTGAAGAATAAGAACCTCCATCTAAAGCTGTTGCTGTTAAGGCTGCCGTACCTGTTGTTGAGAATGCTGCTACCTCCCCGTTTAAAGAATCACCTTCATCTACGTTTAAATATACAGTTACAAAATTACCTGATGATACCGCTGTGTATTGAGGTGTGCTTATATGAGAATTTATAGCTACCGCTAATGATAATGCTAAATCACCTGTAGTAGCCCCTGTTACTGGTGTTACTACATTAAAAACAGACACCCCGTTATAAGACAAATTAGTAATGTTTCCTCCACTAGCTGTAACCTCTATTTCTGATGAAGCTGAAATATTAGAACTTAAAGTAGAAGACACCAACATTAACCTTTCAGCTTGATTCCTTCCGATAATATCATTTGACTTTTGATGCTTTATCACATCGTTGGAATCGGTTAAGTATATAATACCTACTCCTGATCCGTATTTTGATAATTCTGTTTTTATTGACATTACTGTATAATTTGAATATTAAATTTAAACGTAGAACCTACTACTTCTTCTTTTGTTAAAATCTGATCAGCACTCAATATTACAAATTCAAACTCTCCTGATATTTTTTGAGTTATCATATTAGTAGCTGACATACTTCCAACCCCACTGTATCTAATAGATGAAGGTGTACCTACAAAAGGGTTAAACACACCTGATACATAAGTATTTGAAACAAACGATTTATATGTTGAATTAGCTGTATTTTGAAACCCACTAATTTTTATAACCTGAGAATGATTATCAGGAGATCCTGAATTTCCATCTGAAACTGTCAAACCTAAGCTTTTTAAGTTTGATTTGTTTTGAATAGTTACATTGTCAAATGTAAAAGTATTGTTTACGAAATCAGCTTCTACATCGAAAGCCATAAACTCTTTAGGGGCAGTAGATGAAGATGATGCTGGTACACTTAACGAGTAAGTTGTAACTGATCCTGACGTTGAAGGCGTTACTGTAATAGTAGAATCTCCTGTAACTTCAGCTGTATTTCCAACAGCATTTATAGCAGCTAATATAGTTGGAGATAAGGTTAAAGTATATGTAGTAGTATCTCCACTTACTGATGAAGCTACATTAATATCATTACTTCCTGGTGCTACTACTGTTGAAGAACCCCCTGACCCTAAACCAGTTATTAAAGCTGGTTGAGTATCACTACAACTACAATCATCCGTACAACTAGTAACTGTTTTAATTTCTGAAACTAATAAATCTACCGCTGCGCTTTGACCACATTCAAAAGCTTCTTTTAAAGCTGCTAAATGAGAAGTTGCTAATATGTATTTTTCTAAAGCAATATCTGCTAAAGTTTTATTTCTAGATCGTAATCCTAAGTATTCTTTAAATACTGAATTTATACAACAAAAAACCTCACATAACCTAACATCACATTCAATATCTAATTCTGTTGAATCTGTAAATGAATCTACAATAGAAACTCCATCTCCGTAATCATAGAATCCTTTAGTTACATAATTAAACTCTTGAGTCTTATTATAAAAAGTACTTGTACTTAATTTTTTAGTATACCCCACTAATGGGTTTAATCCTAATACTTGAGGATAAAATATTTTTGCCTTTCTAGTTACAAGTGTTCCGTCTTGTGTTCCGTCTACTACACTAGATACGCTTACTACTGTTTCGTTAGTTACTCTATTGTAAACTACACCTGTTACCGTGTAGTCTCCGTTATTACCTGTTGATGATATAATACTAAATGTGTCACCTGTTCTAACAAAAGCTGACTTTTCTCCTGATACACTAAAAGTGTTATTTGATGCGCTAACTGAAGATAAAATAAATCTATCTGATGGAGAAATACTCCCAACTAGATAATTAGTAGTATCCTCTGTGTAAAGATTTGGAGATAAACAATCAACTACTGCTGTAATACCTACTTTAGGTTTTACATATTGAAAGTTAAACGTTTTTGAATAACTTCCTGTATCTGATCCTGTTACTACCGAATAACTAAAACTATACATTCCTATTTCAGGAGTAAGGTCAGCTAATACTGGTATAGATATACTTTGATTTATTCTTGACGTACTAACTGTTATAGACCCTGAAGATGTAACTCCACTTGGAGATGTTACATTTATAGTACCTACAACTCCTGTAAATGAGCCATAACTGGTAACATCTGTAAAAACAAACTGAGGAGTACTTGAATCTAGTGAGTATGAGATGTTTAATTTAACATTTGGTATAATTGCCATGTTCTTTTATAATTTATTTTATAAATATACACAAAAAAAAAGAGAGGCTTTTTACACCTCTCTCTCTAGTCGTTACTTATAGTATTAAATACTATTTCTTTTTTTTAGCGTCCTCTTTAGCTAATGCTATTAATTCTTCTACAGCTTTCATCGTTCCTTTATCTTCCATTAAATGATGAACTGCTCCTTCGATACCTGAATCAGGCTCTCCTAATTGACCAATGTTATTAGCTACTAAAGTTCCTAAGTTGTTTTTAATCACTTTCAACTCCATACCTTCGTTAACTAATTTATAAGATTTAGTGTTAGGATTTAGCTTTTTGTTTGAAGGCTTCTTACCATCTTCTACCAATCCTTTGATATCGTTAAATATCTCTCTAATATCTTGTTTAACCGTTACCATTTCTGCAAAAAACTCAAACTTATCTGAACTTCTTGGAACTGAAAGGATTCTACGTTTTCCTCCTATTTCAAAATACCACTCACTTCCTGCTCTATCAAAAGAAATAATATTATCTCTTAAAGCATAATGAAGAACAGTTTTCATTCTTAACATCTCTGAGTTAACTTCTTTTTCAAATCTATCAGCGTTATAATCGATCATTCTTCCGAATCTATCTTTAGCTAACATTATTGATTCTTCGTCATTAACGTTAATAGGAACTTGTAAGGCTAAGCAGATACCTTCGATTTCTTCGATGGAATAGTTAGCTACAATATTATTTAATTTTTGTTTTTGATGTCTCTTGTTTAATCTTAATCTAGCTTCATGCTTACTAGCATCTGATCTAAATAAAGCTGACTTACCTACCATAGCTGTACCACTCTCATGGTTTGACTTATTGTAGTTACACACTTCTAAAAACTCAATTTTAGTTTTTTCCATTTCATTAACAGTCAATAAACCGTCAGTGAATTTGATTTTACCTCTACGAGTTTCAGCTTTAGCTGATTGCTCATCTACATAAATAGATGATTCTCCAATAGCAAATCTAATGTGTCTTAGTCCTGATTTTTCCTCTCCTGATTTTTTATCTGTCCATTCCATATAAACTTCATCTTCTTCTGGAATATCAGCAGTAGCTGGATAGCCACCTTGAGGGTTTCTTTTTACTAGGTTGAAAATTCTATTACTAGTATTCCTAGCAGTCATTCCTGCTGGAGCTTTCTTTAATTCTGGCATTTTAATTTTAGTTTTAATTTATAAAAAGGGAGAGGTATTAGCCTCTCCCTAGTGTATTATGCTTGCTTAATGTAAGCGAACTTGTTTAAAGCAAAAGTCTCTAAACCTTTCTTGTCAATGTAATTAACTTGGAAAGTATCCTGTCCATCAACTTGGAATTTATCAATGATAGACGATCTACGATCTCTAGCTCCTGACCTTGGGTCTTCTAAGAATCTAGTTCTTAAGTACTGAGTCTTAGCGTTATCCATCTTATCCATAGTCATTCCCATTGGGATTACCATAGCTTCATTAGGGAAACCATATCCTTCAGCTCCTAAAGACTGTAAGTCATTAAAAGTATCAAACACTTTCTTACCAAACTCGTATCCTCCGAAATTGAAAGCATCAAATTGGAAGTTAGCTTTTGCGTTTTCGTCAAAAGTATAGTTACCATAAGTAATAGAACCTGAGGTTCTGTAATCAGCTAAAGTATCATCAATTTGCATTGATAAAGAGATACCTGGGCAAATCATGTTCTTCTTGTCTCCTTTTTGCTTATCTAAAGTTTCAACTAAAGCCTGAGCTTTTTGCTTATCCCATCCTGTTGTTGCAGAATAGTTAGATACATTACCCTCATCTAAGATAGAAGGAATTAAACCTTTAGTCATTGATACTGGATGCTCTGTACCAAAGAAAGCACTATTTGCTAAACCTACGTTAGTTAAAGGTTTACCAAGTAAGAACGTTAATTCCATTTGAGACTTAAAGTTTTTATACTCTGCTGCCTCACCATGTAAATAATTAACGTGACCTTTTTCACCATTCTTTCCTGTGAACTCTTGCCAAGTAACGATATTTCTAGCGTCTCCTGTAACCTCTGTTCCACCTCTGAAAGTTTGTAACTGGTTAGTTTTATATTCAACCTCTACTTGTCTTCCTGCTACTGCTACTGATCCTTCTCCGTTAGCATTACCAATGATGATGATCTCTTGAGGTGCTGCCATGTTAGGGATTACATCACCTATATCTAAAGGTTGAGCTGCAAAAGTACCGTTTAATACGTCAACAGT
>TARA_R110001606_G_scaffold2074_2_pt1 | contig 13893 bp, 10 predicted proteins | sample TARA_R110001606 | Tara Oceans TARA_R110001606 (sample SAMEA4398315) | marine metagenome | biome: Polar Biome; feature: [SRF] surface water layer (ENVO:00010504); material: water (ENVO:00002006), including particulate matter (ENVO:01000060) such as... | depth 5 m | reverse complement strand
TACGTAGAAAAGCGATATGTTATACCACTTGCCGTGGTTGCTGCCGCGCCAGATGTTATTGGCACATCGCCTTTAAAATCGTTCCAGGTAAATCTAAAATTAGGTTCCCAAGACACTACTTCTTGACACTGAACATATGGGATGGTCAGCGTTGCCAATAGAACTAGAATTAAATGCGCCTTTTTTATAAGTCCCAATTATAAGTGATTACTTTCTCTATATCTGGATGTAAACTATAGTGCACAGGACAAGTATTAGCAGTGTGCACTAAAATTTTTCTATTCTTATCTGATATTTCTTTTGGCAAATGTACCTCAACCTCAATTTTAGATATTCTTCTTGGAGAAGCTGCCATATGTTTGGTAACTGATGCTGTAGTGCCTTTTAAGTCCACTTCCAATCCGTTTGCCTTAATACCCATCATTGTTAACATACAACTAGCCAAACCTGTAGCAACGGTATCTGTCGGTGAAAATGCCTGACCTAAACCATTATTATCCACTGGTGCATCTGTTACAAATGAATCATTAGATTTCAAATGAACACATTCTGTTCTTAACGCTCCGTTGTATGTAACTTTTGATGTCATGCTACTCTATTGTTTTAATTCTTAAATCATCCATCATCATTATATATGACGACTGATTATAGTATCCTGATACACCTTTTCTTTCGTAATTGAACTTATTACCGCTATATTCTGTTTCTCCTATAATTCTAGAAACGTCAACCAAATTGTTCTTATAAGCCAACTTTAACAACATATCATAAGTAAGATCAAAGCCTCTTACGGCATACTTATCTGGATCATCTCCAAAACGTGTTCTATAACGCTCAACAAAGGAATTATTAGACACTTGACGATTTACAGAAGGATACGTAAACTTCAAATTAGATAAATGTGTATTTGATATCACATCATTTTCAAAGGCAGAATTCATATCTGTTGTAAACATGCGAACATTAACCTTATCCTTACCCAATACAGGATCAAATGCTGTGTTATTGAAGGAATTTAAGATAGAAACAACACTGGAAATCAGCTTATAATTATCTGACTCTACAAAAACCCAATTTGCTACGTCATCTGAAAGTAAGGTTTGTAATTTATCTCTATTTATACCAATATTCTTTTCTTCTTCTTTTACTACAACCACTTTAGCTGTTGGAAAACGTTTAAGAATAGCATCTTTCTCTTTTTTGTTATCCTCATCTGCAATGATCAAAAGAGTTTCGTCTTTATGATTGGTTTCTACATAATCTAACATATGCTTCCACAACACCTCTTCATCGGTATATGAGAAGAATACATTATCTAGACTTATATCGCTTTTAGCAGGAACCGGGGCTACAACAGGTACATTAAACTTAGATGCTTGAACTGCCGTCTCCTTTAATGAAGCCATATCTAACGGACCAAAAACTGCACTATAACTACCTAACTGCTCTCCCTGTAATATTTGTTTAGTCTTCACCAAATCTAATTGGTTATCAAATGTTTTCACATCTATAGATACACCTAAAGATTTCATAGAATCTATAGCAATCAATGCTCCAGAATAAAGCCCTAAACTGTATTTTAAACTATTTCTATTATCAATAATTTTTTCGGTTTCCTCTTTATTGTTCAAGTCCAATTTATCTAACCTAAATGGCAACAGAAATAAGACTTTAGGAACAACTGCTACATTTATACTGTCTAATAAATTAACCTTATCCAATACCAGCGCATTTCTAACTTCAAAATCACCTACTTTGTCTTTTGGTAATTTAAGAACCATTCCCGCCTTTAAACCATCCTTTAAATCTGGATTCAACTGAACCAATTCTGCCCAAGTCATTCCAAATTTTCTAGTTAATCTAAATTCATTTTGCTTTGGTTTAACCTCGTAAAAGATGTAATTATCCGTATTTATTACTCCTGCTTCTACCTTTTGCTCCGGAATACGAATTACCATACCCTCTTTTAACCCACCACGTTCCGTGATTTCTGGATTAAGGCGTACTATTTCGTCTGACTTAACACCAAATTCTTTTTCTAAACGGTAGAAATTCATTTTGGCAGGTACGGTATATGAAGTAAACAATTGAGTTACTTGATTCTTTACAGTACTACCTGCAATTTTCGGCATCAACAATTCATAGCCTTCAGATAAATAATTATTGGACTTTGACAAACCAGGGTTTAATGCCAACATACTGTCTATAGTGATACCGTATTTATGAGCTATACTCCACCTTGTTTCCTTTGGCGCAACTATATACTTCTCAAAATTGTCTTCATTAATACCTACCTCTTCTAATTTTGGAGCTCTATATTTTGGTATACGCAAATCCATCTTCTTTTGAAGTGGAGAAGCATACAATGTAGGATTGTATTTTTTTAACTCATCTTCCGTAATATTATACATTTGAGTAATACCAAAAATTGTTTCTCTCTTCTTAACCCTATGTTCGGTAAAACCGATGGGCTCCCTATCTGCAACAGAATCTTGAATTACATTTTTACCAAGACCACTAGTAGAATTGGAAGGCTTTGCAGCAATCTTAGCTCCCGGAACTACCAAAATTGTATTAGCCCTTAAATCTTGCCCAGACTTTATTTCCTTATTGTATTGTAAAATGCTTGCCGTAGAAACGCCATACAGTTTAGAAATACTCTCTAAAGTCTCTCCTCTTTTAACTTCATGGGTATTGAATTTTTGAGCCATTGCAGTGCAAGAGACCAAAACACAAAATGCCCAAATGATGTAAACTTGATTAAATATATATTTCATACTATTCCCATTCTATTGTTGCTGGTGGCTTTGAACTTATATCATATACGACACGATTCACCCCAGGGACTTTATTAATAATATCATTTGATGTTTTTTGTAGAAACTCGTACGGTAAATTCACCCAATCCGCAGTCATACCATCGGTACTTTCTACAGCTCTAAGTGCTACACATTTCTCATATGTACGCTCGTCACCCATTACACCAACACTATTTACAGGTAATAACATAGCACCTGCCTGCCATACCTTATCATATAAATCCCACTTCTTTAAACCATCAATAAAAATTGCATCTACTTCTTGTAAAATAGCCACCTTCTCTGGGGTTATATCACCTAAAATACGAATAGCCAAACCTGGACCTGGAAATGGATGTCTACCCAACAAAGCTTTATCTATACCTAAGCTAGCTCCTACTCTTCTTACCTCATCTTTAAACAACATTTTTAATGGCTCCACTACTTTCAATTTCATGAAATCTGGTAAACCACCAACATTGTGATGACTCTTTATTGTTTGTGACGGACCACCAGTTGCAGAAACCGATTCTATAACATCTGGATAAATAGTACCCTGAGCCAACCATTTTGCATTTTCGACTAAATGAGATTCATCATCAAAAACTTCTATAAATACACGACCTATGGTTTTTCTTTTTGTTTCTGGATCACTCTCTCCTGCTAAATCATCCAAAAAACGTGCCGAAGCATCAACTCCTTTTACATTTAACCCCATACCCTCGTATTGTTTTAATACGTCAGCGTACTCATTCTTTCTTAAAAGACCATTATTTACGAAAATACAGTGAAGATTTTTTCCAATTGCCTTATGTAATAGAACAGCTGCCACAGAAGAATCTACTCCTCCAGACAATCCTAAAATCACCTTTTCATCGCCAATCTTTTCTTTTAACTCCGCTACTGTTTTATCTACAAAAGCATCTGGAGTCCAAGTTTGCTCCATTCCGGCAATATTCACCAAAAAGTTCTCTAAAACTTGTTTGCCATCTTTAGAATGATACACTTCCGGATGAAACTGTATAGCATAGGTTTCTTCACCTTCAAACTTAAAAGCAGCATTCTCTACGTCATGTGTGCTTGCCAACAACGTTGTGTTCTCTGGCAGATGCTTAATAGTATCGGCATGACTCATCCATACTTGGCTACCTGTGCTTACTTTATCAAAAAATGGTTCGTTTTCCTTAATAAAGCTAAGGTTAGCACGACCATATTCTCTTGTATTAGATTTTTCTACACTACCACCGTGAAAATGTGCCAAATACTGCGCGCCATAACAAACGCCTAATAATGGTTTTTTACCACGAATTTCAGACAAGTCTGGGTGAACGGCATCTTCACCTCTAACTGACAAAGGAGATCCAGAAAGGATTACCGCTGTATACTCAGAAAGATCTTCAGGTAGTTTATTATAAGGTTTAATTTCAGAGAAAATATTAAGCTCACGTACGCGTCTTCCAATCAATTGGGTGTACTGTGAACCGAAATCTAGTATCAGGACTTTATTTTGCATGGGCAAAAATAGCAAATTGACCGTTCTTGAAAAGGATCTTTTGTTATATTTAGATTCGATTTAAATATTTTTTATGAAACACCTTAGTGCATTTATTTTTGGAGCGGCCATTATCATAGCTGCTTATTTTTTGGGCAACGCTTATATTCAAAGGGCAAACCCTCCACAAATGATATCCGTTACGGGCTTAGGTAACGAAAATTTTACCTCTGATCTAATTGTTTGGGAAGGTCAATTTTCTACTTCCAGTACAGTTCTTAAAACTGCTTTTGACCAACTAAACGGGGATAAAGAGATTGTTCGTCAATATTTAATCTCTAAAGGTATAGATTCAAACAGCATAATATTCAATAGTGTTCAGACCACTGAAATGCGCGACAACCAATATGAAAACGGTAATTATATAGGTAGCATATTTAGAGGTTATCAATTAATGCAGACTTTAAAAATAGAATCTGAAGACGTTGCTTTGATTGAAGGCGTATCTAGAGAAATAACAGAGCTATTAAATAAAGGTGTGCAATTTAACTCATCACCACCAAGATATTATTATACCAAATTAGCCGATTTAAAAATTGAAATGATTTCAAAAGCTACTGAAGATGCAAGAATACGCGCTGAAAAAATTGCAGAAAATGCAGGAAGTAATTTAGGCGACCTAGTATCTGCCAATATGGGGGTATTTCAAATAACAGGGCAAAATTCTGGTGAAGATTATAGCTGGGGCGGTGCTTACAATACCTCATCTAAAAACAAAACAGCATCAATTACCATGCGCTTAGAATATAAGGTAAAGTGATAGTACTACTTTGATCAATATCATTTACTGATCTGGGAAAGAATAAATTAAGAACATATCTACTCCCTATATATAAGATAAACATATTACATACAAAAGCCCGGTAATCACCCGGGCTTTTAATTCAACCAATCATCAAATCGAATACATTAAAAAAAATCTTTTTCATAACAATTTGTATTCTACACCTAAGTCGGTATCAAATAAATATCCTTACAATATTATTTTAAAAAAGTAAAAGCCCAGGAACCACCCCGAGCTTTCAACTAAATTAAAAACCAAATTTAAACCAAAAGCCTTAAATTGAACCTAATCAATTTCTTTTCACAGCTATCATCTATATAACAACCAACTGATCAATTACCCTACCCATAAATCCATTTATTTTTACCTTAATATAAATTAGTAATATGATTGATTCATTTTTTGAAGAATTAAATAATGAAATTAAAAAGGGCGTAACCGAAAAAGAGCATCCTTTTAGATTTATTACTATGGCAACTGTGGGGAATGAGCCTGTAGCCCGTCTACGCACGGTTGTTTTGCGAGAGGTCTCAAAAGAATTAATCTTAAGTGTTTACACAGATAACCGTACCGAGAAAATACAGCATATTAAAATGAACAATTTAGTTAGCTTTTTACTTTACCACCCAGAAAAAATGTTGCAATTGAAAGTAGAAGGTATAGCCAACATAGTAACAGATACCAAAAGGCTTACTGCTACTTGGAACAATATTCAGCCAAATAGTAGAAAAGATTACATAACGGATAATAGTCCAGGTAGTTTTATTAAAAACCCTGAGCATGTAGAATATTTAGAAGACCAGAATTACTTCACTATTTTAGATATTACGCCTACTAAAATTGAATATTTAAAACTTCAAAGACCCAATCATATTAGAGTTCTTTTTGTAAAAACCAATGATAAATGGAATGGGGAATTTTTAGTTCCTTAATTTTTATAGAAATATAGATTTTCCATATCCTTACCAAAAACAATTAGACTATCTATAGCCGTGGTCTGCTTTACTACTGATGGATTAATTGTAATTTCAATTTCCCTTTTATGTTTTATTTTTAATGCTGTTAATGAATAATCGTCTGCAGAAAGTATTATTCTGTCAGGATGTAACAAACGCACATTACCGGCATAGGTCACATTTGGAAGCACCCATTGATATTCATCATAATTCTGCTGCAATTTACTGGCAACTGGCTCAAATCCAAAATGTACAGATGAAGGTATGTTCAATACCTTTTCTATTGGCGTTCTTATGGTTTGAACAGCTATTACAGCAATAAAAACCCAATACCCAACAGCAACTAATTTCGTGTTATTCTTAAAATTAACTGTTTCTATCAACAGAACTACAAAAGGAATAAAGAGCGGCAGCAACCACCTAGTCTCTACTTTCTGACTTTTAAAAATGAAAAAAAACACCCCTAAGACCAGTAATTGCGCAAAGAACATTTTCATAAACCAGTTTATTTTTAACCTATTGAAACTCACGTTTTTTAAGAAATAGACTATACCAATAACTACAAGAATAGGATACAATAAAGCAAACAAGCCTTTTAAATATATTAAAATAGGTAGTAACGAAAAAACCGATTCCGAATCTTCCATTCCTATTTTCTCTTCTACACTAGAGGTCAAAAAAGTTTGAAATTCGTCAGGACCCAGTAACCAATAAACATGTGGGGCTATCAATAAAACAGAAACGAAAATTGATACCAGTATTTTTGTATTGAAAACTATAGCTCTCAATTCCTTATCCCACAAAGCAACCAGAGCAAAGGTTACTAGAAAAAATGCATAATTATATTTGGAAAGTAACCCTACACCTACTATTAAACCAAAAAACAAATAGTTTAATACAGACTTACGCTCTACTAAAAGCTGCAAAGAATAGTAAGAGGCTACTATGCAAAGGCACAATAAGCTTGTATGAGAAAGTCTACGGAAAGTAAAATCGATAAACACAGGTACTAAAGCCAAGGCTAAAACAGCCAGTTTAGATTGATTTTCATTTTGTATTCTAAACTTTGAAAACCGATACATCAGCAACAATGTAGACGCAAATAAAAGCCCTCTTAAAATTGAAAAAGAAATTTTACTAACACCAAATATAGAATTAAACCCATACTGCAACCATGTATATAGTGGCGGCTGATCATCATAACCCCAGCGAAGCCATTGAGAATAGTACGCTTGCTCAGCATCTTCTAACTCTAGTGCACTTTTAAAGAAAGTAATACCAGTTATGGCAAGAAAGGAAAAAATAGCAAGTACGGTTATCTTATTTAGAAACACGTTCTTGCCCATATTTAATTTTGTGTAATGACCGTGAAACTTAAATTTAATGGCTCTAAGGCATTAAATAACATAGGCACTAAACCTTCACCATATTCTAAATAAAACTCAGAAAAATTTGATTGTCTTTCCTGCAAAGATTGGTTTGGAAAAATTTCGTTCTGTAGTTCGGTCATACGAACAACATGGTCTTTTAATTTTTTCTTTTGTGCTTGCAGCAGTCTTTTCTCTAAAGCATCCAAACCTTTTTTCTGCTTTACTTCTTGGGCTTTTACCGCACCTATAAATGATTTATCTGTCCTTTCGGCTAGTGCATACATTTCTTTAAACTGCTCTTCTAATAATTTCTTTTGTGGAGAAAAGTCAATGTCAATATTTGATATTTCTCTAATCTTCTTATTAATCAAGCTATTTTGCTTTAAAAATATATCTGATTTTGAGATATTCATTCGCTCTAGCTTGTCCGCTTGCTTTCCAGTTATAATCAAGGCTGAATTTCGAACCAATAAAATTGGAAACGGAACATTCATGGCTTCAAAAGCAGTTTTCAATTCTAACCAATAGGCTATTTCTCCGCCTCCACCTATATAACATAGGTTAGGCAAAATAACTTCTTGATATAAAGGTCTGGCGATTACATTAGGTGAAAACCGTTCTGGATGTGTATCCATCTCATCAATCAATTCTTCTTTTGTAAAAGAAATGTTGGTGTCGTTTACAACATACGCTCCCTTGCTCTCTATAAAACGTTCACGAATTCCTTCTTTTAAATAGAAATAATTGATTTCACGAGGATTTACTTGAACTGGATAATCTGTAGAAATCTGCTCTATTTCCTTAATTGTCTCCGAAACTTTATCAAAAGCGGTTTGCTCAAAAATATCTTTCTTCATATATGGAACAAGCGACTTTTTTAAGTCGATATCATCACCATCTACAATTACTAATCCGTAGTCCTTAAAGATTTCATTCGCTAAATAACGAGTTGCATCCGTTAAGTTATTATGCTTTAAGTAAGCTTCTTCGAAAAGCTGCTTTAATACATTTGCATTTTTACTATCTCCTATTGACTTTGCAAATAGCGTAAAAACCTCATCTAAACCTTCTGTAGTCAAATGTCCAACAGCACCAGAAGCTTCTTTATTCCATTGAAATTTCAATCCTTTAAAATTGAAATAATTTATTTCATCGAAATCATGATCCTCTGTAGCCATCCAATAAACAGGCACAAAATTAGAATTTGGATATTCCTTTTTTAATTGTGTTGTTAAATTGATAGTGGAAATAATTTTATAAAGAAAGTACAACGGACCGGTAAATAGATTTAATTGGTGCCCCGTAACTATGGTAAACGTATTTTTCTCTTTTAATAGCTCAATATTGGTAGCCGTACCTTCAGAAGTATCGGTATTCTTATATTGCTTTTGCATAGAAGCATGAAGTACATTTCGCTGGACTTGGGAAAAATGCTTCCCTTTTTCTTCTAATTGCCCTTTGAAACCTTCAACATCGGGAAACCGATTATATAATGGTTTAAGTTTAGCATCCTTAGCAATGTAGTCGCAAATTAATTTCGAAAAATAGCCCGTTTTTGCTATGGGCAAACAATCAATATCCATATAAAAAGTAAATACGTGGTAAATATAAAACCCTTTCGTTTTACATTTCCTAAATATAAGTTAATTACCACTAGTATTAAAAACCCAATTACTCGGCGAAATACATCACAAATCAATGTCATTTTATAATTATTTTAATAGATTTGGATGACTCAGAACACAAATAACTATATGAAACTAATTTTACGCTACGCATTACTTTTAATGCCACTTTTAGGTTTAGCTCAGTTAAAATCTCCGTCGGAGTTTTTAGGGTACGAACTAGGAACACAATTTACAAGACACCATGAGGTCGTTGATTATTATCAATATTTAGCAGAAGCTGAACCTCAACGTATGAAGCTTATTGAATACGGTAAAACCAATGAACGCAGGCCTTTATTATTGGCTACTATTTCTACCAAAGAAAATATGCAAAACCTTGACAAAATTAGGGAAGAGCATATGAAAGGATTAAATGGCGAGGGCACACCTGACAAGGCAATTGTATGGCTTAGCTATAATGTTCATGGTAATGAGAGTGTAAGTACAGAGGCTTCAATGCAAACCATTTATGATTTGTTTACAAGCAAAAGTAGTTACCTAGAAAACATTGTAGTTTTAATTGACCCATGTATTAACCCTGACGGACGGGATCGTTACGTTAACTGGTACAATCAATTTAAAAATTCACCTAACCAAGTAGACCCTAATAGCAAGGAACATCATGAAAACTGGTGGAGCGGCCGTAGCAACCACTACATGTTCGATTTAAATAGAGATTGGGCCTGGTTAACACAAGTTGAAAGTCAACAACGTTTAAAGCAGTTTAATAAATGGTTGCCTCACGTACACGTAGATTTTCACGAACAAGGCGTAGATAATCCATATTATTTTGCTCCTGCCGCAGAGCCATTTCATGAGGTTGTAACCGATTTTCAAAGAGAATTTCAAAAAACTATCGGTAAAAATCATGCCAAATATTTTGATGAAAACGGTTGGTTTTATTTTACTAAAGAAGTATTTGACCTACTTTATCCAAGTTATGGTGACACCTACCCTACTTACAACGGTGGTATTGGTATGACCTACGAACAAGGTGGTAGTGGTCGTGCAGGTTTAGGCATTATAACCAGTATTGGCGACACACTTACATTAAAAGATAGAATTGCGCATCACCATACTACAGGTTTATCTACTGTAGAGGTAGCGGCAAACAATGTGAACAAATTAAATGATGAGTTTAAAAAATTTCATCTTAAAAAAGATTTCAAATACAAAAGCTATGTACTTAACGGTAATCCTGATAAGCTAGAATTATTGACCAACCTGTTAAGCAAGCACGAAATTGAATACAAAGCTGGCAGTAATAGTTCCGTAAAAGGTTACAACTATGCTACAGGAAAAATTAGCTCTTTGAAAACAAGTGACAAAAGTATCGTCATTTCAACAGATCAGGCAAAGGGCACATTGGTTAAGGTATTGTTTGAGCCAATGGCAAAACTAAGCGACTCTGTTACTTATGACATTACAGCATGGTCTCTGCCTTATGCTTACGGAGTTAATGCAATTGCTAGTGAAAGTAGTTTTAATGGAACAACTGCTGTAAACAGCAAACCAGAACTTAAAGGTGTAGCAGCAAATAGTTATGCTTATTTAGCAGACTGGAACAGCATGAAAGATGCCAGATTCTTAGCTGAATTATTACGCAATAAAGTACGTGTGCGTTATGCTCATAAACCATTCACAGTAGATGGACTTGCTCATGAACGTGGCACATTAATTATCACTAAAAGCGACAACAAAAACCTTAAAAATTTCAACAAAATTTTAAGTACAGCCTCTAAGAATCATAATAAAAATCTTATCTCTACCAACACCGGTTTTGTTGAAAGTGGAAAAGATTTTGGCTCTAGTTATGTTGATGTTATTCAAAGTTTAAATATTGCAGTACTTTCTGGAGAGCCGACCTCTACCCTTCGTTTTGGTGAAATATGGAACTTCTTTGAACAACAATTAGACTACCCTATTTCTGTATTGGATGAAGATTATTTTGCGAGAGTTGACCTTGCCAAATATGATATATTGATTTTACCTGATGGTAGAGGGTACAATAGTTTTTTAACCACTTACACTAAAGAAAAAATTAAAGATTGGGTAAAACATGGAGGTAAGCTAATTGCCATGGGTGGCGCAATTGATGGTATTACCGCATCTGACGATGATTTTGATTTGAAGGAAAAAGAAATAAAAAAAGACTCCTCAGATACCATTGGATCTTTTGAAATTTCTGAAAGAGAGCAGATAAAATCTACAATTACTGGAGCTATTTTTAAAGCGACAGTAGATAACACCAACCCACTAGCTTATGGTTACGACGACACCTACTTTACTTTAAAATTGGGCGCGCGTTCTTATAAGTACTTAGATAACGGTAGTGCTGTATATTTAAGTGAGGGAGATAACGAACCAATATCTGGTTTCGCGGGAAGTGAAGCAAAGAAAAAAATAGCAGAAACGTTAATTTTCGGAACCGAAGAAATGGGGCGTGGACAAGTAATTTACATGGTAGACAATCCGCTTTTTAGAGGTTTCTGGGAAAATGGGAAATTATTTTTTGCCAACGCATTATTCATGGTTAAATAGATAATATCATGAAAGAATATAAAGTTGAAACCTTAATATACTATTCAAAACTAACCTTTGATAAATTTCATATTGTTGATACTTCAAACAAGGAAATTCAAGAAAAGCTAGATAGTTATGCAAAAGAGGGATGGCGTTTAGTCTCAACAGATGCCTCCAATTTTGGTGCGGCAATGTATATATATTTATATTTTGAGCGGTAACTATCTTTTATAGATTTTCGCTTAAAAATGAATATTTTTTATATCCCTGAAACGATAATAATCGTTTCAGGGATATTTTATTTTAACGTACAGAAATTTCTTTCCAACATATTCACATCTTTTACGTTTAAACTAGAAGATCCTTTTAAGTAAGGGTTAAAACCAACGCCTATGCCTACCGACCAAGAACAAATAAGCGTCTTGTTGCAGAAGTTAGAATTACTTCTAAAAAAGCAGCAAGATTTTAATATTGAGGTAAATGAAATTCGTAGAGATATTCAAATACTTCGAAATACACAAGCTTTAAAATTCAATCAAGATTCTAAAGAACAACCAAATACACCAAAAGAGGCAATATTTGAAAAAGAATCTATTACCATTACTGAGCCGGTTGTTATTGAGACTACTAATCAAACACAGGTAGAACCAGTTGAAATTAAAGAAGAACCTATACTTACTCTTGAAAAGAAACAGATTTTTCCAAAAAGAAAATCAAATCTTGAGAAATTCATCGGTGAAAACCTTATTAACAAAATAGGAATATTAATTACCGTAATTGGTGTTGTTATCGGTGCAAAATACTCTATTGAAAATAACTTAATAAGTCCTCTCACTAGAATAATCCTAGGTTATTTGGTAGGTTTGGGCCTAATTGGTTTTGGCTTTAAATTAAAAGCAAAATATGAGAATTATAGTGCTGTTTTAGTAAGTGGCGCATTAGCTATTTTATACTTCATCACCTTTGCCGCGTACGACCTCTACGGGTTGTTCCCACAACTAATGGCATTCGGCATTATGCTGTTATGTACCGTGTTTGGAGTAGTATCTGCATTAAGCTATAATAAACAAGTTATTGCGCACATAGGCCTTGTTGGTGCTTACGCGGTACCATTTTTATTAAGCAATGACTCAGGTAACTTTACAGGGCTATTTAGCTACATAGCCTTAATTAATATTGGTCTATTGGTTATTTCCTTTAAGAAGTATTGGAAAGCCCTCTATTATGTTTCATTCACCTTTACTTGGTTAATTTATGGCACGTGGTATTCTTTTTCTAGCTATGATGAAGATTTCGCTATGGGATTTTTATTCCTCAGTATTTTCTTCTTTCTTTTTTATGCTACGTTCCTCGCTTTTAAATTAATCAAATCTGAACAATTTAAGGTTGGCGACATCATTCTGATTCTATTAAACTCATTCCTATTTTATGGTTTTGGAATTGCTTGGCTGTATGATTATGAAGGAGGAGAACTTTATTTAGGACTATTTACGCTTCTTAACGCATTAATACATTTTGGAATCACCGTATTAATTTTTAAAAGGAAATTAGCAGATCGTAAACTGTTCTTTTTAACTGCAGGTTTTGTACTCACATTTATAACCATCGCCGTACCTGTACAATTAGATGGTAACTGGGTAACACTAATTTGGGCTTTAGAAGCTGCCCTGCTTTTTTGGATAGGCCGTACCAAAAAGGTTGTTTTCTATGAATACCTTTCATATATCATGGCTGCTTTAGCGTTCTTAAGTTTAACGATGGATTGGGCACAGAGCTACTCTTATCTAAATAACACAGAAGAATGGAGCCTTCTTTTAAATACCACTTTCTTAACTTCTATATTATGTGCAGCGGTCTTTGGGTATATAAATTGGACTCAAATAAAATTCGTCTCAGAGAAACAATCTGTAGTTCAAAAAATAATGGGGATTGGGGTCCCTCTTTTATTTGTAAGTACTCTTTATTTTGCCTTTTATCTTGAAATTGAACAGTATTGGAATAATGCCTTTGAGGCATCTAAAATAGAAATATCTGGTGAGTCTGGTTATTACCCAGAATACAATTTTAATCTCAAAGACCTTGAATCTATTTGGAAAATACTCTATACCATGTTTTTCGTTAGCATTGTAAGTTTAGCAAACATCTATAAAATTAAAGACAAGGTTTTAGGTATTGTATCTATTGTTGCAGCATTATTAACAACCCTTGCATTCTTAACAATTGGTCTATATATATTGAGTGAA
>TARA_R110001606_G_scaffold360158_11_pt1 | contig 13894 bp, 11 predicted proteins | sample TARA_R110001606 | Tara Oceans TARA_R110001606 (sample SAMEA4398315) | marine metagenome | biome: Polar Biome; feature: [SRF] surface water layer (ENVO:00010504); material: water (ENVO:00002006), including particulate matter (ENVO:01000060) such as... | depth 5 m | reverse complement strand
GTGACAGTGACAGTGACAGTGACAGTGACAGTGACAGTGACAGTGACCGGCAACGGCAGGCGAACAGGCGCGCTCCGATCGGTGTGGGTCGCGGCTGTCAGTACTCGCGTTGGCGGGCGCGAAAGACGGGGGCGCGTTTCTTCAGGTTGGCGCTCATCGCCTCGCGCTGGTTGCGGCCGCGCAGGAGTGTGAATTGCAACCGTGACTCCTCGGCGAACGCCTGGTCCTCGGCCTGGTGCCAGGTGCGCTGGAACAACGCTTTGCTGGCGCTGACCGCGTCCGGAGAGCGTTCCAGCAGGGCCTGGGCCAGGGTCAGGGCTTCGGCGTGTGGGTCCTCGGCGACGCGGGTGACCAGGTGCAGGCTGAGCGCCTCGCGGGCGTCGAAGCGGCGGCCGGTCATCGCCAGTTCCTTGGCGACGTCCATGGGCAGCAGTTCGCGCAGGGTGGCGGTGCCGGTCATGTCCGGGATCAGGCCCCATTTGATTTCCATCACCGACAGTTCGCACTCCGGCGAGGCGATACGAAAATCCGCCGCCAGGGCCAGTTGCAAGCCGCCGCCGTAACAATAGCCGTGCAGTTCGGCGATCACCGGCACCGGCAGTTGCCGCCAGGCCCAGCAGGCCTGCTGGAACAGGTTGGTTTTCCTGACGCCGAATTTAGTGAACGCCAGCAGCATTTTCAGCGGCGTTCTGGTGACCGTCGCGAAATCCAGCCCGGCGCAAAACGCCTTGCCTTCACCCCGCAGAATCACCACCCGCACATCGCGGTTCTTGCGCAACGCCTTCGCCGTGCGCACCAGCGCCTGAAGCGTCTCCAGATCCAGGCCGTTGTATTTGTCTGGCCGGTTCAGTGTGACGGTGGCGATGTGGTCTTCGATGGAAAGGGTGACGCGATCTCGAGCGGTTTGCGGTTTCATTGAAGGTTCCTGATGGGCCAGACGCCAGACGCCGGACGCCGGACGCTAAAACCGGTAAGCGTCTGGCGTCCAGCGTCCGGCGTCTGGCGCTATTGCAGCTTCTGCTGCAATAGCTGATTGACCTGCTGCGGGTTTGCTTTGCCCTGGGTGGCTTTCATGATCTGGCCGACGAAGAAGCCGATTTTCTTTTTGCGCTTGGCGTCGTCGGAGCCTCGGTAATCTTCCACCTGGGCGGGGTTGTTGGCGATCACCTGATCGACGATTTTTTCCAGTTCGCCGCTGTCGTTCATCTGTTTGAGGCCCTTGGCCTCGATGATCCGATCCGGGTCGCCTTCGCCGTTCCAGCAGGCCTCGAACACCTGCTTGGCGATCTTGGAACTGAGGGTGCCGTCTTGCAAACGCTGGATCAGTTGCCCCAGTTGCGCGGCGCTCACCGGGCTGTGTTCGATGCCCAGGTCTTCGGCGTTGAGGCGCGCGGTCAGCTCACCCATGACCCAGTTGGCGGTGAGCTTGGCGTCGCCGCTGGCGGCGGTGGCGGTTTCGAAATAGCGGGCGATGGCCACCGATCCGGACAGCAGATCGGCGTCGTAACCGGACAACTGATAGTCGTTGATAAAGCGCGCCTTGCGTACATCCGGCAGTTCCGGCAGGGCGTCTTTCAGCGCGGCGATTTCTTCTTCGCTGACCAGCACCGGCAGCAGATCCGGGCAGGGAAAGTAGCGGTAATCGTTGGCGTCTTCCTTGGTGCGCATGGAACGCGCGGTGTGCGTGTCGGCGTTGTAGAGCCGGGTTTCCTGCACGATCTCGCCGCCGTCTTCGAGCACGTCGATTTGCCGCGCCACTTCCAGGGCAATGGCCTTTTCCATGAAGCGGAAGGAGTTCAAATTCTTGGTTTCGGTGCGGGTGCCCAGGGGCTGGCCCGGGCGGCGCACGGAAATGTTGACGTCGAAACGCATGTTGCCCTGGGACATGTCGCCGTCGCAGATGCCCAGCGAGGTAACGATGGAATGCAGCTTACGGGCGAAGGCCACGGCCTCTTCCGAGTTGCTCATGTCCGGTTCGGAGACAATCTCGATCAGCGGCGTGCCGGCGCGGTTGAGGTCAATGCCGGTCATGCCATGAAAGTCTTCATGCAGGGATTTGCCGGCGTCTTCTTCCAAATGAGCGTGGTGAATGCGCACCGATTTTTTTTCGCCCTGCCCACCTTCATTGCCCTTCGGGGCCAATTCAATGTCGACCACGCCGGGGCCGACAATGGGCTCGGCCAATTGGGTGGTCTGGTAGCCCTTGGGCAAATCCGGATAAAAATAATTTTTTCGCTCGAACACGGAACGGCGACCGATCTCCGCGCCCACCGCCAGGCCGAAGCGGATCGCGTGGCGGATCGCTTCCCGGTTCACCACCGGCAGGGTGCCGGGCATGCCCAGGTCGATCAGGCTGGCGTTGCGGTTTGGTTCATCGCCGGTGCGGGTGCTGCTGGCGGAGAAAATCTTCGATTCGGTGGCCAGTTGCACGTGCACTTCCAAGCCGATGACGGTTTCCCATCCGCCATTCATGGACGACTGACTCATGCGAAGCCTCCCGGGATTGTCTGGTGCCAGTCGGTCGCCATCTGATAGCGATGCGCCACGTTGAGGATGCGCCCTTCCTGGAAATAGTTGCCGATCACCTGCACGCCGGCGGGCAAGCCGTTGATCAGGCCACTGGGCATCGACAGCGCCGGCAACCCGGCCAGATTAACGGCGATGGTGAACACGTCGGCCATGTACATATTGACCGGGTCGTCCGCTTTGGCGCCGAGTTTGAAGGCGGTTTCCGGGGACGTGGGGCCGATGATCACGTCCACGTCCTTGAACGCGCGGGCGAAGTCGTCGCGGATCAGCCGGCGCACCTGTTGGGCGCGCTTGTAGTAGGCGTCGTAGTAGCCGGCGGAGAGCGCGTAGGTGCCGACCAGAATGCGCCGTTTCACTTCCGCGCCGAAACCTTCCGAGCGCGAGCGCTTGTAGAGGTCTTCCAGGTCGACCGGATCGTCGCAGCGATAGCCGAAGCGCACGCCATCGAAACGGGCCAGGTTGGAGCTGGCTTCCGCTGGCGCGATCACGTAGTACGCCGGCACCGACAGGGTGACGCTGGGCAGCGACAGCTTGATCAGTTTGGCGCCCTGTTTTTCCAGCTCGCGCAGAGCGTCGCGGGCGTTGTCGGCGATGGCGCCGTCCAGGTTTTCCGGAAAGAATTCTTCCGGCACGCCGATGCGCAGGCCGGCGATGTCCTGGTTGATGCCGCCCAGGTAGTCGCCCACCGGCTCGTCGACACAGGTGGAGTCCTTGCTGTCGTGGCCGGCCATGGCGGTCAGCATCAATGCGCAGTCGGCGGCGGACAGGCCCAGCGGACCGGCCTGATCGAGGCTGGAGGCAAAGGCGATCATGCCCCAGCGTGATACCCGGCCGTAGGTGGGCTTGAGGCCAGTGACGCCATTGAGCGCCGCCGGTTGGCGGATCGAACCGCCGGTGTCGGTGCCGGTGGCGCCGGGAGTGAGACGCGCGGCCAGGCTGGCGGCGGCGCCGCCGGACGAGCCGCCGGGCACGCGCTCGGTGTCCCAGGGGTTTCTCACCGGGCCATAGAAGCTGGTTTCGTTGGAGGAGCCCATGGCGAACTCGTCCATATTGGTTTTGCCCAACATGATGGCGCCCTGATCGGCCATTTTCTCCACCACCGTGGCGGTGTAGGGGGCAATGAAGTTGTCCAGCATTCGTGAGCCGCAGCTGGTGCGCACGCCCTCGGTGCAGAAAATGTCCTTGTGGGCGATCGGCAGGCCGGTCAGCAGCCGGTGATCACCGGCGGCGATCGCCTGGTCGGCGGCGTCGGCCTGAGCCAGCGCCTGGTCGGCGGTGACGGTGACGAAGCTGTTCAGGGTGCCGTCATGGCGCTCGATGCGGGCCAGGAAGTGCTCGGTCAGCTCGCGGGCGGAAAAGTCCTTCGCCTGCAAGCCGGCTTTCAGTTCGGTGAGGGTTTTGGTATGCATGGCTTAATTGACCACCTTAGTCGATCACCCGGGGTACCAGGAAACAGCCGTCTTCGCTGGCCGGCGCGTTGGGCAGCACTTTGTCGCGCACGTCGGGCTCGCGGACCCGGTCTTCGCGCAGCGGTTGGTGGACCTCCAGGGGATGGGCCAGGGGGGCGACGCCGTCCACATCCGCCTGCTGGAGTTGGTCGACCATGGCAAGAATGTCATTGAGGCGGCCGCACAGCTCGGCGCTCTCGTTATCGTCCACCTGCAGGCGGGCGAGATGGGCGGCGCGAGCCACCACTCGGGTATCAATCGCCATGGGAGTCTCCATGAGTCGGGAAAGGCGGGAAAAATACCATACCCGGGGCCGCCGCCCAAGGTGGCGGTGCCGGCGGGAGCGGCCCGGGCGCCGGTTGCGCGGACCGCCATGGCGCCTTGCCGATTTCCCCTGCCGTTGCTAGAGTTGCGCCATCTTGTTGCTTGCGTGCCGTGGTATGCTGGCATCAACCTCCTTTTCTCCACGATCTCTCAGGAAATAAGCCAGGATGTCCGTGATCAAGCGTATTCGGGGGATGTTCTCCACCGACCTTTCCATCGACCTTGGCACCGCCAACACCCTTATTTACGTGCGGGGACGCGGCATCGTTCTGGACGAACCGTCGGTGGTGGCAATTCGCCATCATGGCGCCCAGAAAAGTGTCGCGGCGGTGGGCGCCGATGCCAAGCGCATGCTCGGCCGCACCCCGGGTAACATCACCGCGATCCGGCCGATGAAGGATGGCGTGATCGCCGACTTCGACGTTACCGAGAAGATGTTGCAGTACTTTATCAAGAAAGTGCACGACACCGGCTTCTTTCCGCCGGCGCCCCGGGTGCTGGTGTGCGTCCCTTGCAAATCCACGCAGGTGGAGCGCCGCGCGATCCAGGATTCCGCGTTCGGTGCTGGTGCCCGCGACGTGTATCTGATCGAAGAGCCGATGGCCGCGGCGATTGGCGCCGGCCTGCCGGTGGAAGAGGCGCGCGGCTCGATGGTGGTGGACATCGGCGGCGGCACCACCGAAATCGCCCTGATTTCCCTGAACGGCGTGGTCTACTCGGAATCGGTGCGCACCGGCGGTGACCGCTTCGACGAGGCAATCGTGGCGTTCGTGCGCAAGGAATACGGCTCGCTGATCGGCGAATCCACCGCCGAGCGCATCAAGCATGAAATCGGCACCGCCTACCCGGGCTCCGAGATCCTCGAGATCGACGTGCGCGGGCGCAACCTGGCCGAGGGCGTGCCACGGCAGTTCACCCTCAATTCCGAAGAGATTCTGGAGGCGCTCAAGGACCCGCTGGCGGTGATCGTCAACGCGGTCAAGAACGCCCTGGAGGCGTCTCCCCCGGAGCTGGCCTCCGACATCGCCGAGCGTGGCCTGGTGCTGACCGGCGGCGGCGCGCTGCTGCGCGACATCGACCGTCTGATCAGCGAGGAAACCGGCCTGCCGGTGATCATCGCCGACGATCCTCTGACCTGCGTGGCGCGGGGCGGCGGCAAAGCCCTGGAGCTGATGGATACGCAAGGGCTGGACATGCTGGCCATGGGCTGAGCCTGTCCCGGCCGCCGGCATGTCCTCCGCCAACCCCACCTACCGCCTGCTCATCGCCCTGGTGCTGGCCGTCGCTCTGATGGCCCTGGACCAGCGCAGCCGCTGGGGCGACCCGATTCGCTATGCGTTTGGCTATCTGGCCGCGCCGATGCACTACCTGGCCCACCTGCCGGTGGACACCGCGCGTTGGGTCGGCAGCCAGACCCACAGCCGCCAGGAGCTGGTTGAATCGAGCCAGCGCTTGCAGCGCCAGGTGTTGATCCTGGAGCAGAAAGTGCAGCGCCTGGCGGTGCTCGAAGCCGAGAACGTGCGGCTGCGTGAGCTGCTTAACTCATCGGCCAACCTGGACGCCTCGGTGTTGGTGGCGGAGATCATCGGCATTGACCCGGACCCCAACCGCCAGGAGCTGGTGATCAACAAGGGGGGCCGCGACGACGTCAAACAAGGTCAGGCGGTGCTCGATTCCCAGGGGCTGATCGGTCAGGTGGTGGAGGTTGGCCCGCTCTCCGCCCGGGTGTTGCTGATCACCGATGCCAGCCACGCCATGAGCGTGCAGGTAAACCGCAACGGGGTGCGTGCCATCCTTGCCGGCACTGGCCAGGGCAATCGCCTGCGGTTGCTGTACGTGCCGGACACCGCCGATGTGAGAAAGGGCGATCTGCTGGTCAGCACCGGCTTGGGGCAGCTTTATCCGCGTGGCTATCCGGTCGCCCAGGTGGTCAGTGTCAGCCACCAGTCCGGCGCCGCGTTCGCCGAGATCCAGGCGCGCCCCAACGCCCACCTGGACCGGGTCAGCCATGTGCTGCTGGTGCAATCGATGGAACCGGTGAGCCTGCCCGATGCTCGCCTGCCGGAGGGCGGCAGCACCGAAACGTCGCCGGCGCCGGGCCATACCACCAGCGACAATGTGGAGGTGCCCGATGCGGCTCAATAACGAGCGGCCGGCGGGCACCGGGGTGATCCTGGTGACCTTTATCGTGGCGGCGTTGCTGGAAGTGATGCCGCTCAGCGACAGCCTCAACTGGGTGCGCCCGGACTGGATGCTGCTGGTGCTGCTTTACTGGGTGTTGGTATTGCCGCACCGGATTGGCGTGTTGTGGGGCTTCTTCCTGGGGCTGTATCACGACGTGCTGGTGGGCACCACGCTGGGCCAGTGGGCACTGGCCTACGCTTTCGGGGCCTATTTCATGCTGGCGGCCTATAAACGCATGCGCGTGTTCCCCTTGTTGCAGCAGAGCGCGGTGGTGTTCCTGCTGGTCGGTTCGGCCAACCTGCTTGCGTTTCTGGTGCAGGAGTCGGTGGGCCGCACCCTGTATCCGCCCTATACCATTCTCTATTCCGCCGCCGCCAGCGCGGTGCTGTGGCGGCTGGTGTGCGCCGCCCTGCGCTGGACCCAGCTGCGGTTTCTGGTGCGCTGATGACGGCGCTGTTGCTGGCCTCCGGATCGCCGCGCCGTGCCGAGCTGCTGAGCCAGGTGGGGGTGCCGTTCACGGTGCTGCCGCCACCGGATGTGGATGAAACGCCGCACGCCGGCGAAGCGCCGCTGGATTACGTGGCCCGGCTGGCGGCGGCCAAGGCCCTCGCCGGGCAGGCCGCGCACCGGCCCGCCGGCGCGGTGCTGGGGGCGGACACCGCGGTGGTGCTGGGCGAGCGCATTCTCGGTAAACCCCACGACGACGAACACGCCCTGACCATGCTGGAAGCGCTCAACGGCCGGGAACACCGGGTGATCTCCGCGGTCTGCTTGTGCCTGGCAGGGCAGCGCCGCGCGGCGCTGTCGGTGACCCGGGTGTGCTTTCGCGAGTTGCCGCTGGCCCGGCTTCGCGCCTACGTGGCCACCGGCGAAGGGCGCGACAAAGCCGGTGGCTATGGCATCCAGGGCCTGGGTGCGGCGCTGGTGGCTTCCCTGACAGGCAGTTACAGTGGTGTGGTCGGGCTGCCGCTGGAGCACACCCTGCCGCTGCTTGAGTGGGCGGACATTCCCTATTGGCAGCCCCGTTGATTTCCCCCGGTCAGGCCGGAACACCTTGGTAGCGTGAATGGCGATCAACAACAAAACCACCCGCTGGTTGGGATTGTGGCGTGGCCGGCTGTGGTGGCTGGTGGCGATTCCGGTGCTGTTGCTGGCCGCCTATGTGGTGGTGGCGCGGCAATTGATGCTGCTGGTGCCGGACTACCGCGAGCAACTTGAAACGCTGGTTGAAGAGCGCTTCGGCGTCGCCATCCAGATCGAGCAGTTGCAGGGCAGTATGGACGGCCTGTGGCCGCGCTTTCAGTTGCGTGGTCTGACGTTGCCCGCCACCGAAGGCGAATCCCCCCTGACCCTGGAGCGGGTCGAATTGAGCGTGCGAGTACTGCCGACGCTGCTGTATCGCAAGCCGTATCTGCGCGAGCTGCTGATCGACGGTGTGGATGTGCACCTGGTGCGTGACGAGCAGGGCCGCATTCGCCTGCGTGGCCTCGAGGCACTGCAACGCCAGCGCCAAGAGACGGCATTGGAAGACGCTCTGCGCACCCTTTATCACCAGCAACGTATTGTCATTCAGAACGCGCGCTTCTCTCTGGATTGGCCGGGCCTGCCGCCGCTGGCGGCGTCGTCCTTGAACCTGGCGCTGCTCAACGACGGCGACGAACATGCGTTGTCGGTGCGCGTGCAGGCCCGTGATCGGCCGTTCTCGGTGGATGCGCGCCTGCGGGTAGAGGGCGAGCCGCTGGCGCTGGAACAGGTGAACGCGGATGGCTATTTGGATGTGCACGGCGAGCGCTTGCAGGAATGGTTGCCGACGCAGCGCCAGTGGCCGCTGGACGTGGCACGGCTGGACGGCCGGGTGCGGCTGTGGACACGCATCCAACAGGGCCGGCCCAGCGACGCCACGGTGAGCCTGGCGTCGCCGAACATCGAACTGACCGACGGTGAACAACGTTGGCCGGTGAACGACGTCAAACTGGACGCGGCGGTCCATGGCCTGGCCGGCAACGGCGAGCGCCAGTTGTCGCTGACCACCCTGACCGGCACCACGCCCGCCGGCGCGGTGGCCCCCGGGCCGGTGGCGCTGCGCTGGCGCGCCGAGGGCGAGCAGCGTCATTGGCGGGCCCACGGGGAAGACCTGGCGGTGCACGCGCTCACCCAGCAACTGGCGCAGTGGCCGTTCCCCTTGCCGGCGGGGTTGCGCGCCGCCCGCGAGCAGCTTCGTGCCCAGGACCCGCGGGGTCTTTTGCAAAGTGTTTATCTGAGTGGGGTGGACGGCACCCTGCGCACTCTGCAGGCGCGTTTCGCCGGCCTGTCGATGGACGCCAAGGGCAAGATTCCCGGCGTTTCCGGCGTTACCGGCTGGATCGCCGGCACCCCCGCCGAGGGGGTCGCTCGGCTGCAAGGCGAGCCGTTGCAGCTGACCCTCACCCGGTTCTATGACCATCCGCTCAGTGCCACCTTTAATGGCCCGATGCGCTGGCGGATGAAAGACGACGGTTGGCGTGTGGACAGCGGCACGCTGATGGCGCAGAACAGCGATGCCCGCGGTGTCGCCATGTTGAGCCTGCGCGGCGGCGGTGAGTCGGTGCCGGAACTGCGCCTGATGGCGGACGTGCTCGACGGCGATGGCGCCCGCGCCCGCCAATACATTCCCCTGAAAAAACTGCCCGACGGGCTCAGCGACTGGCTGGGCCAGGCGGTGCGCGACGGTCATTTGCAGCACGGTCGCTTTCTCTACCGGGGCCCGGTCAAGATCGATCCCGACCAACAGCAAGAGCGCACTTTTCAGATGCGCTTTCAGGGCAGCGACATCGCTTTGTCGTTTTTGCCTGGCTGGCCGCTGGCCGGCGGCGTCAACGCCGATGTTCTGATCGACGGTCGCCAGGTGAGCGCCAGCGCCAGCCAGGGCCAGTTGCTCAACAGCCGGGTCAGCGCGGTCAGCGTGGACGTGCCGGACGTGGACGATAAAAACGCCCGGCACATCGTGATCCAGGGGCAGGTCGAGGGCCCGGCCAGTGATCTGAATCAATTGTTCCAAGACACGCCGCTGAAGCAGAAGCTGCCAGACGAACTGCTTGATTGGGGTTTCCAGAAAGGCCGCATGAACGGTCATTTACTGCTGGACATGCCCCTCGCTAAAGAGGGCAGCGTGGCGCCGATGGTGATCGTCGATGGCCAGGCCAGCGATGTCACGCTCAATAACGCCAAGCGCAAATTGCTGATCAGCCACGTCAGCGCGCCGGTTTATTTTCACCTGAAAAAAGGCATCACCCTGCGCAGCGTCAAGGGCGATGCGTTGGGCGGGCATTTCGAGGGCTCCTGGCTGACCCGGGGCCCGGACAGCCAGATGCAACTGACCGGCAGCGTGCCGGCGCAGCGGCTGCGCGAATGGCTGGGCTTTGACTGGCTGAGCCCGGTGTCGGGCACCCTGCCGTTGGAACTGGACCTGGGGATGCCCTGGCAGGGCAGCCCGTTCCGTCTGGAGGCGCGCTCCACGCTTAAGGGCGTGGCGGTGAAAGCGCCCGCGCCGCTGGGCAAGAGCGCATCCCAGGTGCGTGGTTCGCAACTGTCGCTTTCGACCCGTGGTGGCGGTGGGGAAGTTCGTTTCTCCTATGGTGACCTGGGGCAGGGGCGGGTGCGCTTGGGTCAACCGCTGGCCGGCGCGATCCGCTTCGGCGATGGCGCGTTGCCCGGCATGCCGGCGCGGGGGCTGGCCATAGAGGGCCGCGCGAACACCGCCAGCGCCGCCGACTGGATTGAATTCGTCACCGGTCTGATGCCCGCCACGGGCACCGGCGCGCCCGGTGGCGGCGCACAGCAAGGCAGTGGTGGCCGCGATCTGATTAACCGGGTGGCGCTCACGGTGGGCCGGTTGGATCTGTTCGGCGTGCCCTTGGACGACGTCCGCTTCTCGGCGGCGCCGGCCGGCGCCGGCTGGGAGCTGGGGCTGGCCAGCCCGTTGGTGGCCGGCACCCTGACTCTGCCGGACGGCTATCAGGCGCGCGGCGACAAACCGCTGACCATCCGTGTGGACCGGCTGCGCGCCAGCGATGAACTGGTGCAAGCGGCGACCGGCAAGAAACCGGAACAGGCGGGCAAGGCCGGGCCGCCGATCGCCCCGGTGAAGGTGCCGATTCTTGATGCGGATCTGCGCAACCTGAACATTGGCGGCGTCGATTATGGCAACTGGGCCGGCCAAGTCCGGCCCACGGCCGAGGGCGTGGTGGTGCATAATCTGCGCGGCCAATGGCGCCACGTTGCGGTTAACGGCGAGCTCACCTGGACCGGTCAGGAACAGGGCGCGCAACGCAGCCGGTTTCAGGGCAACGTCAGCAGCAACGATCTGGCGGCGGCGTTCAAGGCGTTTCAATTGCCGGAGCTGCTGGAGACCAATGACGCCAACGCGAAGGTGGATCTGGCCTGGGACAACTGGCCATTGAAGCCGGATTATCTGGCCCTGAATGGCGACGCCGGCCTGAAAATCGGCGAATGCCGGATTCCGGAGATGGACCGCCGCACCTCGTTTCTGCGCGTCTTGGGGGTGCTCAATATTGGCACCCTGCAACGTCGGCTGCGGCTGGACTTTTCCGACCTGTACAAGAAAGGCCTGAGTTGCGATTCGATCACCGGCCGGTTCGCGTTCAATGGGCCGGCGCTGCAGGTTTCCGAACTGAAGATCGATTCACCGTCCGCTGAGTTCGAGGTCAACGGGCAGATGAATCTGGCCCGCCAGAGCCTGGATCAGCGGGTCAAAATGACGCTGCCGATTTCCAGTAATCTGTACGCCGGCTGCCTGGCCGGGCCGGCGGTGTGCGCGGGAATCTTTGTGGTGGAGCGCCTGTGGGGTGATAAGCTGGACAAGACCACCAGCGTGGAATATCGGGTTTCCGGCCCCTGGAAAGACCCGCAGGTGAAAGAAGCCAGCCCCCCGGCGCAATAGCCGCTCGTCATGCCGTCAGGAGTTCCATCATGCCTTCCCCGGTTACCGTCGCCGCCGTACAGATAACCAGCGGCACCGACACCGATGCCAATCTGCGCCTGGCCGCCGATGCCCTGGCGCGCGCTGCCGATGGCGGCGCGGCTCTGGCGGTGCTGCCGGAAAATTTCGCCGGTTACGGCGTCGATTATCGGGTACTCGGCGCGCGTTACGACGAACTGCTCGGCGGGCTTGCGGAACAGGCCCGCCGTCACCATCTCTGGATCGTCGGCGGCAGCGTGCCGGCGCTGCGCCGTGGCGACGGCAGCCCGGTACCGGCGCCACGGGTGCGCACCCGCAGCGTGCTGGTGGACCCGGACGGCGAGGTCCGTGCCGGCTACGACAAACTGCATTTGTTCGACGCCGACGTGAAAGACAGCCAGGGCCGCTATCGGGAATCCGACGTGTTCGAGCCCGGTGATCAGGTGGTGCTGGCGGACGCCGCCGGTTTGCGGCTGGGCCTGGCGATCTGCTATGACCTGCGTTTCCCGTTGCACGCGCGGGCACTGGCGGAGCGCGGCGCCGGTCTGATTGTTTATCCGAGTGCTTTTACCGCCACCACCGGCGCCGCCCATTGGCGGTTGTTATTGCGCGCGAGCGCGGTGCAAAACGGCTGTTATGTGCTGGGCGCCAACCAATGCGGCCGGCACAGCGACACCCGCGAGAGTTTTGGCCATTCGATGCTGGTCGATCCGTGGGGACGGGTGGTGGCGGAAACCGGCGATCAGCCCGGCGTGGTGCTGGGGCCGGTGGACCCGAAAGTGCTCGAAGACGTGCGCGCCGGCTTGCCGGTGCATACCCATCAACGATTCACAGTGAGTGGCCCCCATGATCTCTGAGAGCGAACAGCGATTGTCCAGCGACGACCATCTCGCGCTGGCCTCCGACATCCTTCTGGGCCCGGCGCAACTGGGCACCGACCAGTTGCAAAGCCTGCTGGGCGGCAAGCTGGCCGGCAGCGCCGATTACGCGGACATCTATTTTCAGCACAGCCGTCACGAAGCCTGGGTGCTGGAAGATGGCCTGGTGCGTGACGCCAGCTTCAATCTCGAGCGCGGCGCCGGCGTGCGCATTGTCAGTGGCGACAAAACCGGTTTCGCCTACAGCGATGATATTTCCCTGGATACCCTGCGCCAGGCCGGCGGCGCGGCGGCGGCGATCAGCCGCCAGGGCGGCGACAAACCGGTGCGCATCGAGGCGGCCCGGGCGATACCGGCGCGCTACGCGGCGCTCGACCCGCTGCCCGGCTGGAGCAGTGAGATCAAGGTGGCGCTGTTGCAGGAAATGGACCGCCTGGCCCGTTCCCTGGACCCGGCGGTCAAAGAGGTCACCGTGAGCCTGAGCGGCGAGCAGGACGTGATCCTGGTGGCCGCCACCGACGGCACCCTGGCCGCCGATGTGCGGCCGCTGGTGCGCTTCAGTATTTCCGTGATCGCCGAACGCGACGGCCGCCGCGAGCGCGGCAGCGCCGGGGGCGGTGGCCGCGTCGCCTACGACTGGCTGCGCCAGGACGGCCGCCTGGAAACCTGGACCCGCGACGCGGTGCGCCAGGCGTTGCTGAATCTGGAGGCACAGGACGCGCCCGCCGGCACCATGCCGGTGGTGCTCGGGCCGGGCTGGCCGGGCGTGCTGCTGCACGAAGCGGTGGGCCACGGCTTGGAAGGGGATTTCAATCGTAAGGGCACGTCCATGTTCGCCAAGCGCATGGGCTTACCGGTGGCCTCCAGTCTGTGCACCGTGGTCGACGATGGCACCCTGCCGGACCGCCGCGGCTCGCTCACCGTCGACGACGAGGGCACCCCCAGTGGCTATAACGTGCTGATCGAAAAGGGCAAGCTGGTTGGCCACATGCAAGACAAAACCAACGCCCGCCTGATGGGCGTGGCGCCCACCGGCAACGGCCGGCGCGAATCCTACGCGCACCTGCCGATGCCGCGCATGACCAACACCTACATGCTGCCCGGCGAATCCGAACCGGAGGAAATTCTCGCCAGCCTGGACCGTGGCATCTACGCGGTGAACTTCGGCGGCGGCCAGGTGGACATCACCTCCGGGCGCTTCGTGTTCTCCACCAGCGAGGCGTATCTGGTGGAGAAAGGCAAAATCGTGTGCCCGGTGAAGGGCGCCACGCTGATCGGCAGCGGCGCCGAAGTAATGAACAACATCTCCATGGTCGGCAACGACCTGGCGCTGGATTCCGGCATCGGCGTGTGCGGCAAGGACGGCCAGTCGGTGCCGGTGGGCGTCGGCCAGCCGACCCTGCGCGTGGATGCGCTGACGGTGGGCGGCACGGCATGACCTGTTCCCTGTTCCTCTGTCTGCCCCTCGGCCTGCTACGCAGCCGCTGTAGGAGCAGGCCGTGCCAGCGACATCCTTTGATTTTTTTGTGGGAGATTCTATGGTGTCCGCAAGCGTAACGGGTGTGATGAGGTGT
>TARA_R110001606_G_scaffold99132_2_pt1 | contig 13912 bp, 9 predicted proteins | sample TARA_R110001606 | Tara Oceans TARA_R110001606 (sample SAMEA4398315) | marine metagenome | biome: Polar Biome; feature: [SRF] surface water layer (ENVO:00010504); material: water (ENVO:00002006), including particulate matter (ENVO:01000060) such as... | depth 5 m | reverse complement strand
AAAGGCTCAAAGGCTCAAAGGTTTAAAGGTTCAAAGCAGTCTGGTTGATCGCAGAAGAAAGGTCTTATAATATTAAATAAAAATCACAATGAAATCAATAAAATCAATTTTATACTTTTTATCAATCATCCTATTTCTTTCTTGTTCTAAAGATGATGGAAAAATAGATTTTACATTTTTACAAGTAAATGATGTGTATGAAATTGCTCCAATACAAGGAGGAAAGTTTGGCGGAATGGCACGTGTGGAAACGGTACATCAACAATTATTACAAGAAAATAAAAATACGATGTTGGTAATGGCAGGCGATTTTTTAAATCCGTCTTTATTAGGAACCGTAAAATATAATGGAGAGCGCATTCGTGGAAAACAAATGATTGAAACCATGAACGCCATGAATTTTAATTTGGCCGCTTTTGGAAATCATGAATTTGATTTAAGTGCAAACGATTTACAAAAAAGAATAAATGAAAGTAATTTTAATTGGATTTCTGGAAACGTTTTATACAACCAAGGAGAAACTATTTCGCTTTTTTATAAAGTTAAAGAAGAAAAAAAAGAGTTACTAAATGATACATTTATAAAAGAGTTTACAGACGAAGACGGTACTTCAATTAAAATTGGTTTTATAAGTGTATGTGTGCCTTCTAATCCTAAAAATTATGTTCTGTATAAAGATGTAATCAAAGAAGCAAAACGTTCTTATAATTTTTTAAAAGACAAGGTTGATGTTGTTTTTGGATTGACACATGTTAAGGTTTCTCAAGACAAAGAAATTTTAAAATTGTTACCAAACATTCCTTTGATTATGGGTGGACACGAACATAACAATATGTTGGTTTCTGTTGGCAATTCTTTTGTAGCAAAAGCAGATGCCAATGCAAAAACAGCTTATATTCATAGAATTTCTTTTGATACTAAAACCAAAAAAACAATTGTAAAATCTGAATTAAAAGAGATTAATGAAACCATAAAATCTGATGAAAAAGTTGTAGTAGTGGTAAACAAATGGCAATCGATTTTAAAAACTAAAATTACAGATGTTATTGCAAATCCAGAAGAGGTAATTTTTACAACTAAAGTAGCTTTAGATGCACGAGATAAACAAATTAGAAGCACGCAAACAAATATGGGAAAATTGATTACTAAATCAATGTCTTTTGCTTTTGATGATTACGTAGATTGTGCTTTGGTAAATGGCGGTTCTATCAGAATTGATGATGAGTTAGAAGGAAATATTACAGCTGTTGATATTTTTAGAGTGCTGCCTTATGGCGGAGCAGTTTTAAAAGTAAAAATAAAAGGAAGTCTGTTGTTAAAAGTTTTAGATTATGGCGAAAATGCAGCAGGAACAGGTGCTTATTTACAACGATATAATGTAGAAAAAATCAACAAAAAATGGTTGATAAAATCAAAGCCAATAAACCCAAATAAAATATATACAGTTGCTTTTTCTGACTACTTATTAAAAGGGTTTGATATTCCTTTTTTATCAAATAAAAATAAAGAAGTTATCTCTATTTATCAACCTAAAGAAAACGAATTATCTTATGATGTTAGAAAAGCTGTTGTTAAATATTTAAAAGTAGAAACAAAAAAACTATCTAATAAGTAATTGATGTCTATTTGATTAGAATCGAGATTTTTTTTATTGTCTAAAATAAGTCTCGATTCCTTACAAAATAACAAACTATAATTAGCGTTCTTAAAACCGATACTCTAAACCGCTATAAATTCCGAAAGGATGTCCTGGTCTTAAACCAGCAGGAACTCTAGAAACAGCATAAGTGTTGTTTAATAAATTGATAATATTGGCAGTAATATTCAATTTTTTATTTACATAATATTTCCCTGAAATATCTACTATAAAATTAGAAGCTACTTTCTTATTAGAAGGAATAATTCCTGTGCCAGCAACTGTTCTAAACTCGCCATTATATCTTGCATTTAAGTTGATTTCAAATTTAGACTCTTCTAAAGAAACTGAGGCATTAAATTGATGTTTTGGCATGTAAGGTAATTGATCACCAATTGTAACAATTCCCCATAAACTATCTGCACTTCCAAAACTATTTAGAAATTCTGTATTTGTAAATGTATATCCAAAAGAAATTGGCAAAGAAATTTTTGAATTTTCTTTTAATAAATTATAGTTTAACAGCAATTCAATTCCATTTACTTTAACTTTTCCTGCATTAAATTGGTCTAAAGTCCCTGTTCCTCCAGTAGCAGCTAAATCACTTCCTAAAAGATTAGAGTAATCGTTATAAAACCCAACGAGTTCACCTTTTAATCCTGCTATATTAAACCTGGTTCCAAGTTCGTAATTAACACTTTCTTCTGGTTTTTGCCCTTTTTGATTTCCTGGAGGAGAAAAACCCTTGTGAATTCCACTAAAAATAGATAAATTATTATCAAACTTATAGTTCATTCCAATTCCTGGAATAAACACATTTACATTATTTCCTCTTTCGGCTAAATTTACACCAGCTCTAATTACATCACTTTTACCAAAATCTTTTCTTTTTAGTTGAATGTTTTCATATCTAATTCCTGGAGTAAATGTCCAATTATTATATTTTAATTTATAAGTAATAAATGATGCAAATGCTTTGGCACTAGCGATTCTATTTGCATCTGTACCCGGAATCCCTGCTGTTGTTAAATTTAACTTGCCAGAATTATTAATTGAATATTTATCAATCCATTGAAATCGATCCTCCTCATCATAATGGTATCTAAAACCTATTTGGATATAATTAAAAGCATCACCTTTAGACCACTTGTAATCTAGTGTTGTCTGAATACCTTGTGCATAATATTTTCTGTTATTTGCCTTTAGTCCTATTGCATTAGCACTAGAATTTACACTTCCGTTTACAATTGCAAAGTAATTAGATAAAGCGGTAGGGTTTTCTAAAACATTAGCAATACTTTGTTTGTTGCCATTGTAAGTAATATCATTTAATTTATACCAATTTCTTGCAAAATTATTTCTGTAAGCAGTAGTTGTAATTTTAAAATTTTTAGAAAAATCTAACTTGTGAGTTAACATATATTGGGTATGATCAGTTGTCATTTTATCGTTATTAGAAGACGAATATCTTGCAAATGGGTTTAAATTAAAATCGTTTTCTGATAAACCTACATATGTTTCATTTCCTACTTCATCTGCATATTGAAACTTAAACTCTAAAGATTGTTTTACAGCTGAATTCGGAAATAAGTTAGCTTTTAATTTTACAACAATATCATTTTTATTAAACCCAGTATTTTTTCCACTTGCTAGTGTTTTAAAACCATCAGATCCATAATTTAGATATTCAATCATATAACCAAAAGAAGAGTTTCCTCCTCCAATTTTAGCATGCAATTGATTAGAATTAAAACTCCCATAACTCGCTCTTACTTGTCCGCCAAACTCTGTAGGAACTTGAGAAGAAATCATATTTATTGCGCCACCAGTTGTAAATGGTCCATATTGTATTTGACTGCTTCCTTTTAAAATTTCAACAGCTTCCATTCTTGCAATTGTTGGAAAATAATAAGCAGACGAAGCGCTATATGGAGCAGGAGCAATTAAAACCCCATCTTCCATTAGTGTAATTTTTGAACTTCTTTCAGGAGAAGTTCCTCTTAAACTAATATTTGGTCTCAAACCAAAACCATCTTCTTCATAAATAGTTACACCAGGAACAGTTCTTAAAACTCTATTTATATCTGTAAAACTAAATTTAGCTAATTCTTTAGACGATAAATAAAAAGCAGAACCAGTTCTGTTTTTAGCAACATGTTTGTTTCCAAAAATTGCATTGGAATATATGATGACTTCTTATAAATTTTGAATATGTTCTAATTGTTTATTTTCTTTTACTTTTACTTTTACTTTTTTTTCTTGTGCTGTTAATGCTATTGTAAAGAATGCAGTTAGTAAGATAATAATATGTTTCATTTTTATTTAGACTAATTATAAATAGATGTTTTTTTCATGTGCAAATATACTACACAATAACACATTTGCAAAGTTTATTTAGAATAAATAAAAATAATATTACTAGTTTTCTTATTTCCAAATATTTAAAGTATAAAATTTAACATTTAGTTTTTAGAGAATTTTTAATCAATAATTAAAGAACTTAAATAAAGTCTCTTAAGTCAATAATATATTGTAAATTTGTTCGCAATTAATTTATAAGTTAATTGTACCATGAAAGCTCACAATTCTAAACTTGTTGGAGAAGGTTTAACCTACGATGATGTACTTTTAGTACCGGCCTTTTCTAACGTGCTTCCTAGAGAAGTAAACATTCAAACAAAATTTACTAAAAACATAACGATTAACGTTCCAATTGTATCCGCAGCGATGGATACTGTTACAGAATCTGCGATGGCAATTGCTATAGCCAGAGAAGGCGGAATTGGAGTGTTGCATAAAAACATGACGATTGAGCAACAAGCCCAAGAAGTTAGAAAAGTAAAAAGAGCAGAGTCAGGAATGATTATTGATCCTGTAACTTTGCCTTTAAGTGCTACAGTTTTAGACGCAAAAATGTTAATGCAAGAGCATAAAATTGGAGGAATTCCAATTATTGATGATGTTGGAGTTTTAAAAGGAATTGTTACTAATCGTGATTTGCGTTTCGAAAAGAAAAACGATAGAGCAATTACAGAAGTAATGACTTCTAAAAATTTGATTACTGCTGATATCGGAACTTCTTTAGGACAAGCAGAATTAATTTTACAAGAAAATAAAATTGAAAAATTACTAATTGTAGATGCAGATTTTCATTTATCAGGATTAATTACTTTTAGAGATATTACAAAAGTAACGCAGAAACCAACCGCAAATAAAGATACTTTTGGTCGTTTAAGAGTTGCTGCCGCATTAGGAGTTACGCCAGATGTTGTGGAAAGAGCAGAAGCATTGGTAAATGCTGGTGTTGATGCAGTTATTATTGATACTGCTCACGGACATACACAAGGAGTTGTAAATGCATTAAAAGCTGTAAAAGCGAAGTTCCCAAATTTAGATGTTGTAGTTGGTAATATTGCCACTGCAGAAGCAGCAAAATTTTTAGTAGAAGCAGGTGCAGATGCGGTAAAAGTTGGAATTGGACCTGGATCTATTTGTACAACTAGAGTAGTAGCAGGAGTTGGTTTTCCACAGTTTTCTGCAGTTATAGAAGTTGCAGCAGCAATTAAAGGTTCTGGTGTTCCGGTTATTGCAGATGGCGGAATTAGATATACAGGTGATATTCCGAAAGCAATCGCAGCAGGAGCAGATTCTGTAATGTTAGGTTCATTATTAGCAGGTACAAAAGAATCACCTGGAGAAACAATTATTTACGAAGGACGTAAGTTTAAATCATATAGAGGAATGGGTTCTATTGAAGCGATGAAGCAAGGTTCTAAAGATCGTTATTTTCAAGATGTAGAAGACGATATTAAAAAATTAGTTCCAGAAGGAATTGTTGGTCGTGTACCTTATAAAGGAGAATTAGAAGAGAGCATTCACCAATTTGTAGGTGGTTTAAAAGCTGGAATGGGTTATTGTGGTTCTAAAGATATTGAAACCTTGAAAGAAACTGGAAAGTTTGTGAGAATTACTGCAAGTGGAATTAACGAAAGTCACCCACACGATGTAGCGATTACTAAAGAAGCACCAAATTATAGTAGAAGATAAAACAGTTATAAATGATAGTTATAAAATAAGCTTAATCAAATGAGAAATTATTCTATAATGAACTGTTAGTTGTTAGAGTTTTACCTAAAATTATAAAAAAATCCCAAATCATTGATTCGGGATTTTTTATTGAATTTGAATAAGAGTATTATTCTTTAATTCCTAATTTGGTTAACACCAATTTAGTAATATCAAATTTTTCATCTATGTAAGCAAAATCGTTTCCCGTAAGCGTTAAAATTTGAGTATACCCTTTTTCTTTAGCAATTTCTTCAACAACTTCATTTACTTTCTGATACAAAGGTCTCATAAAATCATTTCTTCTCAATTGTATCATGGTAGTTCCGTTTTTTTGAAACTGAGTAATTTCTTGTTTTAGAGTTGTAATTTCAGTGAACTTTGTTTTTTTATCTTCTTCAGATAAGGTTTTTAAGTTCTCATTAAATGCTTTGACAGCAGCATCGTGTTTTGTGATTTTCGAATCATTTATTGAGTCTAATTTTGCTCCATATTTAGCAATACGCTCTTGTGCTATTTTTAGTTGAGGCATTTTTGAAACAATGTATTCTCTATTTATAGTTCCTACTTTTGTTTGTGCAGTTATAGTTAAGCAAACAAAAAAAGCAGCAATCAATAAGGTAATTTTAGTTTTCATTTTTGTGAGTTTTTGGCAAATATAAGAAAGCGGCTGCTTTTACCTAATTTATTAAGCACTTTTAACAATTTTAAGCTTTTTTTCTATACATTTTATAATGGATGAAATATCAGAAGTATAATCGAACCAATGAATCTGTTCATCTTTTTTAAACCAAGTGAGCTGTCTTTTTGCAAATCTTCGAGTATTTTTTTTGATTTCTTCAATGGCAAATTCTTTAGAAATTGTTCCATCAAAAAAAGAAAATAATTCTCTATAACCAACTGTTTGTAAAGCATTTAAATTTTTATTTGGATATAAATTTTTAGCTTCTTCAAGTAATCCGTTAGCAATCATAATATTTACACGTTGGTTAATTCTATCATAAATAAGCTGTCTTTCTGCATTCAACCCAATTTTTATGGATGTAAAATTTCGTGGTACTTTTGGCTTATTTTTAAAACTCGAATAGGTTTTGCCTGAACTAATACAAACTTCTAATGCTCTAATTATTCTATGAGGATTATCAATTGCTATTGAGTTATAGGTTTCTAGATCTAAATCTTTCAATTTCTTTTGTAAACTTTCGATTCCGTTTTCTTTAAAATCTTGATTTAATTGTTTTCTAATCACAGGATTTACATCAGGAAATTCATCTAAACCATTAATAACAGCATCTACATACAATCCGCTACCGCCAACCATAATTACAATATTATTTTTTAAAAATAATTCGGAAAGTTTTTTTAATGCATCTCGTTCAAACTCTCCAACATTGTAAGGATCAAAAATGCTTCTATCTTGAATAAAATGGTGCTTAGCAGCATTTAATTCATCTTCTGATGGCGCAGCAGTTCCAATAGTCATTTCTTTAAAAAACTGACGAGAATCACAAGAAATAATTTCTGCTTTAAAAAAGTTTGCTAATTGAATACTTAAAGCAGTTTTACCAATAGCAGTAGGACCAACGATGGTAATTAGATAGTTGTTCTTTTTGGAAGACATTAATCAATTTTAGTTCCGCAATTATAACAAAATTCAGCAGTATCTTTATGACCTTCAGCTAAACAATTTGGACACGATTGTGTATTTGTATGTACATCATCCATTTTAGTCATTTCAGAGCTAACAATTCCTGTTGGAATGGCAATAATTCCATAACCTAAAATCATAATAATACTAGCAAGAAATTGCCCAATAGGAGTATTAGGTGCAATATCTCCATATCCAACAGTTGTTAAAGTTACAATTGCCCAATACACACTTCTAGGAATACTTGTAAACCCGTTTTCTTCGCCTTCAATCATGTACATTACCGTACCTAAAATGACACAAATAATAACGATAAAAAATAAGAAAACTAAAATTTTTGCTTTGCTAGCTTTTAAAGCAATCATTAACTTGTTTGATGCACCAATGTATCTTGCTAATTTTAAAACTCTAAAAATTCTTAATAAACGTAGAGCTCTTAACGCTGCTAAATTGTGTGAACCTACAAGTACTAAAGACAAATACTTTGGGATTGTAGATAATAAATCTATAATTCCGTAAAAGCTAAACACATATTTTAGAGGTCTCTTTATAGAGATTATTCGTAAAATATATTCTATTGTAAATAAGATTGTTATTACCCATTCAGAAATATCTAAAGCATTATGGTATTTGATGTCAAAACTAGTAACACTTTCTAACATTACTAATATTACACTTGCAATAATTGCAATTAATAATATTACATCAAAAATTTTTCCTGCTTTTGTATCTGCTTCATAAATAATTTCATGAAGACGGTGTTTCCAAGAAGTTGTGGTTTGTTGATTTTTCAATGGTAATTATTTTTTTTTGCTAATTTACTATAAATTATAAAGATAAAAAGCGTTCGTTTAAATTAAACGAACGCTTTTTATCTTTTAGAAATTAAGATTTCTTACTTTTTCTTAACAAAAATAAAATCTCCACCTTCATCTCCAATTCCATATATTGTGCCGTATTGTGGTGTATTTGGGCTGTTGTTCATTACTGGTTCTTCAATTCTGTCAAATAATTGACGAGCAGATAAATAATTACTTGCATTTGTTTCTAATCTGTTAAGTAAATATTTTAAGAACATACTTTTGTTAGGAACTGTTTTTAAGGTTCCACTTGTTATGGCTTTTCTACTTGTTAATTGAAATTTCTTTTGAATAGATTTTGGAGATTTTTCAAAAGAACGCGTTTTAAAAATACTACCACTAAAACATGCATCAGAAATTAATAAAGTATGTTTAGATCTTATTGCTTTTAAGAAGTCAACAACTTGAGAATTGCTAATTAAATTTAGTTCATATTCCATATCAGCATCAGACGGCAGCCAATGTCCAACTTGACTTACTTCATCATAAACCCCATGGCCAGCATAGAAAACTAATAAATTATCTTTATTTGTTACTTTCTTTTTTAGTTTGCTAAACTCTTTAATAATATCATTTGCTTTTGGACTGTTGTTTAATATAACAACATTTTCTTTTTTAAAACTGTATTTGTTTATTAATAAATTTCCTAAGTCTTTTGCATCTTTTGTTGGTAATCCTCCTAAATTAGTAATTGCTCCATCTCCATAATCACTAACTCCAATTAAGAGTGCGTAATACTCACCAAAACCAATATTATCATTTTTATCATTATTGTTAACAACAATTACATCATCGTTATTATCTACAACAACATCAGGAGATTTTCTTTTAATAATAAACTTTTTGGTAGATGATGCTTGTTTTAAATCTGTAGCTTTTACAATTAAATCATTTGATCCAATTTTTAAAGGAACATTTGCAGTAAAAGTTCCGTTTTCTGCAATAGTTGCATCTACACCATTAATTGTAATTTCGTAAATACCATCTTTATCTGTTGCTTTACCACGAACTAAAATCTTTTTTGTTTTCACAATTTTAAATCCACGTTGCACAACAGGTTCTATAATTACAACTTCTGGTGGAGTATTAAAGCTAGATGTAGGATATGTTACATTTAAGTAATCTATAGAAATTTCTTGCTTATTATAAACGCTAAAACCAATATAATCTCCAAAAAATTTAGAATAAGGAGCTTCATTTACGTACTGATCATTGATATATATTCTTAGTAAATTATTAGATTTTACAATTTTTATTTTATTAGGTTGATAAGCTTTCGTGTTTAAAGCAGTACTTTCTGTCCAAGGAATAAGTTTGTTAGAAACATCATTTTCTAACTTTCTAAATAAGTAACTACCATCTTTTGATAAAAATAAATCGAACTCGTTTGTGTTATTTTGACGACCAAACGCAAAAGCAATAGAGCCAGTAGCAGAACTAGTAAGTCTTGTTAAAGAAGTTTCTATAATAAAATCTCTACTTGTATCAATTCCAACTTTTTTACTAATAAAAGCGCCGCCTTTTTCATTGTTGTTTTTTACATACAATTTACCATTACTAATTCTTGTCTTTATATTGGTGTCATCAGATAAATTCCAGCCATTTGTATTACTAGTAAAATTTTCATTTAAAGGGACTTTAAGTGTGTTAGAAGTTACAATAGTGTTTTTTGATTTTTTTAAGTATTTAATAGTAATATTATCTACACCTATTTTTTGTTTGTTATATACAACATATCCCAAACGGTGTCCAAAAAAAGCTTCAAAATCTGTTTGAGCAACAAAAGTATTGTTAACATAAAACTTATATTGATCGCCTTCTTTTCTAATTTTAAGTGTGTTTAACGAACCATTTCCTTTTTTTACAGCAGATGATAGTGTAAACTTTTTTATAAGCTGTTCTTTATCGTTTACAACACGTGCAATTTTATAATATCCATTTCCTGTAAGATAAAAGCGAAAACTATTTTTACCTTCTTTTCCCCATTGAAATCCGTAGGAAATATTTGTAACACCACTAATCTTTTTAATAGTAGTTGCAATTTCAAAATCTCTTGAAGTATCAATAGTTTTAGGAATATTTATTGCCCAACCACCATTTTCTTTTAGATGTTCAAAATTATACATACTATTTGCAATACTCATAATTGTATTGCCACTAGAGTTAGTAGTTGGCCAATTATTAGTGTTGTTAGTAAAATAATCTGTCAATACATTTTCTCCGTTAGCAACAACTACGTTGTCATTAGTATCATTTTGATTTATATACTTTACACTAAGATTTTCTATAGCTACTCTTTGTTTGTTATATACAACAAACCCTAAACGATTTCCGAAAAATGGTTTATGTGTGTACAGCGTTAAATATCTATCATTTACATAAAATTTTATAAAACCTCTTTCTTTTTTTATCTTTAAAGTATTATAAACGTTATTTCCTGTTTTTATATAAGAAGATTTAGTCCAATCTTTAATTGTGGTATATTTTCCATCTACATATTGATCTATTGAGTAAGAGCCATTTGCAGTTATAGAAAAAATAAATTGATTTTTACTATCCTTTCTACCAAAAACAAATCCATAACCGTTGTTTTTAATTCCGCTAATTTTTAAAAATTGCGTTTCAATTTCAAAATCTTTTGTTTCATCAATAACAACATTTTTTGTGCTAGACCATCCGCCAGAAGTTCTTTTATGTTCAAAATAATATCTATTATTTTTTACTTCTAAAGTAGTTTTATCATTTGAAGATACCGCCCAATCATTTTTATTTGAAGAAAAGTCATCAATTAAAATATTGCTACCTGTTGTTTTGGTAATTACGTTATTATTATTATTATTATTATTATTATTACCATTGATATATTTTACATTCAAATTATTTACTGCAATTTTTTGATCATTGTAAATAACAAAACCAAGCCGATTGCCAAAAAAAGGTTTGTATGTAAAAAGGGTTAGATATCTATCATTTACATAAAACTTAATAAAACCGTTTTCCTTTTTTATTTTTAAAGTATTGTAAGCATAATTACCAGTTTTTATATGGTCAGATTTTGTCCACCCTTTTAATGCTGTAAACTTACCACCAATATATTGATCTATGGAATAAGAACCGCTTGCAGTAATTTTAAATACAAATTGGTTGTTGCTATCTTTTCTGCCAAAAACAAACCCATATCCATGGTTACTAATACCACTAATTTTTAAAAATTGAGATTCAATTTCAAAATCTTTATTAGTATCAATATTAACAACTTTAGTACTAGACCAACCACCAGATTTTCTTTTGTGTTCAAAATAATAGCGATTATTTTTTACCTCTAAAATTGCACTATCGTCAGATGATTCTGCCCAATTATTTTTGTTTGATGTAAAATCATCATTAAAAATTACATTACCTTTTGTAGTAGCGGTGTTGTTTACAACTAACGGTGTATTTGAGTTTTGTTTTACTTTAAAATAATCTACGGCAACTTTTTGTTTGTTGTAAACTAAAATAGCTAATTTTTTACCAAAGAAAGGTTTAAAATTTTCTGTGGCAACTAATGCATTATTGATATAATAGTACATGTTGCTACCTTTTTTAACGACCTTTAATTTATTGTAGTCGTAGTAGTCAGTTTTTATACTATTAGAAACTGTCCAAGCTTTTATGGCTTTAAATTTTCCATCTTTTTTCTCAGAAATCCGATATTGATTATTGCTTAAAACAAAATGATATGCGTTATCACCATCTTTAGCACCATACATTAAGCCAGTAGCATTTGATTTAGTTCCAGAAATTTTCTGAAAAGACATTTCAATTTCGAAATCATTATTTGTATTGATCTCAATTTCTCTTGTTGTTACATTCCAGTTTTTATCAGCTCTTTTATGCTCAAAATAATATTTTCCATTTTTTACTTTTAGCTCTCTTGTTGAATTATTCCCGACAGGCCAATTATTTGTGTTTGAGAAATTTTCGTTATAAATTGTTTTTTGTGCATAAACGGTAAAAGCAAATGTTGATAAAAAGAAAGCTAAGAATAGGTGTTTAGTTTTCATAATAGTATTTTTTATTGGTGATTCATTTCTATAAAAATTGGTACTACTTTAGCAGTACTATTTGAAGATTTTGTTGCAAAAGCAATTTTATTACTATCAAATTCAATGTCAGATCCTTTATACATTTTGTATTGCAAGGCTTTTTTAACTCTAGAAACAAAATCTCCAGAACCATATCTTGTAGAGCTTACAATTTTATTAATATCTAATTTTTCTTTGCTATATAATACACACAAAATATCTCTACCTGGTTTCGAGTCAAATTCTATAAAATAATCTTCGTTAGGCAAAGCTATTTCACTATCTACATAATTAAAATAATCGCTAAAGTTTTCAAAAGGATATAATTTATTTACAGATTTATCTGCAGACCCAAAACCAATTAAATATACGTAACCTCTTTGTTTATTTTTTAGATAAATTCTAAATTGAGTTCCAGATCCATAACTTTTATCAATTCTATAGGTAGTTCCAGATGCTTTTACAATGTTAAAATTTCTTGAAGCTTCTTTCGCTAAAATAGGAGTCATATTTTGCCCATTACTTAATTTTAATATCATTTCTCCTGCCAAAGTATTCGCATTGTTTGTTACAACTACATCATCATTATCATCTGGAGAAACAATAACTTTAGGTTTAGAGCTATTATCAACTAAAACATAAGCTGTTTTTGTATTCTTTTTAAAATCAGCATAACGAACCCAAATGTATCCGTTATTTCCCCAGTTTGTACCCCAAGAGTTTAACAATTCAAAAGAGCCGCCATATTTATCATCATCATAACCAACAACAACCATTGCGTGTCCGCCAGGTTTACTTGTATGAATTCCGTTCCAAAAACCTTTTGCTTTAAAGAAAGTAGAAGAAACTTGCATGCCAATAACAACTGGGTTTTTATTTGCAATTGCTTTTTTTACTTTACCAACTAAATTAGTAGGATTGTCCCATTTCGCTAGCCTTTCGTAACTTAAAATAGTATTTTGTTTTGCTTTTTGTAACCCATAATTAGATGGGTTTTTAACACAATTTCTTTGATCATAAGTAAAATCTTTCAATTCTAAAACACCATAAGCATTTAACAATTTCATTGCATCTTCAATATAAGAACCACGTTTACAATTAGTATCATCTTTAAACTTAATCAAATTATACACAAATGCTGGTGAAAATGTGTTCTGATTGATTTTTGCAGTATTATTTCCCCATCCATTTTTTATAGCATTGGCAATTGTCCTAGCTCCATATCCACTTGCCCAACCAACACACGATGGTTGTCTTCCTTGATTTCCAGGTGTTGGCGCAAAACCTTTTATACTATAACTCTTAGGAACCGAAGTAATACTTCGTGTAATTAAAGGAACTGTTTCTGTTACATTTTCATATTTTTGTTGGCTAAACTCTAATCCAGTAACAAATTCTTGTGCATATAATGTTGTAGTTAACAACATTAAAAATAGAATAAGTGAAAACTTTTTCATGATGTTTTTTTTAGGTTATTGCACAAAAAAGAGGAGAAAACATGCAAAAAAATACGTTTTTTTTATAAAAATACTAAAAATAAATAAATTATTTTTCAGAAAATAGATGATTAAGTCTTACTTACTTAAAAAAAAAGGTAATTTAAAATCGTATAATTTTTAAAACAGATTTTGTTTTC
>TARA_R110001606_G_scaffold58881_1_pt1 | contig 13917 bp, 14 predicted proteins | sample TARA_R110001606 | Tara Oceans TARA_R110001606 (sample SAMEA4398315) | marine metagenome | biome: Polar Biome; feature: [SRF] surface water layer (ENVO:00010504); material: water (ENVO:00002006), including particulate matter (ENVO:01000060) such as... | depth 5 m | reverse complement strand
CTGCCGTTTATATCGGGTAGCGAGCCGACACAGAGGGTGTCATGCTCCGGTACCCTTGAGCGGAAAATTCGTGGTTGGTTTGAAGGATTGTTCCAATGATTAGGCAAGGTGTTTTTCACGCAGGTATGTTGGCAGCGTTTTTGAGCCTGGCCGGGTGTGCCTCCGGCCCGGGAGGTTCTATTTATGTGCCGGCAGGTGGCTCCACCCGCGCGCCGGAACCGCCGCAGACCACGAAGGGTGGGGAGGATAGAGAAAATCCACAGGTTTGGCGCAAAAGCGAACAGCCTGAAGCCCGTGAGCCGGAACAGACGCAGCGCAGTAATAAGCCGAGTTACCGTGATGCGGGGGATGAGCTGTCACCCGCGGCTTTGAGCCTGGTTCGCGAGGCAGACAAGCTTTTGAAGAGTGGTGATGCACAGGGCGCGATTGTCCGGCTGGAGCGTGCGCAACGGATCGCTCCCAGATCGGCCGAGGTATACTTCAAACTGTCGCAAGCTTATGTGGCCGGTAACAAACTTGGCCCCGCTGAGCAGTTTACCTTGAAGGGATTGTCGCTGGCGGGGAGTGATGTCCGGCTGCAGCGGGCAGGTTGGCTGTTGCTGGCGGATATTCGCAGAGCCCAGGGTAATGTAGCAGGCGCCAATCACGCAGAAGAGCGGGCGTCTGCTCTGTAATAGATCCAGTAAGGAATGCTTCTGCCCAGAGAACTCTCTGGACAGGAGGGCAAACGTAATTAAAGCCCGGCGTTTTTGAGCCGGTTGGCGTGCTGCTTGTATACCGCCTTGGGGTCTGTCTCAAACAGGCTGTGCAGGCCCAGAAGTTGGTTAACTTCATCCAGGTGGTTCATGAAGTAGTTGTCTCGAATTACCTTGCCGAAGTGATTGCTGCAACGGCCCACCAGGCCATCATTCTGGCTGAAACCGAAGGCTAGACTGGTTGTGCCGAGCAAGGCGTCTGAGAGATCCAGCACGTTGGTCAGAACCCCGGTGCCGCCCCATGAGTAGAATCGTATGCCGTTTGCTGAATACGCGCCTTCGCCGCAAGCAGTTGTTGGCATGCCGGCCGGCGCAAAGTTGTTGAACTCTGCGCTTCCCTGGGAGGTCAGTGACTGCAAGCTGGAGCGCATATCCTGATTGTAACCTCCACCGGACAGAACACCGATAAGGCCGCCAAGAGCATTGCCCAGGGTCACAGCCAGCCCCTCGGCCGGTGAATTGTAGATAAGGTCGGCAACGGGTGAACCGGTATGCGGAGAGCCAACTGATGTTACAGAAGCGACCAGATCAGGGCGGACTGTTGAAATATATCGGGCTGTGGGGCCGCCATGACTATGGCCGATAAGGCTCACCTTGCCATGAACGGCCGCAATGGCCTCGATCTGAGGTAGCAGTGCTTCTCCACGGGCAATGGTGCTGTCCAGCGCAGGAACCTGGGTGGTATAGACATCCGCGCCGTTCTTGCGCAGATCCTCTGCGATGCCATACCAGTAGTCCACGCCAATGATAGAGTCAAAGCCAAACATGCCGTGAACCAGTACAACGGGATAACGGGTATCGGCGTAGGTTGACGGCTTGGAATTCCACCACCAGGCGGCAGAAGGGGCTGACCAGGCAATGGTTACGACCAGTGCTAATGTCTTGATCCAGAGTTTCATTGTCTTTTCCTACAGTTTGATGTTGTGTTTGTTATTCAAACTGCGGCTCAACCTAACGGGTTGCTCCAGATACTGCATACCTGCACCGAGCGCGCGAACGCTCCGGCACGAGGCCTCTGTCTTCCATATTGTTCTTGTTAAGTTTATGCCGGCAGAGCATCTCTAGTGAGATGTGACCATAATTTGATCAGCAGGGTAGGTAAGTCAACGACTGAAGGGGCAAACCCGGTGTGTTACCGTTAAAATGTGACGGTGTTCGCGAAGCTGGCCCGACAGGACAAGTTAATGCCTTGGACTCTGCCGGGAGCCAGTTCGAAAAATTACTTGTCTTGTGTTTTAAAGCGTAGCCATAACCTTTTTCGCAGCTTTGACAGTATCTGCAATGTCTTCATCCGTCAGGGCTGCGCTGGTGAAGCCAGCTTCAAACGCGGAGGGGGCAAGATAAATGCCCTCTTTGAGCATGCCTTGGAAGAACTTCTTGAAGCGCTCCACGTCGCAGGCCATTACCTGATCAAAGCGCGTAATGCAGGATTCTTCTGTGAAGAAAAAGCCAAACATGGCACCAGCGCCCTGAACCGCCAGCGGAATCCCGGTAGCATCTGCCGCAGCCTTCAAACCGTCCCGTAGCGCGACTGTTTTCTGAGTCAGGCGATCGTGAAAGCCCGGCTCTGAAATAGCGTTCAGCGTGGCAAGACCGGCGCACATGGCCAGCGGGTTGCCACTCAATGTGCCGGCCTGGTAAACCGGCCCGAGAGGGGAGATGTGTTCCATGATCTCGCGCTTGCCTCCGAAAGCGCCAACAGGCAGCCCGCCGCCGATGACCTTACCAAGCGCCGTCAGGTCAGGGGTTACGCCAAACAGACCTTGAGCGCCGCCGAGCGATACCCTGAAACCACTCATTACTTCGTCGAAAATCAGCACGGTTCCGTGCTCGTCGCAAACTTCGCGAAGGCCTTCCAGGAAACCCGGAATCGGGGGGATGCAGTTCATGTTGCCGGCAACCGGCTCTACGATAATAGCGGCAATCTGGTCGCCCATTTCTTTAAAGGTTTCACGCACACCCTCAATGTCGTTGAAATCGAGAGTCAGCGTGAGCTCGGCCAGGCAGGCAGGTATGCCGGGTGAGTTGGGAACACCCAGGGTCAGTGCGCCGGAGCCAGCCTTAACAAGCAGTGAATCCACGTGGCCGTGATAGCAGCCTTCAAATTTCACGATTTTGTCGCGGCCGGTGTAGCCTCGGGCCAGGCGAATGGCGCTCATGGTGGCTTCGGTGCCGGAGTTCACCATGCGCACCAGGTCTATTGAGGGCACCAGTTCGCACACTTTTCGCGCCATATCGGTTTCGATTGCGGTGGGCGCACCATAGCCGACGCCAAGATCAACCTGGGCGTGCAGGGCATCTTTGATGCGCTGATCCGAGTGGCCAAGAATCATAGGGCCCCAGGAACCGATGTAGTCTATATAACGCTGGCCGTCCTCATCGTACAGGTAGGCACCCTTGGCATGTTTGAAAAAGATCGGCGTGCCGCCCACACCGCGGAACGCGCGGACCGGGGAGTTAACACCACCGGGGATGTATTTCTGAGCCTGTTCGAACAAGGTTTCGGAGTGCGTCATTTGTGAGAGCTCCTGTTATCGGGATATAGAAAGAGTGGGTGGTGGCTGGCAAACAGCCTCTGAAATGTTTTTGCTTTCTGTTCTATTGTTTCGGGGCCGCCCCCGAAAAGCCCGCCAACAACCGCCAACAGATCAGCGCCTGCCCGGATGAGCAGCTCACCGTTCTCTGTAGTGATGCCGCCAATGGCGGTAACTGGCCGGTTGAAGCGTTTTGCTTGGGTCAGTATGTCGGTCGAGGCTGCCGGAGCTTCTGGCTTGGTCGATGATGTGAAAAAACGGCCAAAGGCCAGATAGTCTGCGCTTCCCTCCATGGCGGCCTTGGCCAGTTCGAGGTCTGCATGGCAGGTAATGCCGATTATCGCGCCATCGCCAAGCAAGTGGCGCGCTTCTGCGGCGGAACCATCTGTCTGGCCAAGGTGGACGCCAGCAGCGCCTACGCGTCGGGCAAGCTCTGCGTCATCATTAATAAGCAGCGGAACGCCCGCAGCAGCGCAGACTGACTGAAGGTTTCTGGCCTGTGCCACGCGCTCGGCCATAGGAGCGAATTTCTCGCGATATTGTACCATCACAGTGCCGCCGCGAATCGCCGCCTCTACGGAAGTGATCAACGTTGCCGCGGGGGTAAGCTGGCTGTCGGTAATGGCGTAAAGCCCAACCTGGATAGGGTTGTTCATTGTTCCCACAAAATGCCCCGGTCCGGAACCGGCTGGCCTCCGCCTACCTCAAGTGCGTGCAGAATAGTGCGATGCACATAGTTCTGGGCCTGGGAAATGGCGGCACGGGCGGAAAGCCCCTGGGCCCGACCGGCAGCAATTGCGGCTGCAAGAGTGCAGCCGGTGCCGTGGTACTCGCCCCCAATACGCTCGATATCCCACGACATGGAGGTAGGTGAATGGTTATAAAGCGTATTTGTGATGCGAATACCTGTGCCATGCCCCCCGGTTGCAAGTACCGATGCGCAGCCGTTCTTGATCAGTTTGCGCGCAGCCTCGTCCGGGTCATCGCTCTCCCCGAGCAATGCCAGCTCTACCCCGTTCGGGGTGATCATCTCGGCCAGTGGGAACAGTCGCTCTTTCATGCTGGCAAGAATATCCTCGTCTGCAAGATCACCGCCGCCCGCAGCCTTGATTACCGGGTCGGTTATCACCGGAATATCCGGGTGCTGTTTAAGGAACTCCACCAGCACATCGACTACTGCAGCGCTCCCCAGAGCGCCAGTTTTAACGGCGTGTATGGGCGCGTCTTCAGAAATGCATTTGAGTTGCTGACGAATCAGATCCGGATTGACAGCTTCGGCACCGTATACGTTCCGGGTATCCTGAACAGTCAGGCAGGTGAGTACCGGCAAAGGGTGACACCCAAGCGATGTGATGGCCTGAATATCCGCCTGGATGCCGGCACCGCCGGAAGGGTCCAGGCCGGAAAGAACGAGTACCTGAGGGCGGGTGTAGTGTTTGATGGCTAAAGCTCCCTAGAAAGGTTTAACAACGGCGAGAATAACAACTGCCAGCAGGATGAATACTGGCAACTCATTGAACCAGCGGTAGAATACATGGCCGCGCGTATTGAGGTCGTCGCGAAACACCTTGACCAGGTGCCCGCAATAAAAGTGATAGACAACCAGCAGTGCCACAAGTATCAGCTTTGCGTGCAGCCAGCCCTGGCTGAAATAGCCTGATAGATTATAGCTGAGCAACCATACGCCAAATAACACCGTGGCAATCATCGAAGGTGTTGTGATGCCCCGATAGAGCTTCCGCTCCATGATTTTGAAACGTTCACGCCCCGGCTCGTCTTCACAAGCGGCATGATAGACAAACAGTCTCGGCAGATAAAAGATGCCGGCGAACCAGCACACCAGAGAAATTATGTGGAAGGCTTTCACCCACAGCATTGATCAGCTCCGTCGATATTGATAATGGCTTTCGATGTCAGATTTAAGCACTACGCCATAAATCCGTTGAATCATAGGTGCTACATGGCGCTGTACATATAGAGCCTCGGCACTGGTCGTCTGAAACTCGTGCAGGGCTTCTTCGAGCGTGGCCTGATATTGTACCGGCGCAATGTCACGCCGGTTGGCGGGGATATTCATCAGATCAATGGATTCCGGTGTCTCAGCTTCTTCATCGCTCGCCACTTTCTCAGAGTCTTCCAGATACCGCGCCAGATCGACAGCCGGCAACAGAGAGGTCGGTCCGTTGCTGCCTTCCACCACCAGCCATTTTGGCTCAGCTGTCAGCGCTTTTCGTGCTTCCTCGATCGTCAGATGCCTGTCTATGCGCAGAATGCTCTTGTCCATGATCGCGGCCACAGAGACCCGGCGCAAGGCTTGAATAACCGGTGAACTCTGATAGCTCAAACCTTGGCTTTTTAATACCGTCAGAAACAGGGACTTTTTCCCGAAGGCTTCGCTGGTAATAAGGCTGGAGGTGGTGATGATAAGCATGCCGGGAAGAATGATATGAGGGTTGCGGGTCAGTTCCATTAGCGCCATCAGGGCAGCCAGCGGCGCCTGCAGGACTGCGCCCATCATGGCACCCATTCCGAGCATGGCATAAAAGCCAACTGAGGAGGCGTAGTCCGGTATGATCTCCGCGCCAATCAGTCCCATGGCGCCGCCAAGCGTTGCACCCATAAACAGCGTTGGACCGATAATGCTGCTGGGCATGCCCAGACCAACTGTCAGGGCGGTAATCAAAAGTTTGGCGATCCCCGCACTGATCAGCAGCCAGAAGCCGAGTTCACCATTGATGGTTTCATTGACGGTGTCGTAGCCGATTCCCATGGTTTGGGGCACCATTACAGCAACAGGCACCATAAGTGCGCCGGCGATAATGACGCGTAGCAGAATCGGCCGGTGACCGAATCGCCCCATGGAATCGACCAGGTGTATAAAAAGCGCCGCCGAGATACCGATGATAACGGCGATCGCCAGAATCCAGGGTATCTCCAGCGGCGAATTCATGGTCAGTGCGGGAACGCTGAAAGCCGGCTCCGAGCCATACACAGACTGTGTCACAAAAGCTGCGCTGACTGAGGCAAGAATAATGGGCGTAAAGCCCGCAATGGTGTATTCCATCATCACCACTTCCATGGCGAAAATGACCCCGGCAATCGGGGTGTTGAATGAGGCAGATATTGCAGCGGCGCAGCCGCAAGCAACGAGAGTGCGGATGCTGTTATTCGGCAGCCTCATCCACTGCCCCATCAGGCTGGAGAACGCGGCGCCCAGATGCACTGCCGGGCCTTCACGGCCAGCGGACTGTCCCGTTACAACGGTTGTGACGCCGACAATGAACTGAATAAAAGCACTTTTGGCAGTGATATAACCCTGGTGATAGTTCAGGCGTTCCATAACATGAGCCACGCCGACTTTGCGGTCATGGGTTGCCAGGCGGTGCAAAAAAAAGCCGAGACCAAGGGCGCCGGCAAAAGGCAGAACTCCTCGTATAAGGATATTCAGGTTCTCGAACGCCTCCGATGGGAACGCCTCAGAGCCATCGCCAGGCAAAAAATATCCCAGAGGCCACTCGATGGCCAAGCGGAAAATCAGGATCACTCCGCCGGTAACCAATCCCGATAACAAACCGAGGACAGCCAACTGAGGCAATGAGTCAACGCCGGACATCCTGCGCGGGAACGCGCTGATCAGTTTTTCGCCAAGCTGGTGCCAGAATTTTTTCATGGATGCCGGTGTTCCGGAACAAGAGGGTGGCCCGCCAAAGGGTTTCTGACAACATTGTAACCGTCGCCCTGTAAGCTGCAATAAGTCCTTGGTTTATCATGATAGACTTCGACATTAAACTTCTAAATCCTGATGCGACGTCGCTGGAGAACAAGGTGATTAAAGTAGGTATCGTTGGCGGCACCGGGTATACCGGCGTTGAGCTGCTCAGAATTCTCGCTGTTCACCCGGAAGTTGTGGTGAGCTGCATCACTTCAAGGTCGGAGGCTGGCATGCCTGTGGCCGACATGTACCCGAACCTTCGCGGGCATTTTGATCTCGCTTTCTCCGAGCCAGACTCCAGTGTGCTGGCGGCCTGTGACCTGGTCTTTTTTGCGACACCACACGGCGTTGCAATGCGGATGATTCCGGAGTTGATGGCCTCCGGTGTGCGGGTTGTTGACCTATCGGCAGACTTCCGCCTCAAGGACCTGAAGGTCTGGTCTGAGTGGTATGGCATGCCTCACGAAGCGCCGGAGTGGGCTGAGAAAGCAGTTTACGGATTACCCGAAGTCGTGCGCAGTGAAATTTCCAAAGCGCAGCTGGTGGCAAACCCCGGATGTTACCCTACAGCTGTGCAGCTCGGTTTCCTGCCGCTGTTGGAACTTGGCCTGGTAGATCCTTCCCGGCTGATTGCCGACGCAAAATCCGGTGCGAGCGGCGGTGGTCGGCAGGCGAAAATTGGCATGCTGCACGGCGAAGTGAGTGAAAGCTTCAAAGCTTACGGTGCTTCGGGCCATCGGCACTTGCCGGAAATCCGTCAGGGTTTATCCGCAGCCGCAGGCGTCAACACCGGCGTTACGTTTGTGCCGCACCTTGTTCCGATGATTCGTGGTATTGAGGCGACACTCTATGCGGAGCTGAAGAAGCCGGCTGACTTTGATCGTCTACAAGAGTTGTTTGAAGAGCGTTATCGCGATGAACCATTTGTGGACGTGATGCCGTTCGGTAGTCATCCGGAAACCCGCAGCGTCCGGGGAGCCAACTTGTGTCGTATGGCGCTGCATCGTCAGGAGCAGAGCAATATTATTATCATCTCCTCGGTAATCGACAACCTCGTTAAAGGCGCTGCCGGTCAGGCGGTTCAGAATATGAATATCATGTTTGGCCTCAAAGAAACGCTGGGCCTTGAAGCGCCTGCATTGCTGCCTTGAGGAGCCCCCAGTGAGCGAACAACGCAAGCCGACCGATGAATATGTGATAATCCGTCATCAGCCGGGCTACCGGTTGAGGCGGGCAGTAATTCTGGTGGTGTTCACGGTGATAGCTGCCGCTGCGGGCTATGCAGCAGGTTTGGCGCAGGGAGGGTTTCGGTTCACCAGTGCGGAAGCCTCCAATGAGCAACTGGAGGCTAAAGTTGCGACGCTGGAAGCGAACTATCGTGAAGCCCGGCAGCAACTGGTCAATCTTGAACGTGGCAAACTGATTGATGAGCAGGCACTGAACCAGGCTCGAAAAATAATTGTTGATCTTGAAACCCGTGCCGGCGCCTTGAAGTCTGACCTGACGTTCTATAAAAATATTATGGCGCCCTCTGAGACCAGTAAGGGATTGCAGGTTGACCGCTTTTCCCTGGCCAGCGATCGTCAGGTTGGTGTTTATAATTTCAAACTGGTGCTTACGCAGGTTGGCAACAACAAAAGCTATATTTCAGGTGTCGTGGCCGTCAACATAATCGGCGCGCGGGATGGTGAGAAAGAAATCATCGCGCTGCGCGACCTGTCTCAGGAAATTGAGGCTCTTGGCGTGAAATTTCGCTTTCGGTATTTCCAGGATGTTGAAGGTAAACTGGCGCTGCCTGATGGGTTCGAACCGCTGGAGGTGCAGGTGGTTGCTCAGGCCGAAGGGCGCAAATCCTCGCAAGCTGAGCGCACATTCAGCTGGGATGACTTAACGGAGAAATAGAAATGCTTGGCAAGAAAAAGCAGAAGCCCCGCCGGCCGACGGGCAATTTTGACACATTGATTTCATCACGCACCACCATAGAAGGTGATGTGCATTTCTCTGGTGGTTTGCATGTCGATGGTCATATCCGCGGCAAGGTGCTGGCTGAGGATGGCAGTGATGCTGTCTTGCGAGTCTCGGAGGTAGGTGAGGTTACCGGCGACATAGCGGCCCCGCACGTTATTATCAACGGCACGGTTCACGGTGATGTCCATGCGTCCGCGCATCTTGAACTCGCTGAGAAGGCCGCTATTAACGGCAGTGTTTATTACAATCTCATCCAGATGGCGATGGGGTCGTCGGTCAATGGCAATCTTGTTCACCAACGTGAACCTTCCGGATTGCTGACGCAGGATAAGGCGCCAGGCGCCGGATTCGTCAATGCTCTGCCAGGTGCCGGTGTCGACGAAGCATTGGAAGGCGATGGTGGAAAGTCCGAATAGTTGATTGTTTTACTCAGGAATACCATAATCCCTGTAGTTGTAGCAGGTAATCCGGAGGCGAGCTTGAGTGTAGTTCAGCAGCAAATGGCAGCACCGCTGTTTTTCAGCGACAGTGCGGTCAACAAAGTACGCGAACTGGTTGAGGAAGAGGGAAACCCCGAACTCAGGTTGCGTGTGTTCGTTACCGGCGGTGGATGTTCCGGATTTCAGTACGGATTCTCATTCGATGAAAGCCAGGATGAAGAAGACACGACAGTAGAACGGGATGGCGCCATTCTTCTGGTCGACCCCATGAGCTATCAGTACCTTGTGGGAGCCACTATCGATTACCAGGAAGGTTTGCAAGGTTCCCAGTTTGTGGTTCAGAACCCCAATGCCAGCTCTACCTGCGGCTGTGGAAGCTCGTTTACGATCTGAGGGTTGTGGCCCGTCAGTTGCGCAGAAAAGACAGCGAGTTCAGGCGGGGTATATGGCGCCGAGTATTCGGGGCCCTTTGGCTCCGGTTACTTCTGCCAGATTTCCCGGCTTGCGCTCGATTGTTTGTCGGGCCAGCCATGCAAACGCCGTCGGCTCCACCCATTGGGGGTCAAGGCCTAATTCAGCGGTATCGAGTACACGGATGGGGCTGAGGGCTTGGGATAGCTCTCTCATCAGTAGCCGGTTACGAGTACCCCCCCCGCAAGCATAAACTGTCATGGCTGGTGATTGAGGCATTTGCCGGACTGCCGTTATCACTGACAACTGAAGCAGTGTGCGTTGAACGTCTTCTGGCCGGGTTTTTTCATGTCGCTGAACCAGAGTTTTAACCCACTCGAGATTGAACTTTTCTTTTCCGGTGCTTTTTGGGGCAGGACGGTCGAAATAAGCGTCGGATAGCATGTCAGTCAATAGGGCTTGGTCGACGATTCCCTCCTGCGCCCAATGGCCGTCTTCATCGTAGGGTCGCCCCGTCTGATCATGGCACCAGGCATCCATCAAAGCGTTGGCGGGCCCAGTGTCGAATCCGGTTGCCGGACTATCAGGATCGGACGGAATCCAGGTTATATTCGCTATGCCTCCGAGATTCAGGATGCACCTGTCTTCGGTTTCGGAGCCAAAGAAAGACTGATGGAAGGCCGGAACCAATGGGGCACCCTGACCGCCTGCGGCCATGTCCCGGCTCCGGAAATCACCTACCGTTGTAATCCCGGTCCTTTCCGCAATGATTGCCGGATTGCCTATCTGAAGAGAGAACCGGCCCGGGCCGGAAGGTTGATGGCGCAGAGTCTGCCCGTGGCTACCGATCGCCCGGATTGGTGAGTTATCAACACTGGAATTGCGGATCAGAGCTTCTGCAGCGTCCGCAAAAAGTAACCCCGTCAATGTATCAAGCTCGCCCACCTCATCAGGTGTTGCCTGGTTCTGGCTTGCAAGCATCAGGCGGTGACGGAGGTTTTCGGGGTAGGGTATGGAGTGTGTACCGTGAATACGGACAGTGTTGCCCTGGAAGGACACCAGCACGGCGTCTATGCCATCCATGCTGGTGCCGGACATAAGTCCTATCCAGGAATCCATCGGGCTTCAGTCTTCCGAGGTCATGGCAAGTTGCTGGTAGTTGGTTCTGAAGGCTTCAAACTGAGCAACTTGTTGTCCGGTAAACTTTTTGAATTGCGCCATTTCAGAGGCTGGAATCGGTTGGGCGTCCGGGAGTTTTACGGTCCTGGAATTACGCGGCGAGCCATTAACACGGAATTCGTAGTGCAGGTGCGGCCCGGTTACCATGCCAGAGGACCCGACATAACCGATCGTTTCACCCTGCTTCACCCGTGTTCCGCTCTTCATGCCTTTGCCAATTCGACTCATATGAGCGTACAGAGTTGTTATGTTGTCGCCATGTTTCAGGACAACCGCGCGCCCATACCCGCCTTTCCAGCCGGCAAACTGAACCCTGCCATTTCCCGCGGCTTTGATTGGCGTGCCCGGGGGCGCTGCATAATCAGTGCCTTCGTGGGGACGGACAACATCCAGAACCGGGTGGCGGCGCTGAAGGTTAAAAGCAGAAGATACACGGGCGCTTATTGGCGTGCGCAAAAAGGCTTTACGCATACTCTTGCCATCAGGCGTGTAATAGTCGCTGTCGCCGTTGCTGTCTGTGTACAACAGGGCAACATTGTCCTCGCCCCGGTTTATAAAGCGGGCTGACAATATGCGGCCGGTGCTGAACTTTTCTCCGTCGAGATACAGTTCCTCATAAACCACTTCAAACTGGTCGCCTTTGCGGACATCGTAGACAAAATCGATATCCCAACCGAATATTCCGGCGAGCTCCATTGTTAGCCGGTCGTTGAGCCCGGCTTCACGCGCAGCAAGATAAAGCGACCCGTCGATCGTGCCGGAGGCAAAAGCAGGTTTGGGTTCGGGCTCCCGTAGGTTTGTCTCGCCTTTAAAGGACTCTTCCTGCTTTTGGATTTTCAATGATTCCAGCAAGCTGCGCTGGAGTTCAATTGCAGCAAGCTCGCCTTCGTTATCGGTCGCGAAACGAATGGTCTCGCCGGCATAGAGGCGCTGTAGTTTTCCGGCCTCGCCTTCACCGTGAATGACTGAGAGCATGATGCCGTCATTGAATCCCGCTTTCTTGAAGAGGGAGGACAGGGTGTCGCCAGACTTGATCTTGAATGTTTGCCATTCCAGGCGCGGTTTTGCTTCAACAGCGCTCGCCAGACTTGGAGCTTCCGGGGCGACTTCTATCGGGTCCGTAGCAACGGCAACTGTCTGCTCCGGGGAAGCTGCAGGCGTTGGCTTCTGTTTTTGCGAATGGATCTCCGATGCACTGCCCTGTTCCAGGTCAAGAGCGTAGGACATCCGCTTGGCCTCAACATCCGCGCTGGGGCTCATCAAAATAGCTGCTGTCACCACAACGGTTGTAGCGGCAGCAATGGTAATGTGGGATTTCGGGAACATTTTCAGCACGTATCGCATCCGTTTTAATCGGTATTCCGGCAGCTTGTGCTGCCTAATTAAAGCTGCTGTTCAAGTATAGACCAACAGATTACCGTATAAAAAGCGTGTGGAACAGCGCAGAACATTACGGTTGTTGCGCTGCCCGCCGGATTTCTTGCGGCGTCATTGATATAATGCGCCAGCCCAAACAGCATGTTTTGTTTAAAAGCTGAGCATTTACACTGTAGCAGGGCGCCAGGTAACTCACAGATTTCTTTTGTTGAAGTCTGTAACTGATAATTGTCTGAAACAGATTGGGGATGAATGATTCATGGCATCTATTGATGAAGCGCTAGCTATTATCAAGCGAGGCGTAGACGAGCTTATACCGGAAGACGATCTGATTGCGAAATTAAAGGAAGGTCGCCCTCTGCGTATCAAGGCAGGCTTCGACCCCACCGCCCCCGATCTCCATCTCGGGCATACTGTGCTCATCAATAAGCTGCGTCAGTTTCAGGATCTTGGCCATGAGGTTATCTTTCTGATAGGTGATTTTACCGGCAAGATCGGAGACCCCTCAGGCAAGAGCGCTACTCGCCCTCCGCTGACGGATGAACAGGTTGCCCAAAACGCGATTACCTATAAAGAGCAGGTATTCAAAATTCTGGATCGCGAGAAAACCCGGGTGGTCTTCAATTCCGAGTGGATGAGCAAGATGACTGCGGCGGACATGATCCGGCTGGCGGGACAGTATACGGTGGCCCGGATGTTGGAGCGGGATGACTTCACCAAGCGCTACCGTGCCGAGCAGTCTATCGCCATTCATGAATTTCTGTACCCGCTGATACAAGGGTACGACTCAGTAGCTTTGGAGGCAGATGTTGAGTTGGGCGGCACGGATCAAAAGTTCAATCTTCTGATGGGGCGTATTTTGCAGAGGCAATATGGTCAGTCTCCGCAAGCGGTATTGACCATGCCGATCCTTGAGGGGCTGGATGGGGTACAGAAGATGTCGAAGTCTCTGGGTAACTATATCGGTGTTAATGATTCCCCGGGTGAAATGTATACCAAGCTACTGTCCGTGCCAGATGAATTGCTGTGGCGCTACTTCGAGCTTCTTAGCTTTCGCCCTCTTGTGGAGGTAAGCGAATTCCAGAAAGCGGTGAGCGAGGGAGCCAACCCCCAGGACTACAAAAAGCTGCTTGCTGAAGAGATAATCGCACGCTTCCATAGTGAGGAGGATGCAGAAACTGCTCACAAGTCGGCGGGTAACAGGGTGGCGCTTGGGGATATTCCTGAAAATGTTCCCATTGTCGAGGTTTCGCTGGATGGCCAGTCGGAGGTGTTGATGGCTTCTGTGTTGCGTCTGGCTGGGCTCGTTAAGAATGGTGCGGCAGCGCGTGACGTTCTCGGTCGAGGTGCTGTATTCGTGGATGGCGAGAAATTTGAAGGCGACCGGGTATTCGTAGAGGGTGATAGTTGTGTTATTCAGGCAGGAAAGAAGAAAATTGCCCGGGTTTTGATCACTGCCTGATCGATTTCAGGCCATTTTGGACTTTTTTCAAAATGGCCGTTGACAGATCTGCGGGTGTCTGTAGAATGCGCATCTCCTT
>TARA_R110001606_G_scaffold236250_1_pt1 | contig 13924 bp, 10 predicted proteins | sample TARA_R110001606 | Tara Oceans TARA_R110001606 (sample SAMEA4398315) | marine metagenome | biome: Polar Biome; feature: [SRF] surface water layer (ENVO:00010504); material: water (ENVO:00002006), including particulate matter (ENVO:01000060) such as... | depth 5 m | reverse complement strand
CGCTAGACGATCCAATGCCAACGCTAGATTTATCACTAGCGATTCTTTTTGAATCTCGCGAATTCTCTAAGAACGCACTTAAAGACTCGATTATTTTTTTTATTACATCGAAGAACATGATTTTAACGCCCTTGCCCTCTGTATTTCTTCTTATAATTCTTACTAGATTTATTAGAAGAGTTTTTTGTTTTAGCGTGGACTCCTTTATTTTTAGTCTTTTTTCTGGTGGGGACCATTGATTGTAATGCTTTCTTAGCCATAATTATATTTCTACGTATTCAGGAGCGATTTCCGCTATCTCTTCACAGAGGCTCTGTATCTCTCTAGATGACATTTTTTTAGCGAGCTTCTTTAATTTTACAACTTCCCAATAAAAGTTCTGATATTCTACGCCTTGATCTAAGTAACTTTTAGTTTTTAAATCGTAAATAAAAGCGTCATAAACCTCATATCTTGTAGAGTCGATACATTTCTCTATAGGCTCAAACAAAGAATTGCCCACAACATAAGAAAATATATAGTTTGGGTCCACTTTTATTTTTACTTTAGACATTGAACTATATTGATCTTTATTGATTTTATTTCCACTAAAAAATCCTGATTCTGCTCCTTATTTTTGAGACATGCCTACGCTTCTCCAAAACAGACCCACCTTCTCTACTACCCGCTCCATTAGTGTTACCCTCCACAGTCTTAACATAACCACTAGCATCTACATCTTCTATGGCCAAACCAATATGGGAGAATGTAAAAACCACTATGTCACCAGCTTTAATATCTTCGTTAGTTGGCTTACGAAGCTCAACACCTTTGCCCGATTGTTGTTTGGCCCAGTTCTCAAAGTCCCAAGCTCCAGCGGTTCTGGGTCGTTTAAAGTCATAATCTTTATCTTCTATAGCCTCCCTCACCAACCAACAAATAAAAGCCGCGCACCAAGGCCACCCTTTATCTGGGTCAAGCCAAGTAGCAGCTTTGTATTCATCGACTCTAGGCCCACAATTTGTCCCATCTACCTCGGAAACACCTATTTCCCTCTTAGATAAAGAAACCATAGTAGATGCGATACCTTTCCCCTCATCTGGATCGCACTTTTTTGAAAGCTCCGAGAGTATAGCATTCCAAGTGACAGGGCCATCTTGCCCATCAGCAGAGACACCGATCAAATTTTGAACGGCTTTAACTACTTCTTTTTTGCCTTTAAACTGCATTGTTTTATTTTTTGATAAACTTATCGGAGTTTCTTGCGAATTTTTCTCCGATCCGAATAATACCCGTAATAACTTCTGGACTAATGACCCCAATGATACCATAAGTAATAGCTTTAGTTAGAGATGAAACGTCTGTTTGTTCTAGAACAAACCAAGCGATGGTGGCAGCTATAGCAGCTGTCACGATTTTTTTGAATTGTTCCATACAAGATAAATCTTTGTTAGCATGTAATAATCTAGCGAACATAGCAGCAGCCCCTATTAAGGAAACAAGCCAACCACCATTTAAGAACTCTTTGATTATTGATTTTTCAGGCTCCATGTTTTATTAATTACACTTGATAAAAAAAAAGCCCACCTTTCAGCGAGCTTTAATTATATTTTTTTTAAATTAAATTACTTAGAATAGTATATTTGCCTTTCCAAACGCCTAAATCGCGCATCAGAATGCCACACCTCATCAGTCTCAGGGGTATATATCCCCTCTTCAGTCAGAATCTTCTTCCCCTTTTGTAGTTTTAGAGTAGAGGGTTGATAGATGTTTAAATCTGGAACGCTCAGAGATGAGTCTTTGGCGCAAGAGGTCAGCCCTATCAGCATCATTACTAGTCCCACTCTGCCTAAGATCTTCGATTTCTTTAATGATTTCATCTTCTGTTTTTCTATGTTTTTCTTGTAAATCAAAATAAAATAATTTGTTTTTTAGACTTAAAAACAATTCTAAAGATTTTAAAATAGATTTAATTAACGTTAACATTAAGCTTCTACCCCATGAGTATAGATTTTCTTTTCTGTTTTTTCTAAGTCATCAGACACTTGAGTTACGTAACCATCAACTGTCCTCGCACAATCAATAGCCCATTCGCGAGAACCTTTAAGTTCAGCACTGTAAGCGTGATGATATTCACCTTTTCGGGTATAAACTTTGTAAAGAATTGTTTTTGTTTTCATTTATTAGGTATAAATTCTAAAGAAATATTACCGACATTCTGTTTATTGTCTGACAGATGCCCATAGATAATAACAGCTTTAGACAAAAAATCAATACCTTTTTCATCTAGCAGGTAAGTATCCTCACCATCAGAGAACTCTCTTAACAGCCCATGCTTGATCTTTTTTGTCCCACGTAACAAAAGATCTTTACCCATAAGATGAGCAGTAGTCTTATTAGCCCCTACAACTTTAAATTTAATTGTCATTATATCTCTATTACACCAAACGACGGTATTATTATCGTCATTAAATATTATGACTTTTTTATCATACCTTTCAATCCATTTTTTATAGGATTCGACTTTATACTTCCTTCTTATTTCACTCTTGACGTAATTTTTACCCAGAGTTTCCATTGCATGATCTAAAAAACTCCTTGCTGTAGCCATCAGGTTTGAACTCCCAAAGTATTTGCTCACACCAAATATAAATGCTAAATCTAAATAATCTCCAGCATCTAAAAAGAAAGCCGCTGCTTTAAATTTAGAATCCTCTTCAACAGTATAAACTTCGGAAGTTCTACAATAAGTAGCAAATAAAGTTTCTATTTTCTCTCTCCTCAAACAAGAAGATTTTATATGATCTAAATCATAAGGCTTAGAACTTAAAAAAAAATTATAGAACTCAATCTCTAAATCTTTAGAGTAGCTTTTTAGATGTGTAATTTTCACTTCTTTTTAATATTATATACTAATAAAGTGTAAATTACATTATGGCGGAAGAAGGAAAAAACAAGGTAGCACGTAGTTTATTAGATCTACAACCAACCGCTATACTTGAAATATTTAGGATTTATCCAGACGCAGTTAACCAACCCAATTTATTTATGGGATTTCATGGGGGCGCTATTTATTCCGAATCAATAGTTTGGCAAGGATTTAAATACCTACCGTTATCTGTAGAAAGTGAAGGTTTTGATATTTTAGGGGATGGCACATTAGCTAGACCTAAGATTCGTGTAGCTAATCAAAATAATATTATAACACAGTTTTTGCAGACTTACAAAGACTTTAAAAACGCAAAAATCGTAAGAAAGCGCGTATCTGTAAAATTTATAGACGATATCAACTTCGAAGGTGGGAACCCTTTCGGAGAGGCAGACCCTAACGCAGAACTAACCAGTGAGATATGGTTGATGGGTAGAAAAACTCAAGAGTCTAAGTTGTTTGTTGAATTTGAATTAGCCTCCCCTTTAGATTTAGAAAATTTTAGCGTTAATTCAAGAAGCATTATTTCTAAATTCTGCTATTGGCAATACAGAGGTGAAGGTTGTAGATATGCGGGTTTACCAATCGAACAAGCAGACGGCTCGCCTTTTGAAGATGTAGACGGTAAAGCAGTAACCCCCAAATACAAAGCGCCATTCGATTCTCCTGTATGGTTCTTCGATGACCCCTCTTCTCTTTGGAATTCATCTAAAATATATGATAAAGGAGATATAGTAGTTACAGAAAGCCCTACTATATTTTTAGCCAGCGAAAACCCAAATGGCGCAGGGACTCCTTTAAAAACAGTTTTTGTATGTGTATCTGGAGGACATAAAGGTCAAATCCCCGAAGGAAATCCTAGTTATTGGCAAAAAGATGGATGCACAAAAAGATTATCAACATGTCAAAAAAGGTTTCCACAAATAAAACAGGGATACGGTGAAAGCCAAGCCGCAGCAATAGCTTTTAGACAGAGTCAAAACGTAGAAAGCGGCTTTAACGCTATACAGATTTCTGGTGGGAAAAGCCAAGATAATACTTTAATACCATCTAATACAGGTCTATTTCATACAACTGTACCTGAGTTGACAGGACAACTAACTGGTGAGTTTACTATCATGGGTTGGGTTAATATAAACTCCAACAGCTCAAGAGCAGCTGGAATTTTAAGCACTTCCCCTAGAGACGACCTAAATTGGCCAAACAACCAATTTCTAAATATCAACTCTGATACTAGAATTAATCCTGAATTCCGACAAGGTACAGACCAATTCGTTGAGACGATGATTACCAAGGCCGCACAACAAGGAACTAATAATATCTCAGCTAATTATATGGGATATAAAATAGATTCTAATGATGAATCAGCAGATAAAAACTCATTCCAAAGCATCTTTCTCAATGAGGCGCAGAGAAACAACATGGATTCTAGAGAATGGCAACAATACATAATCACTAATAGCACTGGTAATGCGGAGTTCATAAACGGAGAGGGCGAAAAAGAGGATACTGTTATAAAATTTTATGTAAATGGACATCCTATCCTTGGAGAAGGTGAAAATCTAAGTAGCAATCAAGGTAATTTCGCCAGCTTGTTTAAAAGAAAAAATATGACTTGGGCTGAAAATTCTGAAAAAGCATTACCACAGACTTTTATGCTCGGTGCGGTTGAATATTACGGAGGGACTTCTGGTTATAATTCGCCGCAAACAGCCGCTTATACTGCTTCAATGAATGGCGCTCTTGGCCCTTGGGCCGTTTGGAACAGAGCTATCAATGACGAGGAAAGAGAGTTCTTGCGGAAACCTATTAGCGAACCGTTTAATGTGACTAACTCTATAACTGAAGCCCCTAGAAATTATTACGAATGCGCTGGTAGATTCGGCACATTAACTGGTAGCGGAGATGGGACTCTGTCTTATGGATCTCATAGTTTGGTAGCATGGTGGGATGGAACTACAGGACATATCGGCGGCACAACTACTAATGCGATGTTAGATATCCATACAGGGGCTATTCATCTCACAGGAAGCGGGGATTTTAAAGGGATAACTCAAGATTATAAAATGGCTCCATTAGATTTTTACGAAAACCCAACCACAAGAAACCCACGTTTTGGAGGGTTTCCAGGAACTGACGGATTTAGTTATGGAAGAGATTCACAGATGTAAAGGAGAAGCCTCTGCTCTCCACAAAATAAAAGAAATATCAAATAGATATTTTACTCAAGAGGTATGTGGTTTCTTAGGATACGATAATAGCCAAGACGAATTCGTAGTTCAATTAGAAAAGAATATAGCTAAAGACCCTAAATCTTACTTTTTAATAAATCCTTTAAGCTATCTGCTTTTTAAAGAAAAGTATGATATGGTCGCTGTTTTCCATAGCCACATCACAGGTGACGAGACAGAATCTGAATTTGATGTGAAAATGGCTGATAATTGTTGCCAAGCATTCCTGATATACAGCTTAAACACTAAAAAAATAAATATTTATACGCCTAAAACTATAGAATCAGATGTAAATATACTAGAAAGGGTAAAGGCTGCAAAATGACAATAGTAAATATACACGGAATTCTAGCTCAAGAATATGGAAAATCATTCAAATTCAACATATCTAACCCAAAAGATATCTTAGAAGCTATCGATTGTAATAGAAGTGGGTTCATTAAAAGACTAATAGAATTACAGAAAGAGGGTTTCTGTTATGATCTAATAATTAACAAAAAAAGAATCACTCATGGTCCAGATATGGATCATATGAAAAACCCAGAAACTATAGATTTAGTTCCCGCTATATCAGGAGGAGGTATCTTTGCAGGTTTTTTTACACTTCTCGCTGGTGGAGGATTAGCAGCCACTATAGTAAAAGCATTAGTTTTTGCAGCTATTAGCTACGCTTTAGCGCCAAAACCTGAAAACGAAGCATTAGAAATTGAAGCCGATGGGTCCAAAAGCTCATTAATATTTTCCAATAATGTTAATACTGCCAGCCAAGGTTCCCCAGTGCCTTTAGGGTATGGACGTTTAAAGGTCGGATCACAAGTTGTTCAGGCGAGTATAAAATCTTACCCTCAAAACCAAGACCCTCAAACAGTGATGGATCGTACAAAACTAATGAATAGACCTGAACGGACTTTTGACGGCTGGGAAATAACAGAACAAGATAGATCTGATTTTGTAGGAAATAGAACATAATGAACCATATCTTAAAAAAAATAGGTATAGCTGGAGGCGGAAAAAGCCAAAAAGCGAAACCCCCAATTTACAAACCCCCAGTAATGGGGGAACTACAATATGGTGCATCTTATAGTTACGCTGAAACTCTAGATTTAATAAGCGATGGACCCATTGAGGGGTTAGTTAATTCTCATGGACAAGTAGTAGATAGTTTAGAAATTCTACAAGGAATATATCTAGATAATACTGCTGTAGCTGTTACTGAAGTAGCAAGCGCAAGACAATCCGCAGTCACTATAACAGATTTCCAAAGAGAGACTATAGAATCTCTCAATATAGAATTAACAACTCCTAGTGCGACTTCTTGTAAAAAGTTTTTTCAAGCATTATCAAATGTCACAGATTTAAGTGCAGATGGTAAAATAACTTCGTTACCCTCTAACCCCGCTGCTCCCGTAGACATTTCTGAAGCGTCATCTTCGTCAGATGTAGCGATGGTTTTTCTGAGGGATAGGACATCCACGGTTTATTTAAAAGAAATTGATAAACAAAATGGACTTAGTATAGAACCCCCTTTACTTCCTTCTAAGGAGACAGATTTCTCTTTATATATTAGAGCTTACATAGCAGAGGGAGGCACAGTATTCCCTTGGCATCTAAATAAAGAACTACAAACTGGATACTCATCTACAAATGCAGCTTTTCGGAATAATACACAAACCAAAGGGACTGTAGAAGACTCCAGTTTAATTTGGTCGGACAACAACAATTTAGAACTTTCTAAATTTTTATTCGCATTTAACCCTACTATTCCTAGAAGAGAACTTAGTCGTGATGGAGCTAGGACGGAAACAAACGTATTTTACGAAGCAGCTAGAAACTCTGGTAGGGCCACAAATTATCCTTTTGTTGGCGACGTAGAATTTTTTCACGAAAATTTCAAGATTATAAATAATTTATTCAGCGCGACTAGGACATTTATCGAGATCCTCAAGAATAATACAAGCAACAAAATACAAAGCCAATTAGCTGCACAAACTTTATCAGTATATGGGAATAGGTCTAACCTACCTAACCTTAGCAGTGGAGGTTTTCTTGTTTGCGATTTAAATGTAACATCTACTACATCATTAAAAGGGGTAGACATTAAAGATGGAGACTCTATTTTTAATATGGCTACGTTACCTTTTGGATCTAAACATGGATTCAATTTAATAGCTATAATGGAGAGCTTGGGTATAAATTATTTTGATTATACTTGCCCAGAAGTAGGAGCTGATGGAATTCTAACAGGTAAAATGTTTGGTTATATCTTTATAACACTCCCTCCGACAGAAAGAGCGATAACAGATCTATTTACTTTTGTAGGTAATCGCAAAGAAAAATACGGAAATGGTTATACTTATGCAATAGACTCTTCTGTAATTTCGTGTCTTAAAGATTTACAATCATTCAAATATTCAAAAACTATAGGGAGTAGTAGAATCACTCCTAACTCAGACAATATCAACCGTAGTGGGATAAAATTTAATTATAGTAATATACTAGCAGAAATAAAAAAAGGTGAAGAAAATCAAAATCCTTTTATCAATTTTAAAGACGTATATATCGATCATTTTTATAATAGAGAACTATTCGGACCATTCTCTACTGCAGGAGCAGGTGGAGTTTCTAATGAAATAGGCGGACAAACAAACGCTCCCCAACGTATAACCCCTAGTGAAAGAATGCTCCTTAGAGAGAGTGTTTTAGGAGATGGCGCGAACTTTAATACGGAATTACAAAAAGGATTACCGATATCAGAAGGAAGTGATGATAAAAGAAAGGACGCTGGAGGAGATACAAGGAATTATTCCTCATGGGGTCAGAATTCTCTTGCTAATTTTAACGAAAGGGCTGTGCCTGTAGTGCATACAGTTTACAACCCTAATGTATCTGCAGTGTTCATAACTTTAGATGTCTCTGCGCTAAGTGATACTTTGATAAAAGAAGAACAAAAAGTGTTAACAGGGACAAGAGATGAAGACGGAGACCCAACGAAAAAGAAATTAAGTATCGGCACTAAATTTCCCTCTGTTTTAAATATTGAAGTAGAAGTAGGGACCATTGGAGATAGAAATAATAGCGCAGAAGGACTAATAACTCATCAAAAATTTAATTATAGAATTGTAGCTTTAATTGAGGGCAATACTTTAATAGATATAGGAAACCCTGAATCAATAAGCGCATCTCAGAGTAGAATGCTTGTAGACGCGAATAATCCACAAGATGGATCAAGTATTCGTCGTCCTTTTTTATTACCAGAGGCTATATCACAAAAGCAAGACCCTTTAACAGCGGATGGTGTAAACGGCATAATAGCTGGAGATTTAAATGAAGACTCTATATCTCAAAGATATGTAAAAATAACCAGAATCTCCCACGAAACAAACTCTGTATTGTTATCTAAATTAGTTTCAGTTAGTAAAGTCACAGAGATAATAGACGCGACTCTAACATATCCTTATTCTGCTATTATAGCGACCAAGTTAGATGCGAGGAGTTTTTCAGCAATACCAACAAGAACTTTTGATTGTAAATTAAAAAAAGTAAAAATACCTAGTAATTATTTCCCAGCAACTAATGGAATCGATAATAGATATTATGATAATCAAAAACAATTCGATGAAGCTAACCCAAAAAGTAAATTAATATACAAAGGAGATTGGGACGGGACATTCCATAGTGAATTACAATGGACGGACAACCCTGCTTGGATTTTGTATGATTTATTAACTAACGTTAGATATGGGATGGGTTCCCACATAGATTTACAAAGTATTAACAAATGGCAACTTTATAAAATAGGCAGGTTTTGTGATGCAGTAGATGATGAAGGTAATTTTATTGGGGTAAAAGACGGTAGAGGAGGTAAAGAACCTCGCTTTTCCTGTAATATAGTATTTGATCAAGGTCAAAAAATATTTGATGCTATCAATACTATAGCCTCTCTGTTTAGGGGGCAGACGTTCTTTACTAACTCTGAAATTAATTTTGTAGATGATAGACCTAGAGAACCAATTAATCTTTTTACTAATGAATCTGTAAAAGATGGAATGTTTTTTTACTCAAATAACGGAAGAGAAGATCAATATAATACTATAGAAATATCTTATAAAGATAGATTCGATAATTTTTCCCCTAAACTCGAAGTAGTAGAAGATGATGAAGATATAAGAGAAAGAGGCGTATTCAAAAAACGAATTGAAGGTATAGGTATAACATCTAGATCGATGGCTCGACGAGCTGCTCAACATATAACATTTTCTAAAATAAGAGAAGACCAGAAGGTAGCATTCACTGCTGGTTTAGAGACACTACTTTGTAAACCTGGGGATCTAGTGATAGTTCAAGATGAACTAAAAACCAATAGAAGCAACTTCGGAAAAGTTCTAGGTGTCAGTATAGAAGACGAAACAATAAGATTAAGTAACACTTTTGTGCCTACAACAATGGATGGGATACTCACTGTATACAATCCCACTGGTTCTGAAAGTATTAACGATTTAAATTTAGCTGCAAATCAAAACAGGCAACGATATGATGGCTTCACTATCACTGGGCTAGCCACAGATTCATGGAAGCATTTTACTGGAGAGTATAGTTTTTCAAGATACACTAAAGGGTATGATCAAGCAACTGGTTTTGTTTTGGGAGAAACTAGATATGCTGAATATGCTTCTTATACAGGAATATCTGGCACTAATCTATATTTCGAAACAGGCGTAACAGGCTGGGTTTTAGGATCTGGAAATGCTAGATCTTTATCTTCTGGAGATTTTATTTCTGAAACCACAGGAGCGCAAACTCTAACAGAATTTAATACTGGTAAAATATCTATTTTAGATATGAATTCATCTACTAAAAGGAAGTTTGCAGTTCCTTCAGAATTTTCTGGTTTTGATCCTAGCACATTTAGAAATTATACTAGGGGTGCGACTAATAGCGAAGTCTCTAATATATCACCTGAACAGATAACAACTCTACTTTTGACAGGGGGATCTCAAGCTGTGACTAATAAAGAATATGGAACACTGCTTTCTGGGTTTGATAGGCCAGAAGTATTACCATTTATCAAATTAGGAAGTGCTGCTCAATTCCAAATTAAAGAAGCTTCGCCTTTTATTTATAAGGTTATGTCTATGAAAGAGCAGAACCCTAATGAATATTTAGTTTCTGCGACAAAATATGATACTGGCAAGTTCAATTTAATTGATAATAATGTCAGTATTGAACATAAAGTAAATACGTTTAGTTACCAAGTAGCACAAACAATAAATGGTGTGACTTACAAAACTCTAGACGCTCCAGAATTTATAGGTCAAGTAGTTACGGGAGTGCCTAATGCGGCAGAACAGAACTTCAACATAATAGCTAATTGGACAGCTGTTACTGACAATGAAGGATATGGAGTAAGGTTAACATTACCTAATGGACAAGTAATACAAGAAAACACTGCAAAAAATGTAACAAATATTAGACTTTCTGGATTAGATCAAGTCGGAGTATTTAATGTCGGTGTAAATACACTTGGGAATATGGGACGAGATGGAGGAAATGCTTATTATGATTCTGCGTATATCGATACGGGGATATTTGTTCTTTATGAAGAAACGTTAACCTATTCAAAATCATTTTTAAATAAAATCACTATTCTATAATGAATTATACAGGTTATTCAGTATTAAAATTAAGTGACTCTGACGGAGCATATGTCTACGCCAAAGAAGCTAGAGAATTTGCTACAGGTGCAACAGGAGCAGGAGGTTATTTAAATGCTCAAGCTGTAGCTTCAGGCTGGAATGATATACAATTTTCAAATGTTGTAGGAATAGGAACTACCCTTCCAACGAATATTGGGATTGGAGCTACTACTGTTTTTTCAGGAGGAGTTACTGTAATAGGTGGGACTACTCCAAATGGAGATTTAAGAGCTGAAGCGACAGGATACATGGGAATAGGTAATACTAATCCCTATATATTTAAAAAAGGAGTAGGTTACACAGGAGCTTTTTATGCTACATACATTGGAGGGACTAATTCATTACCCACAAAAATAGGTATAGGCACAACAAACTCTCAAATTTCTACTAGTGGATACTACGCAGGAGATTTTACTACTCGTGATATTTATGAATTCGAAACTTCATTCACTCCCGATCTCGATGATTTAACAAAAACTACTACAGGTAGTGGAGTTTATAAGAACGGAGACAGTGTATCCTTACAATTTAACATATTAAATAGAAATGGAGAATTACTGAGTTCTGCAGCTCAAATAGCAGCAGATCCTTTTGTAGATAAACAAGTAATTAGCATATTAGATATAAACTCTAATGTTGTCTTCCCGAATTACAGAGATAATGGGGACTCTACATTTACTTTTTCTAGATCTCAGAATATAGATGTGTTTGGGTCTTATACTAAAAACTTCGGAGTCAGAAATGAAATTGTAAATAAAAATGGATTAACATCTACTGGAGAATTCTATTTGTATGGAAATACACTAACATTCGACAATATTTTAGTTCAAGCTTCTGGAGAAACAGTATTAAACGAAAACTTTTCTAATCATTCACCTCCAAATACTGGGAGTATAACTTCTGCCGCTGATAGAGCAGATGCTATAAAATATTTTAATAATCAGCCTGTTAACACTTCTGGTTCTACAGGGTTTATTGATTTGACTTTAGCTTTTAACGAAGACCCAACATTCACTCAGTATTCAGACCTTAACATTTGGGCTAGTGATACTAAAGAATTTGATGCAGATATCGGTAATTTTATGGGGAGTTTCCCTCTGGGGTCAGCACAAGCAAGTCAAACAATTAGACTCTCTCCTAGTAATGGGATACAAGGTGGGACAGGACTATTCTTCAAATTAGTCGCAGAAAGCGCTGTAGGATTTGAAAAAGAAGTATTTGATCTCGGTCCATTTACCATAGAACCTATAGTTGAAGGGCCAGATTTAAATCTCTATAACCAAGGAGACCAATCTATGGTCGGAGATTTTACTATCGAAGGAGGCTTAGAAGGAGATAGCTCTAACGGTGGTAATCTTAATGTTAGTGGAAACGCTTTAGGGACAGGAATTGGTGGGCGTTTAACTGGGCCAGATAGTAAGATGTATTTACTTTCGGGGGATGCGGCAGGTGGGGAAACTGAAACTTTACAGACTGTCACTGAAAGAGGAAAAACAACTGATCAAGGCATTAGCTTAATTGGAAGCTCTCCTTTATATTTTGACAGCACTATAGCAAGCCCAGAGCTATATAGTAAATCTCTTTACTATGCAGGTGATGCTTTAAATATAGGCACAGGAATAACAAAAATAAAAAGTGATTTTGTAGGAGTAGGAGCGTCCTCTAATACATTAACACTATTCCCTTCTCAATCGATTACTGTTGGTAGTGATGGTATAATTGTTGGAGGTTCTCCAGCTACGGGTTCCGCTATTCTTGGAGGAACAGGGAATATTATTAGTGGACACTTCAATACTTTGGTTGGTGGCGCTCAAAACAAAATATCTGGAGACTTATTAGGTTTTAACTTTATCGGGGGTGGTTCTGGAATTGACATCACAGGTAGTCAATATTCTTCAAGCATAGGAGGAGAGAATAACGATATATTAGATTCTGATTATTCTATTATAGGAGGAGGAAAAAATAACTTAATATCTGGTGATAGCCCATCTTCTGCAATTGCAGGGGGAGAAGGGAATATACTTTCAGGAACTCAGTCTTTTATAGGAGCAGGAAATGCAAATATCATTAGTTCTCAATATTCTTTTATAGGAGGAGGAGAACAAAATAGAATATCAGGAGAGTTTGGAGCTATATTAGCGGGAGAAGATAACACAGCCGCAGGTACTCATTCAGTAGTGGCTGGAGGAAATGAGAACTTAGCTTCTGGAGCCTATTCTTTTATAGGAGGTGGGCAACAAAATGAAGCAAGTGGTTTATACTCATACGCTTTTGGAAGACGTTCTAAGGTAGGAATTTATGATACAGGAGCAGCAGTGTTTTCTGATGGACAAGGTAGAGACCACATTTCAAGCGGAGCGCATACCGCTACTTTAGATTTCGCTGGTGGAGTTTATGTGCCAACCAGTGGAATGTTCGGACAGGGGTTGTTTGTTAGTGGTGTCCCTGTCCTTACTGGTGAGAATAATCCAGCGGAGGCTGACACTTTACAAGATGTTACAACTCGCGGTAATACTTCAACCAACCCTATTCTTATTAATGGTGGAGCTAATGCTTTTTTATCTGTATCTGGAGCTGGGAGCACTGGACCCGAAATTAGATTAGCGGGAACATATACCACATGGGAAATCGAAAATCAAGCTGCTGGTGGTGCTAATAATGATATGTTCCGTATACGGAATACTGCATTAGCCAAAGATGCTTTTGTTATTAATAGAGGTAATAATAATATTGGTATATCGGCAGCTGCTCCATCAGTGGGTTTACAGCTTGGAAACAGCTCAGCAGGAGAGACGAAAACAGCAATCTTCAATTCAGAAGGCGGCGCAGAAGTTGGTCTCACAATAAAATCTAGAACCAATAGAGCTAAACTAGCTGTATCTGATAATGACACTACTGCTTATGTGGTAGCAGAAGGAACGATAGCCTCATTTGGAAGAGCTGATACAGCGGCTACTACTAACATATCTGTATTAGCTAACGGTGACGTTGGTATAGGGACAACTGGTCCAACAGCTAAATTAGAAGTAGCAGGAGGAGCAGATGCTATCGCTAGAATAACAGGAACTACTACTGCTGCTAGATTAGATTTA
>TARA_R110001606_G_scaffold5771_5_pt1 | contig 13933 bp, 13 predicted proteins | sample TARA_R110001606 | Tara Oceans TARA_R110001606 (sample SAMEA4398315) | marine metagenome | biome: Polar Biome; feature: [SRF] surface water layer (ENVO:00010504); material: water (ENVO:00002006), including particulate matter (ENVO:01000060) such as... | depth 5 m | reverse complement strand
GAAAATCTTGTCCATTGCTCTTTCGGTAATGAATATTAATAAAAACTCTTGCTGAATTAGCTGACGCCAATGCTGCTGCTTGGCCCGAGAAGGGCATGTACTTTGATGTGGTTATGAAATCAATATTTACATATCCTACATCCTTACCAAAGACTAGCGCCCTTCTTTGCTCTAGATTATGAGGCTCTTCATGAATATAATAAACTATGCCTGTTAATTGATTAATTTCATCAGTGACTTTTTTTATTTCATCTAATTCTTCTCTTGTAGGATTCGTTCTGTCTGCGCTTTTTCCATCCCAATCTGAATTTATAAAAAGATGAATTGGTTCATTCCACCTATAAGTGCTCTCAGATCTATAACCAGCATCAGTATAAAATGCATGCTCAACCAATTTATCTATTTCAATCGTAGACAAAGTATCTGCGAATAATGATAAAGGAAAAAATAGTAAGTATTTTATATATCTCATGATGTTAATATGCCATTTTTAGTAACACTTGTCAAGATGAAAGTGTATATCATTTCATAATGTCTTATTTAATACTTATATCGGCCTTGAGCATTTCAGTTGTATCTGCTTACTTCAGTATCATTGGTTTGACCACTATGTTTCCTTCTTCTTTTTGGTCTATTGTCATCATGGGTAGCGTCCTAGAGGTGGGCAAACTAGTTTCCGCTAGTTGGCTTCATCATAATTGGAAAGTAGCTCCTAGAACATTGAAAATTTATCTATCTACTGCCGTCGTGGTACTTATATTCATAACTAGCATGGGAATTTTCGGCTTCTTAAGCAAGTCTCACATAGAACATCAAAAGAGTTCTGAAGAAAATGTCATATTAATGGCTCAGCTTGACAGCAAAGTAAAAAGAGAAAATGAATATATTGCTAGGCAAAATGATTATATTAATAAATTATCATCAGAAAAAGGAGATTCATCAAAGAAGAACGAATATAATATAGAGCTTGAACAAAAAAAGATAGATGATCTATATATATCCCTAGATAAGAGTATTAAATTAGATAATGATGAAATTAATAGATTAAATAATAAAATAAAATTATTAGATCAAGAAATCGCATTGCTTGATAGCTCTAGCGGTGGGCTGTTCGGAGGCAAGAAGAAGAAGATTGAAGGTTTAAAGTCTGACCAGAAACCAGACAGGGAGGATATAAATTCTAAAATCCAAAAAGCAGAAGACCGCATATCCAAAATGAGAGATTCGACACAGTCTCAAATTGATAAAGTAAGAATGCGTATAGATACAAGGCAAGATGATTCAGAAGATAAGCAGGACACTTCCATAAAGAAAGAAGAATATAATAGCAACATTCAATCAGCTTACGATAGAATCGACGAGATGCAAGCTGATATATTTAGATATAAAAACGCGGAATTGCAGCTTGAAGCTGAAGTTGGCCCAGTTAAATACGTCGCCGAGCTCTTAGAGGACTTAGGAGCTGAGAGCATTGCTCTTGCCGGAGCGGTAAGAATTGTTATTCTTATTTTAGTGTTCGTCTTTGACCCTTTAGCTGTTGTTATGCTTCTTGCTGCTAATTTAAGTTTTAAGCTAAAAAGAAGAAAGCCTTATGAGAGTATAGCGGAAAGGGTAAGTCCTAAATTTACGATCACAACGACTCAGAAGCCTACAACAACGACTCAGAAGCCTACAACGACTCAGAAGCCTACAACAACGACTCAGAAGCCTACAACGACTCAGAAGCCTACAACGACTCAGAAGCCCGTCGATGGCGAAGAAGATTTAACATTCAAACAGATACTAAAAGCAAGATGAAATTATTATTAATCACCATTATCGCACTCAGTTCTTGTTCTCCTATTAAAAAAATACATAAGACATTTAAAATGTCCGACCCTGAAGTCATAAAAGTAGCTAATGAAGTTAAAGATCAGGAAGGCTTCATACATTTATCAAAAGACACTCCTGTATGGCAAGTTTTTTCGTTAATGATATTAACTATTATAGTAGCTTGCGCTGTGTCTAAGAATTGGAAAAAGGTTAAAAATAAAAAACCATTTTCTTCTTCCGGTCCTGATATTACTTGACAAGCTTTATCCTTTAAGCTATAATATACTTTATATTCTTTGAAATTTTATGGGCGCGTACTGGATTCGATTTAAATTGAATTAGTATACTGCAAGCGGGAGATTGTGTTCGGCTCCCCCAAAAAAACACAAAATTTGTAACTGGCAATGAAGCTCGTACAAAGACTTTTGGTTTCCGCAAGGCTTCCGAGGTCGCTTTAGCAGCTTAGACGCTGCTACCTCTCCCTTCTTGACGCAGATGGAGAAGATGAGGGGTCATTTATCTGCAAAACAGAAAGAGTTTACTTGTTTTTGAAGCTGTAGTCCACTGAGTATGTCGGGGGTAAATAATTAAAACAATTAGTTCGATGTTAATGTCAACAACTATAAAAGAAATTAACTAAGCTTGTAGATGTGTATTATTGAAGATTTAAAGACAGCGGTTCGACTCCGCTCGCGTCCACCATTTCACAAAAAAGCCCCCTAGAAATAGGAGGCTTTTTTGGTTAAGTTGTTTCTTTAATCAAGTCGTACTTCTTACAGTTTCGAATTTTACCAATCCATCGCAGTTAACATCACAGCCCGGTCTTGGACTAACCCAATCGTCCCCAGTACAATTATCAATTATCCACTGCTCTCTTCTGTCTGATAAAGTATCATCTGCTAATTGAGTCCAATTTTGAGTAACCCACATGTAATCGTTGTCTGGACCGCTTTGAACCAGATTTCCCGGAGTATCATTGTCCATAAAACCTTTGTATACATTGTAGGTGGCGGATGTTTGAGTTTCAGTATCGTAGTCATTAAATTGTGACGCATCATAATCTTCTATGATCCAAAACTTTGTACCATCCGGCTGTTCTCGAGCATATTCCCAGCATTTTTCTCCTGCACCTAATGGTAGATCTCCATTGTTTGGTCGGCTGGCGTAATACTCTAGGCCTGATATTCTACTATACTCGTCTACTACTTGCCCAACTTTTGCAACATATACATCATTATAATGTCCGAGGTTTTCTAAATCTGTAAAATTAGGAACTCTTTCTATGTCTGGATTTTTTTCCATGTGAATAGCAAGAGGAGTGTTCAAAGGGTGACCTACCTCACTTAGATTCGTGTACTGCCTATTAAAAGTTTTGCCTTGTTCGTCATAGAGACTTCCTACTGGATCTCGCCATTGCCCCGTCGATTTAACTGCTTGGCTTGCTGCTGCAGCAGGCCATCCACTTATGGGTAACGCGCAATAATTATCGTATTCAAAAGCGCCGGAGAAATGTTTCGTCCAAAGCTCTGTAGTTTCTGTGCTAGAAAGTCTATCTTCACGCAATGCTTCTGCTGGGCCGTATTGGCTCAACATGAACGAGTCTACTTCCCATCTAGGAATTTCATTCCAAGCTACTAGTTCAAACTCCCGAAAAGCTCCGGGATTGTCTTCAACCCATCCTCCTGTGAAACCTCCTAAAAGTTCATCCCACGCGAGTGGCACCCAGTGCCCTTGATAACCAGTCCAATCTCCAAACATTCCGGTATAAAGATGACTATACTCATCCGGCGTATGATAAAGTGGGTATTCGTACTTCATTGGGTTTTCTACCCTATAGTAAGTGCCTTCCCAGCAACCTTTATTACCCATACTGATAGCCTCCTTTTTTTTCTTTATTTATATATTCCATAAATATCCTTACATCTTTTAATTCTATATGAGAAATTAAATTTCTAATTCCTGTACAAAAAAAACCTCCCGAAGGAGGCTTTTTCTTTTGGAGAGCTAGCTTACGCTAACGGTTTAAATTATTTTAATTATTCAGGTCGTTTTCCTGTAGGTTTTCCATCCTGCCCAATTTCTCCTGCGCGAATCTTAGTAGCAGATACACTTTGAAGTTCTTTGCTTAATTCGAGCTGTTCGATATTATATCCAACGCCTCTACCATAAAAAACATCCATAATATTTGGAAGCTCGACGACTTTTATCTTGTCTCCGAATTCTACACAGGCAGCGTGGATTTCTGCTTTTACTTTTTCAAAATCATAAGGGTTGCTTTCGTCTATACCTCCAACATCTCTTAGTGCTATACAGCATTGGCCAGTTCTCTTTACAGCTTCTGCGACAAGCGTCTTGTGTCCAACATGGAATGGTTGATACCTACCAATCAAAAGGGCTGTAGGGGCCTGATTGTCCCATTTTTCAGTTGCGTAAATATTATTAAGAGCAGTTTCTACCCACTCTTCAACTGTACCATCTGTTAAAATAAGATCTCTATCGTCCCATCTTGTGTCCTTTGTCGGATCTTCGAACAACTTATTGGTATCAGCGTATCTTCCTTCTTCGATTCTATTGACCCAGATTACATAATCAGGATTAAAAGCTTCGCGAGCTTCTTCGGTAGGACAGCAAAAATCTGAAACTACATATCCACCCCCTAAAACGGCCCAGTCGGCCAGCTTGCCCATTCTCCTTGCGTGCTCTATCCTGTCCTCTGGAGAAAAGCCTAAGTCTTTATGAATTTCTTGCCTCACGGCGTCAGCGTTATACCAAACTGCATTAAGTCTAGGAACTAGCTTTTCTGCAAGTGTTGTCTTCCCTGATCCGGGAAGACCCATAATAAGAATTTTTCTTTTCATCGAACTATTATACACGATTAACATAAAGAGTTCTTGACTTTTTTTTAAAAAAATGATATGATTAAAGGAATGCAGAAAATATCAAATGATTTCTTGTTAAAAATTATAGAAATTGCTAAAAACAATATATCATTATCAGTAAGGGAATGTGCAGAAAAAATAGATTTCAAGGCTACCACTTTATATAATTGGCACAGCAACCTTAAAAAAGGAAAATGGCCTAAGAACTACTCAAAGACCGAAGATAAGATTGCTCTAGAGGAAGAGATAGTTGATCAATTCATCTCTTGCTTCGCTTTTTCTAATAGCTCCTCCAGAATATTAAGAAGAATGGTTAGTAAAAAATGCCTACAAGATAAATATTGCTATGCAAAGCAACACAAGATACTTAAAAGATTATTTGAAAAATACCCCAATATTAATTTCTGGCTAAATGTAGACTTCGGTGATCCAAGAGATGATATATTATTCTACATAGGAAAGAACGAACAAAATTTACATAAGAAATATCTTGACTTTACTAAAGAAGATAGTTATACTGAATTTAAATATAAATATAAACCAGAAGAAAATACCCCAAAAACCAAAACCAAAAAAAATCTTTGGGATTTTTATTAATTATGACAGAAATAAACGAAATGTTAAAATCCTTCTTGAAGGAAAATAAAGAGCACCATTATAATTATGAAGAAAGCGTAGATTATAAAGTCTCTAGTGGTAGCTTGAATATAGACTTTGAATTAGGTGGCGGGTTTGGTCCCGGCCTCCATAGGTTTGTTGGTATGAATGAAGGCGGTAAGACTTCTGAGGCTTTAGAAGTAATGAGAAACTTCTTGCACATGCCTAGTTCTAGAGGGCTCTATATCAAGGCTGAAGGTAGATTGTCTCCGGAAATGCAGGCTCGCAGTGGGGTTGAATTCACGACTGAAGAAGATAATTGGAAAAATGGAAACTGCTTTGTCTTTGAAAGTAATATTTATGAAACCGTTCTTGACCTCATGAGGGCTTTAGTGGGGGATAATAAAAGTAAAATTAAATATTGTTTCATTATAGATTCCCTTGACGGATTAATTATGAAAGATGATCTTAAAAAAGGCTTCGAAGACTCTCATAAAGTAGCTGGAGGAGCCCTTCTTGGTGCTAAATTTATGCAAAAAATGAGCATTGCTTTGGCGAAAAGAGGCCACATGGCTATATTTATATCTCAAGTTAGAGCTGATATCAAGCTTGATCCTTATAGCAAGGCCCCTATGCGGCAAACTAGCGCTACAGGAGGTAATGCCTTATTGCATTTTGCCAATTATATATTAGAATTCGAAGGTCGCTATAAAAAAGACATGATTTTGGAAAACCCCACTCAACCTATAGATTCTGGAAAGAATAAGATTTTAGGTCATAACGCAAAAATAACTGTCAAAAAGTCTCCTACGGAAAAAACTAACTATGTACTAGAGTATCCAATTAAGTATGGAAGAACAGGTGGCAATTCTATATGGGTCGAAAGAGAATTGACCGATATGCTCTACGGATGGGAATACATTCAAAAGAGAGGCGCTTGGATTACTGTCGATGAATCATTCCTTGAGCTGCTTCGAGATAATAATCTTGAATTTCCAGAGAAAATACAAGGAGAGACAAAGTTGAATGCCCTGTTTGAGGAGGACAAGGAGTTGACTAAATTCCTAGCTTCCTATTTTAAAAAAATGATCTGCGAGTAAATGTTATTTAAAACGCTAACTGGATCTCAAAAAAGAATATCTAGACCAAGCAGATATCTAATAGAATGGTCAGGAAAAAGCAGAAGTAATATACAATTTGCAGGCAAACAGTTTTTAATGAAATACTGGAAGCCTCATGTAGTATTTGAAGAGTTTCCTGTGGCTGGTACTAGGTTAAAGTTTGATTTTTATAATGCTAATAAAAAAGTAGCAGTAGAAATTAACGGACAGCAACACGTAAAGTTCGTGCCTTTCTTCCACAAACGCAGATCCAATTTCGTTAGTCAGATAAGAAGAGATCAGCAGAAAATAGACTTTTGTGAATTAAATAATATTAAATTAATAGAAATATATTCCGAAAAAGAACTTACTAAAAAAAAGTTCTCAGAACTTGGGGTTTATTTATAATAAGTGTATATAGAAACATGGATAACGAAAATTTTAACGATAACGACATGCCTAACTTTGTGCTGCCCGAGTCGTTCCTAAATCAATTATTTGAATTCTCCGGCTCTACTGACGGAAACAAAGGTTTTATACTAGCTTTCGTAAACCAAGAAGGCTCTCCGATGATTTACACAAAAGCCGACAATCAAATTATTGAAATGGGCTTAAGAAAAGCCATTGAAAGATATATACTTGATTCCGAAGAGGCTGAGTCCTATAACGGAAACGACCCAATATAATAATTTTATTGACATCGTAACCTCGATGTGTTAATATGATTGCTTATGATTCATAATCAAGAATTAGAAAGGCAAATGCTAGCTGCACTGATTAAGTTCCCATCCTCTTTTGGAGATATATCGGGGCTAATTGATGAGTTCGATTTCTTCGCTGGCAGTGGAAGTTTTGTTCATCGCACTATTTTTAAAATAATAAGAAAGATTCAAGACGATGAGTCTTGTAAGGTTCTAGACGAAATAGTATTGATCGAAAGATTAAGAAACTCTAATATATCTTTCGTTGATAATATAGACGTTGGAGACTACGTAAAGTCTTTGTTATTAAAAAAAGTCACCGAGGGATCAGCTCTCCTAGTAGGAAAAGAACTAAAAACCTATTCTGTCCGGCGCTCTATATCCGAGACTTGCGATAAAGTTAGCTCTGAAATGTTTAAAGACAAAGGCAGTTCGCTGCCAGAGATAATAAAAAAAGCTGACAGACTATATAATAACAATATAGACTTTTACTCTCAAGATAATATAAAGCCAGAAAATATCTACGACGACATACAAGAAGTTATAGAAGATTTAGCTGATAATCCTAGAGACCCCGGAATGATGCCTCCTAGCATGCCGTATTTAAATCGAATGTATGGATCACTGCTTAGGCCCGGAAATATCAGTGTGGTTTGCGCAAGGACTGGGGTGGGTAAAACTACCTTCTGTTTAGACTTCGTTACTAAAGTGTCTAGAGCTTACGAGGATATTCCTGTTCTTCATTTTGATAACGGAGAAATGAGCAAAATGGAATTGCAAATGCGCCAATGCTCTGCTCTATCTGGAGTTCCAATGTATTTAATAGAAAGTGGAAAGTGGAGGAATTCATCTTATGTTGACCCAGTAACTCATCAAGAAGTCTCAGAAGCACAAACCAAGGAGAGAATATATAAAGCCTTTAAAGATATGAAAGGTAGGAGGTTTGATTACTTTAATGTTGGAGGTTTGTCTGTGGATGAGATGATACAGGTGGCCCGCAGATATTATTACGCAAAAGTCGGAAGGGGCAAGCCGATGATTTTAAGTTTTGATTACATCAAGACTACTAATGAAAAAACTAGCAATAAAGCGTCTTGGGAGCTGGTAGGAGAAATGGTAGATAAGTTTAAAAAATTTGTTCAACGAGACGTTACTTTTGATAATAGACCAATGATAAGTATGATCACAAGCGTTCAAAGTAATCGTATGGGTATTACTGGAAATAGAAATCCGGATGCTATCGTTGACGATGAAAGCATAGTCTCCCTATCAGATCAAATCACACAGTTTGCTTCTCATCTTTTTATACTTCGGCCTAGACTGCCTAGAGAACTTCAGCTCGAGCCTGATTGTTATTCTAGGGCTACTCATAGATTAAAATGCATCAAGAATAGACACTTGGGGGAAGACAGGTTAAGAGCTACAGAGCCGGTTCTAATACCTGCAATTGATGGAGACGGCGGTGCGGTAGGCAATGACAGGGCTGAGCAAAATGCCCTACTGCTAAGGATAGATAATTTTGGAGTTGAAGAGGTTGGCGATCTCAGAGACATGGCTCAACAAATGAGAGTTGATGACGTAAGACCTAATGAAGATGGAGATTTCACACTATAACTTAGACCCAGAGAGAATCCAACAGATTCTTGAAGAGCTTGGCTATAATTTGACCGATAGAGGTCAGTATTGGCAGTCCAATGCAGTCTACAGAAATGGAAGCAATAATACAGCATTGCAAATATGGAAGAATTCCGGAGTTTGGCGTGATTTTGTTGAGGGCACCATGCCACTTCCTTTCGTAAAGCTTCTAGAAGCCCATCTAGGAACTAATAATAAAGATGTTTTAAAAAAATATATGACCTTAGAGCATAAGCCTACAGAAAAAATACCAGCCCAAGAAGATAGAATAGTTATGGAAAAATTATATGACACTGAGATTCTTGAAGATCTTTTCCCTCATTATGATTTTTATAACAGGAAAGGTATAGATAGCGCTATTCTTGAGTTCTTAAAGGGCGGCCTAGCCACTAAAGGAAAAATGTACCAAAGATTTGTCTTTCCTATTTATAATGAACACTCTCAAATACATGGTTTCTCTGGCAGGGATATGTCTAGTAGGGACGGTCCAAAATGGAAACACATGGGAAGGAAATCCGGATGGATATATCCATACTACGTACCTGATCACAAAATATTCCCAGTTCAGGAGGCTATACAAGAGTCTAGTTCCGTAATACTAGTAGAAAGTATAGGAGATTTACTAAATCTACATCAACATGGATTCAAGAACGTATTAGTTTCGTTCGGTCTAGAGCTATCCCCAAAGATTTTATGCCACTTAATGTCTCTGAATGTCAAAAAAATAATAATTTCATTTAACAATGATAGCCATAAGTCTATAAATCGAGGTGCGCGAGCAGCAGTAAAAAATTACTTAAAGCTGATGAATCATTTTGATTTTGAACAGATAAGAATATGCCTGCCAACTAAAAATGATTTTGGAGATATGACCTCTGAAGATTTTGAAGACTGGCAGGGTAAATGTGACTACAGTCCTACAGATAGGGCTAAATCAATTTTGGATTTCGCAAACAAAATGAATAACTCTAATGATCTTCCTAAAAATTTAGTCAAAAACATAAAAATACTTAAAAAATATGTCTAATAAAGAAATGACCAGACTCTCAGCCAGTAGAATTAAGACTGCGCAATCTTGCTCTTGGACCTATTGGTGCAAATACAAGTTAAAGCTTCCCGACACCTCTAATGATGGAGCTTCAAGGGGTACTATATGCCACTTAATCCTTGAGCTTTTGTGCGATCCTCGAAGAAAAAGTTATTACGACAAGATAATTGCAGAGAATACTATGTTCTGCGTGCCTTCTGTGGAGAGACTGGTTAAGGTCTGGGCGCGAAGGCTAGGAGTTGATGATCCAGATAACATAGATCTTATTGACGCTATGACTATTAACGGACTTCAATATGATTACTTTGGAAATGCGACTGGAAAATTAGAAGAAGCTTTTTCAGAGAAGGACTTCCATATCATTGTAGAAAAAGAGGATGTCAAGTATAGGATAAATGGCTTTATTGATAAATTATTCCTATATAAAAAAGAAAAAATTGCTATTATTAGAGATTTTAAGACAAGCAAGGAGGTCTTTCAAGGAAAAGAAGCTAAGGATAATTTGCAGGATTTGATTTATTCCCTAGCAGTCAAACACTTGTACCCAGATTACAGCACAAGGCAGTCTGAGTTTTTGTTTTTAAAGTTCGACTTGAACAAAGATTTACTGGGCGCTGACGGAAAAGGAGTTCTAAAAATGGCTCCCCTTTCTGACGAAGAGTTAGAGGGCTTTGAATATCAATTGACTGAATGGCAAAATTACTTAGATAGCTTTGACGAAGAGACTGCTCGTAGTGATTTTGCATTCGATAAGGGATTTCCACCTAAGGAAGATGGCTTTTGCGGTAGGCTGAGTTGCGGATTCGCCAAGCACCCGGGGCAATTAAAAAAAGATGGAACATTAATGTGGCACTGCTCTTTTAAATTTAGTTTTGACTATTGGGCTTTAAAAAACTCGGATGGGATTGTAAAGAAAAGCGCCCACTTAGATCAAAAAGACTCACTAATAGAGATTCAAGACGACGATGATACGATAACGAAAGAATCTTACTCAGGATGCCCTATTCACAACCAGCCATCTACCAAGAAATTTGATGATGAATTTTCTCTTTAAAATAAACTTTTAGTGTATATATTTGTATGGAATTAGATTTTTCAAGCGAAATAAATCTTAAAAAACCAGAAGGTTTTGAAGAGTTAGTTACAAACGAGTCTTGGGCCGCAGAAGAAAAAAAGGGGAAAAAGCTTAATAAACCTTTTAGAACCTCAAAGGGACCTAAAAAGTTCTCGGTGTACGTCAAAAACGATAAAGGCAATGTAGTTAAAGTAAATTTCGGAGACCCAAATATGGAAATAAAGCGCGACAACCCAGCAAGAAGAAAAAGTTTTCGAGCTAGACACAAGTGTGAAACTCCCGGACCCAAATGGAAAGCTCGTTACTGGAGTTGTAAAATGTGGTCACAAAAAAGCGTGACTAAAATGACTAAAGGTGAAGAGTCTGACTCGGAGGACGAAGAATTAACTTGTCTGGACGAGTCGGAAAGCAAGCAAGGCTTATGGGACAATATAAGAAAAAAGAAAAAAAGAATGGGCAAAGATTATAAGGCGGCCAAGCCCGGCGATAAGGATAGACCGTCCAAAGAATCTTTCAAGAAAGCGCAAAAGAAAAAGTAATTATTCATTAATAGCGTGTATTATGATGCATCGTGAAATTAAAAAAGAATGTAGGAACCGCAGTCATATGCGGAGATAAAATTTTATTAGGGAAGAGAATTGAAACCTATAAAGGTTTGCCAGTCAATTTTGGAGGTTACTGGTCTATTTTTGCCGGTTCAGTAGAAGATGAAGAGGCTCCTTATTTTGCAGCGGTTAGAGAGCTCAAAGAAGAGACTCAATTGCAGCCTAAAAATCCCATTCGTTATTTTAGAAGTTTTCTTGATGGGGAATGTGAATTCTTATTCTATGTCTCTCATGTAGAAAAGTTATTCACTCCACAACTTTCATTCGAACATACTGACTCCAAATGGTTTGAAATAGAATCCTTGAGAGATTTTCCTTATAAAATTGATAAAAAGATATTAGATTGTATCTTAGATTACCATCATCAATTAATTAATTAATTAATTAATCTTAAATTCAATGAAGGATATTATTGGTGATATTTCACCCTACGGATGCGTTGTATTCTTGATGAAAGCTTCCTGCTCGTTGTTGCTTGTTGCCCATGTGTTTGATATAGTTTGTGTCATTAGCCCTCTTCTTTATTTCCTTATGTCTCTTTGTATACCGTGGTTTATTTTTTATTGTTTTAAATTCCAATCAAATTTAAGAAGTTAGTGTATAGAGCAATATGTCTAACATTAAAATAAAAATAAAAGCTAGTAGCGTTAAGTTGAAATTCGCTACAGCAGCAGAGACTCCCGGAGCTGAATCTTCAAGCGATTTTTCAGTTTCAGTCGTATGGGATACTAACACCACAGGTATTTTCACGAGCGTAGATTCATTAACACACACTTATGGATCAAGTTCACTTCGTGATATAGAGATTACTGGAGGCTGGTTAGTAGGAAACAAGAGATTGCTTTCTTTACCCAAGCAGCAAGTAGAAAACGCGAGCAATGAATTTCTGAATCCGGTAAAAAGAAACCTAGTAACAAAAGAGGACGGAAAAATTGTTTTTAAATTTTCCGGAGATTATGTAGGTTTTGACAATGAAGACTCTATCAAAGTGACATCTGGTACTTATTTATTTAAAAACAAAACTGGCTCCGTTTTAACTATTGGCGGTACTGATATTGCAAACAATGCAAACGGATCTGTTACTGTGGCTTCTAGCGATATAAATTATTCCTGCGATAGTGTATCAGGCAGTTTTACTTATGCAGATTCCTATGGGGAAAATAGCCCAAACACAAAATGGAAATTCTGGAAAGCTTCTACCAGCAAGCATTCGTCCGCATCAAGTACGTATAAAAACTTTTCAAACTTAAAAATAAGTAAACTTGAAATACTAGACGAGGACTTCAAATTGCACGGAATAGGAGACTTCTTTGGTTATAAAATGTTAAGAAATATAGTTTATTCTGGCACGGGAGATTACACAAGCAGCGTAAGCGAGCTCAAGTATACCTTTGCAGGGTGCATAAATTTAAGAAACAGCTCTTTCCTTACCAAGCTTGCATGCACTCCTTCTAAAATGATAGGGGTAATGTCTGGGACTTCAAGTGAATGTGACAAGGAAACTACAAAAAATTGGAACAAACCAACGAGCTTTGGTAATAAAATTGATTTTTCTAACGTAACTGATCTTAGTCATATGTTTGAATATTCTAATTTTGACAAAAGTATCTCTAAATGGAATCTTGCAGATGGGGCTTTATCAAACGTGTCCAGCATGTTCGAGGGAACTTCATATGATCAAGCTCTTTGGGGTTGGCACAAAAAAATCAAACCCAATGCGACAGTATCGAATATGTTTAAGGATAATACGGGATTTACTAATGGATCACTAAAGTTTCGAGGCCTAAATGGTAATTCTGTTGGTGCCGGCACGATGTTTAGCGGCTCAGCAATGAGCGATGCCAACAAGCATAGTACTGTTCTTGCCGCTGAAGCTGTATTAAACGCTACAACTACGACTACAGCAGCCCCAACGACTACAGCAGTTCCAACGACCACAGCATTTCCAACGACTACAGCAGCTCCAACGACTACAGCAGCTCCAACGACTACAGCAGCTCCAACGACTACAGCAGCTCCTAATTCTTCTGGTTTCACGACAACAGCAAACCTTCGAACTGCGATAGGCGCTTGGAATGCAGATTCAACTTCTGCGGAAGCAACTTACGGAAACATCAGCGCATGGAATGTAAGTGCGATAACGGATATGTCATATTTGTTCTACGAAAAAAACATTACAACTCTTGATCTTAGTGGTTGGGATACAAGCAATGTAACGGACATGAACATGATGTTCAGGAATTGTAAGCAACTGACTTCTTTGGACGTAAGCAACTTTGATACAAGTAATGTGACGGATATGTCAAGGATGTTCGAGTCTTGTTGGTCTTTAACTTCTTTGGATGTAAGCAATTTTGATACAAGTAATGTAACGCATATGAACAGTATGTTCATGGGTGGTGTGCCTTTAACTTCTCTTGATGTGAGCAATTTTGATACAAGTAATGTAGAGTATATGAATGATATGTTCAATGGATTGGA
>TARA_R110001606_G_scaffold53442_4_pt1 | contig 13973 bp, 14 predicted proteins | sample TARA_R110001606 | Tara Oceans TARA_R110001606 (sample SAMEA4398315) | marine metagenome | biome: Polar Biome; feature: [SRF] surface water layer (ENVO:00010504); material: water (ENVO:00002006), including particulate matter (ENVO:01000060) such as... | depth 5 m | reverse complement strand
GCGTGGCACTCCTAGGATTAATGGCTCCGGAACCCCCATTAACCTCCTACATGCTTTCCGATTCGTTACTGTCAGTGCCGCGCGCACACTTGATTTGCGAAAGAGGGTTAAGCGCTGTTAGGTCGGGGTAAACAGGCGGGCATTTCCTGTTTACGCCTTATCCACAGGCCCGGCCGCGCACGAATGAAAACAAGGCACTCCCCATGATCGGTATCGGCATCCTCGGCGCAGCCAGAATTGCACCTGCCGCCATCCTGAAACCGGCCGCCCTGCGGAGCGATTGCAAAATCGTCGCCGTGGCCGCGCGCGACGCGGTACGCGCCCGCAACTATGCCGGCGAAAACGACATCCCTGACATCTGCGATTCCTACGAGGCGCTCATCGCACGACCGGACATTGATCTCATCTACAACGCCCTGCCGCCGCATCGCCATGCCGACCTGACCATCGCCGCGCTTGAGGCAGGCAGGGCTGTCCTCTGCGAAAAACCGTTTGCCATGAACGCGCCGGAAGCCGCCCGGATGGTCGACGCGGCGCAGCGCACCGGCGGGGTTCTGATCGAAGCCTTTCACTATCGCTTCCACCCCGCCTTCCAGCGCGTGTTCGACATCGTGCACAGCGGCCAGCTTGGCACGATCCGGCGTATCGAGGCCGCATTCAGTGTCGCCATACCCTATCGACCCGGCGAATTGCGCCACACGCCGGGCGTCGGCGGCGGCGCGCTGATGGATCTTGGCTGTTATCCGGTGCACTGGGTCCGGACGCTGATCGGCGCCGAACCCGAAATCGTTTCAGCCCGGGCGGAATGCGAGCGGCCGGGCGTCGACACAAGTATGGAAGCCGAATTCCGCTTTCCGGGCGGAGAGACCGGATCAATCCACACCACCATGGCGCCTGATACGAAATTCGACGCCTGGATCCGGGTTGATGGCGCGCGCGGCCAGCTCAAGATCACCAATCCGATCCACCCCCATCGCGGCCACGCCATTACCACGACCCTGGGCGGCACCTCCCGCACCGTCACGGCCCCCGGTCAAACCACATATGACCACCAGCTCGCCCACGTGATGGACGTGCTTTGCGGGCGCTCGGATGCCTTGACGGGTGGCCGGGATGCTGTCGGAAACATGGCCGCCATTGACGCGATCTACCGCGCTGCGGGCCTGTCTCCGCGTGGGATGTAATCAGCTGGCGCTTGCCTGCGCCATGCTGATCCAGCCTTCGACTTCCTCTTCCTCGAACTGGGCATCTTCCCACAGCACACGGTCCCCCTGCGGCGTCGTCAGGAAGTCCATGGCCGCAAGGAACACGTCGCGTGCGGAGGCACAAGCCAGGTCGCTGGCCGAGCGGATTCCCGCGCCGACAAGGATCTGTGCGTCGTGAACCCGCAATCCGGGAACATCCATCATCAGGCGCGACTGGTCCTGCCAGTCGGTCAGGGCGTCGGCGTCGATGTGGCGCGCGTTCAGCAGGTGGACCGTCTCGTCGATATCGCAGTCCATGAGGTCGCCGACATTGGTGATACCGGCCTTTCCGAGCCGCCGCGCGGTCTTGCGGCCAATCGACGGCGCATCAACGATGGGCGATTCGCGCGTAAGACGCCCCTGTCCGCCAATCGTCGCAACCGGTTCGGCTTCAGGCACAATCTCCGCAACAGGTTCAGGGGCGGGCCTGGGCGCTTGCCTGACCGGCTCGGGCCTTGGCGCGGGTTTCGGCTCAGGCTTCGCTGCGGCTTTGACCACCGGTTCGGGCGCTGGTTTCGGTTCAGGCGCGGGTGCGGGTGCCGGCCTGGTCGCAACAGGTGCCCCGTCCGGCCTGATCCGCGCGGCACCAAGCGGTGCCAGTTCCTGTGCATCGAGCTGTTTCACAGGCACACGCAGCACCTGTCTGGCATGCAGCTTCCGGATCGCCTTGTCATCATCCGGCAGCGTCTTCACCACTTTGCCGGTCTTCTGGAACTCGGCATACATCCGCCCGACCTGGCGCCGGTCACCGGCATCTGCCAGCTTTTTCGAAATCATGCGCAGCGGAATGTCCAGCGTCTCGATATAGCCCTGGATGGTCAGGTTCACTTTCGGCGGCGCGACGGCGGCCTCTGCAATGGCCCGCGACATCAGCACGCCCATGCCTGCTGTGGCATAGGCGACAAGGTCGGCCACGATCTCCAGCATCGTCTCGTCAAGGCCCGCAGGCGGGTCCTTCACGCCGACATCAAGGTCGTAATGGTCGATGAACGTCTGGTAGTGCGGATGGGACCGCTGCGCACCAGCCCGCACCATGTCGGAGACGAAACCAACGCCGCCCGGCACATCAATCGCCGGATAACCGCCCGCTTCGATGCGCGCTGCGATCTCGTCATGCGACCTGGCGATGCTCCATTCGACGGCGCGATGGATCGCGCCCTCTTCCTCGGTCTGACCTGTATGGAAGGGCTGGAGCGGGTCAGCATAATAATGGCTCAGCACGCCGAGCGCATAGGCCGCCTCGCTCCACTTCTTCTTCGCCAGCAGCTCGACAGACCTGGCATACCATTCGGTCGCCTTGTCGCGGGCACCGCCCCATTCGCCTTCGGAAATGTGCAGGACGTGGTTCCGGAAATCCCTGAAAGTCTTGTCCGGCGCCTTGGCGCCTTTCAGAAGGTGCTCATGGTGCACCAGGAACAGCGACTTCCACTGCTCTCCCGTTTCGGCGTCAATCAGGTCCAGCGCATTGAATGCGATATGATGATGTGTCGACGTGCAGCGGTGCGCACGGATAACCCGTTCCAGCAGGGACATGACGGGAACTCCAGTGTGGTGAATCTGACAGTGATTCTGGCCCCACGAAGGTTACCGTGAAATTAACCCTTTGCGCCGCGCCCCGGATTTCCTCCGGTCACATGACAGTCATCGCCTACCGGACGGCAAAATCCGTGGGTTCGGTGCTCTTGCCCTTGGCGTCTTTTTCGCCGCGGGACTGGCCATGCTTCTGCGCGCCCATGAAGCCGAAAATATGCCCGGCAACCTTGCGCATCTGGATCTCTTCAGAGCCCTCGGTAATGCGATAGCGGCGGTGGTGGCGATAGATGTGTTCGAACGGCGTGTGGCGTGAATAGCCCATGCCGCCGTGGATCTGCATCGCCCGGTCGGCCGCGTTGCAGCAGAGCCGGTTTGCCCGGTAATTGCACATCGACACTTTGTCTGACAGCTTGATTGCCACTTCCGGCTTCGACATCTGGTCCATTTCCCAGGCCGTCTTGAAAATCAGCAGACGGAGCATTTCTGCTTCCGAAGCGAGCTCGACGATGGGAAACTGGATCGCCTGGTTGGTCGACAGCTTCTTGCCGAAAGGCGCGCGCGTATTCGCATAGTCAATCGACTCGTCGATGCAGAACAGCGCCGCGCCGACAGAGCTGGCCGCCTGACGGATCCGGTTCTCGTGCACGAAATGCTGGGCCAGCGCGAGGCCGCCTTCTGGCGGGCCGAATACCGCACTGTCGGGAACCCAGACATCCTTGATGGTCAGGCGGGGGTGGTCTGTGGGCATGTTGAATGTCCACATGTATTCCAGGATCTCGATGCCCGGATCGTCTGCCGGTACCAGCAGGCACGTAATACCGCGGGCATCGCCATCCTCGCCGCTGGTGCGCGCGAAACACATCATGTGGGTGGCGTGGTGCATCCCCGTGATCCACATTTTCTCGCCATTGATGAGCCAGCCATCCTTGCCGTCCTTCTTGTGGCGCACGGCGCGTGTCTCCATGTGCGTCGCGTCGGAGCCATGGTTCGGCTCGGTCAGTCCGAACGTCGCGCGGAACTTGCCCTCCAGGGCGGCCGTCGCGAGATGCTTCTGATCCTCGCGGGCAAAGTCGCGCAGCATCAGGATCTGCGGATAATTGGCGACGATGGAATGCTCGTTCTGCAGGTCATTGTGCAGGCCAAGGCCCTTGCGCGCGAGATGTTCGCGGATAATCGCCATGGCGAGGTTGGACCCGTTCTGGCCGCCATACTCTTTCGGCAGGCCGAACCGGAAATGCCCGGCCTCGTCCGCCAGGCGCTTCGCCTTGCCCAGCAGCTCTTCCCATTCCTTGCGCGGCAGGCCTTGGTTCTCGAAATCGGTTCGGGCCCATTCGCGGCGATGATCGAAGAACCGTATATTGTCGTCCTGCTGCTCCAGCGGCTTGATCTTGTCCTCGATGAACTGATCGAGAACGACCAGGTAATCGGAAATGTCCTTTGGAATGTTGAAATCCATAATGCTTCTCTCCCGGGCGCGCGCCTCTGTTCTTTGAGACACTCTAACCTACGCAGGGACAGGAGCAATTTGTGTCGTAGGGGCAACCGCGACACCTGCGCGATTCCCTTTGGGAAATGATACGAAATCTGCATTCTGAACACTTGACCAAATATTCAGCGTTTGATAGTCATTGGTCTGAAGGGGTTGTTTTCCCTTTTTTCCACCGCGTTGCACACTCATCACCAACCCCGAACGAAAGGCAGCCCTCCCATGCTCCGTTCTACTCTCATCAGCGCCGCTGCCCTGGCGCTCGCTTCACCCGCCCTTGCTGGCACATTCATTTTCGAAACGGCTGCGCCTGTCGCTGAAAAGCGTGTCATCGCGGAAAGCGTTGTCTGGACCTGCGAAGGCACGACCTGTGTCGGCGATCTCGACCGCAAGAAGGTCTCACTCCGCATCTGCAAGAAAATCGCCAAGGAAGTCGGTGAAATCACTGCCCTTCGCAATGACAGTTCCGAACTGGACGCTTCCGATCTCGAAGCCTGCAAGGCTTCCGCGAAAAGCTAGATTGCTCTGCCAGTCTTCAAGAGCCTCTCCTCGGGCCGCCACGGGAAACCGGGGCGGCCGTTTTTTATGCGCCTGCAGGTTCCAGAGGTTGCCATAGCTCGACCTTGCGTCCATCCGGATCCATGACCCAGGCAAAGTGGCCATAGCTTTCGCTCATTGGCTCACCTTCCAGTTCGACACCTTCCGCCTTGATGCGCGCCAGCATGCCCGGCATGTCATCCACCATCAGGTTCATCATGAAATCGCTGGTCGATGGCTTGAAATAATCGCTCTCTCCCTTGAACGGCGCCCAGATGGTCTGCGCGCCTTTCGGGAAAACGCCCGCCGCGTCTGCATGACTAAAACTGCTGCCGCCATAATCATCAATCGCAATCCCCAGCACGCGCGAATACCATGCGCGAGTCGCGTCAACGTCCTTACACAGAAAAAACAGGCCTCCCAGGCCGATGACCTTCGCCATTGCCGTCTCCCTTCTAAATGGCCGCGATGGCAGCCGCCAGCAGGTCGCGCACGTCGCCTGCGACCCGTTTCAACTCATCATTCCCGATCGCCTGCATTGACGCAACCGGATCAACCGCGCTGACTTCGACCGCATCGTCGACCTGCCGGATGATGACATTGCAAGGCAGCATCGCGCCGACGCGCGGCTCGATCTGGATGGCCTGATAGGCCATTTGCGGATTGCAGGCGCCGAGGATTCGATATGGCGGCATCTCGGCATCGAGCTTTTTCTTCATCGTCGCTTTCACGTCGATCTCGGTCAGCACGCCAAACCCCCTGTCAGCCAGAGCCTGCCGCGTGCGTTGGTCAACAGCATCAAAGCTGGCACCGGAAACGGTTCGATTGATTGTGTAGGTCATGATGATCTCCAGGTGGCGGCCCAGGTCCCGGGTTCGCTCCCTGCCTGTCTACCACATTCGCCGGGCAAGATCAGGCGCCTTCGCAAGATCCTCGCTGTTGGCAACCAGGACGCCCTGCTCCATGGTGTCCACCAGGGCTGACCAGAGGAAAAACCATGCCGATCGATGCCAAACGCACGCCGGATGCACGCTTCGACAACCTGCCGGGATTTGATTATGCCCCGCACTATGTGAGCGACCTGCCCGGCTATGAAGGCTTGCAGGTCCATTATGTCGACGAAGGCCCGCAGGATGCGGTTCGCACCTATCTCTGCCTGCATGGGCAGCCGACATGGAGTTATCTCTACCGCAAGATGATCCCGGTCTTCCTCGACAGCGGTGCGCGCGTCGTCGCGCCTGACTGGCTCGGCTTTGGCCGGTCGGACAAGCCTGTCGATGACACAGTCTATTCGTTCAGTTTTCATCGCAACATGATGGTGGAGCTGATCAGGCGCCTCGGCCTGAAAACCGTAACACTCGTCTGCCAGGACTGGGGCGGCCTGCTCGGCCTCACCATCCCGATGGACATGCCCGACACGTTCGAGCGCCTGATCGTGATGAATACGGCCATCGCCACGGGCACATCGCCTGGTGCCGGGTTTGACCAGTGGAAAGCCTATAACCGGTCGCAGCCCGACATGGACATTGCCGCCCTGATGAAGCGTGGCGCGCCCGTTCTCTCCGACGCCGAAGCGGCCGCCTATGCCGCCCCTTTCCCGGATGCGACCTACAAGGCCGGCGTGCGCATGTTCCCTGAACTGGTCATGGTCAAGCCTGGCATGGAAGGCGTCGACATCTCGCGGCGCGCGGCCGACTGGTGGGCGAATGACTGGATGGGCGACAGCTTCATGGCCATTGGCGCACAAGACCCCGTCCTCGGCCCTGAGCAGATGGAAAAACTGCGCAAGACAATCCGTGGCTGTCCCGAACCCATGGTCGTCGCCGAGGCCGGACACTTCGTGCAGGAATGGGGAGGGCCCGTCGCCCTTGCAGCACTGAAATCATTCGGGGAACTCTGACACGATGCCCGATGTGCTTGTGGCCCTCAACGCTGACATTGCAGCACAGCCTCAATGGATCCAGGTCTGGCTGAACATTCTTATTGGCGTTCTTGGTCTTTCCATCCCGTTCAGTCTGGTACGTGTGGAGGCGCGCTGGATATTGCTCGGCCTGGTGCTCGGTGTCGCCGGGGTCGTTTTCCTCTACAGCCTTTGTGGCTATAGCCGCCTTCTAGGTCTGGGACATGTCGTGGCCTGGACGCCTCTTGTGATCTACCTGCTGGCACGACGCAGCCAATGGCGAGTGGCCGAGACATGGTCGGGCAAATGGATCCTGGCCGCCTTGACCGTGCTCATCGTGTCTCTCGCCTTTGACTATCTGGACGTCATCCGATGGGGCCTGGGAGAGCGGGCATGACGGGTTATCCAGAGGTCGGTTGCGGCGCGGCCATTTTCGACTCCTCCGGACGCCTCCTCCTGATCCAGCGCCTGACCGAGCCGGAAGCGGGCGCATGGGGACTGCCCGGCGGGAAGATCGATTTCGGGGAACCGGCTCGCGTAACAGCCCGGCGCGAGATCGCCGAAGAACTCGGAATCGACATTGAAGTGACAGGCCTGGCCTGCATTGCGGAGATTCTCGATCAGGGCGACGGGCGCCACTGGGTGTCTCCGATTTTTTTTGCCCGCGTCGTTTCGGGCACACCCCGCCTGATGGAGCCTGAAAAACATGGAGGTTTCGGCTGGTACGCCCTCGACGCGCTTCCTTCCCGGCTGACGATACCCACCCAGGCGCTGATTGCGAGCCTTGAAACAGCGTCGGCGGCCTCGCCGACCTCCTGAATTCTGCTAATAAGCAGGCATGAGACACGTGCGAATCCTGTTGGTGCGGCTACTGGTTGCAGACCTGATTGCGACCCTCGCCTTTTTCGGCCTCACCCGCCTCGTCGATCAGACGGGACAGATCACCCATGGCGCAGGCGTGGTCTTCTATTCCGGTTCGGCCCGCGAAGCGGATGCGCGCATCGACAAGGGCATTGCCCTGCTCGAGGCCGGCAAGGTCGACCGCCTTGTCATGGTCGGTGGCCATCGCCCGCAGGAAGGCATTGTCGGCAGCCAGGACATGGCGCTCGTCGCCATCCGCCGGTCCGGCTATGGCGGGCGGATCTCGGCCGACGTGTCCTCCCGTGACACGATCTCGGGCCTGCAGACCCTGGCCGGACAGCCGGGTCTTGCCGGCGCCGAGCAGCTGGTCTTCGTGTCCAACTGCATGCATCTCCTGCGCGCAAAGTCCATCTACCAGACGGTCTCCAAAGGCGGCCCGAGGGCCCGATCGGCATGCGCAAAAGCCAGCCTCAATCCGGTGGACATCTGGAAGCGGGCCCATTACGAAGCCGCCGCCTGGGTGTTCTATATCCTGCCTGAAGGCTGGCGCGACAACATCATTGATCGCCTTCGCGGAGATGATTCTCAAAATTGAACTGATCGGGAGGCTTGAGGCGCGCCCTCCCTCGCCGACGGACCGTGGTAACCGGTGTCAGTCATCAGGATACAGCCGATTGGCCTAAACTTGCTGCAATAGGCGGGCATGATTGTTGCAAACCTGTGGCGCGTGCCATTAATTGGCCTGATCGATTTCGCCAGATTCAAGAACAAGATTCCGAGGAAACCATGAGCGACAACGTAGCCATTCTTGCCGAGCTGGGCATCAATCCGAAGTCCATTCGCAAGAACTGGAAAGAACCGCGCCTGTATGAAACCTCTGTTGCTGGCGGGGAAGCCCGCGTTGCAAATGGCGGCGCACTCGTCGTTGAAACCGGCCAGCACACTGGACGGTCCGCCAAGGACAAGTTCACGGTGCGCGACGCGACCACGGAAAACACGGTCTGGTGGGATAACAATGCCGCCATGACGCCTGAGCATTTTGACACGCTGCTGGCCGACTTTGCCTCCCACCTCGCCAGCAAGGACGTGTTCGTCCAGGAACTCTTCGGCGGCGCAGACCCTGACCATCGCCTGCCGGTCACCGTGGTCAACGAACTTGCCTGGCATTCCCTGTTCATCCGCCATCTTCTGCGTGTTCCCGCAGACGCGGAATACAAAGGCTTCAAGTCGGAATTCACGATCATCAACTGCCCGAGCTTTCGCGCTGATCCGGCGCGTCATGGCACGCGATCGGAAACGGTCATCGCCGTGAATTTTGCCCGGCGCATGGTCCTGATCGGCGGAACCTCCTATGCGGGCGAGACCAAGAAGTCGGTCTTCACCGCTCTCAACTATTACCTGCCGACCAGGGGCGTGATGCCGATGCATTGTTCGGTGAACACATCGGACAAGAACGACGCGGCCATCTTCTTCGGCCTGTCGGGTACCGGCAAGACGACCCTGTCGGCAGATGCCAGCCGAATCCTGATCGGCGATGATGAACATGGCTGGTCCGGGAACGGATTGTTCAATTTCGAGGGTGGCTGCTATGCCAAGATGATCAAGCTCTCGGCAGAAGCAGAACCTGAAATCTTTGCCACCACGAAACAATGGGGCACGGTGCTCGAAAACGTGGTGATGGATCCGGTCACACGCGAACTTGATCTTGACGATGGCACGCTCGCTGAAAACTCGCGCGGTGCGTATCCGATCTCGGCCATCCCGAACGCGTCGGAATCCGGCCGCTGCGGGCAGCCCCGCAATCTCGTCATGCTGACGGCGGATGCGTTCGGCGTGATGCCCCCGATAGCCAAACTGACACCGGCCCAGGCCATGTACCATTTCCTGTCCGGTTACACCGCAAAGGTCGCAGGTACGGAAAAAGGCGTGACCGAACCGACGGCCACTTTTTCAACCTGCTTCGGCGGCCCCTTCATGCCGCGCCATCCATCCGAATACGGAAATCTCCTGCGCGACCTGATCGGCAAGTATGACGTCGATTGCTGGCTGGTTTCGACCGGCTGGACTGGCGGCCCGTATGGCCAGGGCAACCGCATGCCGATCAAGGCCACGCGGGCCCTGCTGAATGCCGCGCTGGACGGCTCGCTCAACAAGGCGACCTTCCGCAAGGATGAAACATTCGGTTTCATGGTGCCAACGGCCGTGCCCGGCGTGGACGCCAGAATTCTCGATCCCCGGTCAACCTGGGCCGACCCGGTCGCCTATGACAAACAGGCCGCAAAGCTTGCCGATATGTTCGTGGCAAATTTTGCCAAGTTCGAGAGCTATGTTGACGAATCTGTCCGGGCCAGCGCGCCCAAGGCGAAAACGCCTGCCTGACACGACGATTTCCTGACCTTGACGTTAAGGGAAGGCTGGCGCCACGCGCGCCAGCCCGTTAGTGTGCGCCGCAACATCGTAAAGCATTGTACAAGAAACTCTGGAGGACTATCCAAATGCGTGAAGCAGTCATCGTTTCCACCGCCCGCACGGGCATGGCCAAAACCGGCCGCGGCTCCCTCAACGACACCCACGGCATCACGATGGCCGGCCATGCCATCAAGAGCGCGCTGGAACGTGCCGGCGTCGAAGGCGCTGCAGTCGAAGACGTGTTCCTCGGCACAGCGCAGCCTGAAGGCGCGACCGGTCACAATGTCGCCCGCAATGCCGCCCTCTGGGCCGGGTGCCCGTCCACCACATCGGGCGCGACCATCAACCGTTTCTGCTCGTCGGGCCTCCAGGCCATCGCCAATGCCTCGCATACGATCATCAATGAAGGTGCTTCCGTCACTGTCGGCGGCGGCGTGGAAAGCCTCTCGCTCGTGTCGCGCTCGGGTCACATGAACCTGCATCGCTACACTGAAGAAGAGCTGATGAAGACATGGCCAGCCATCTGGATGAGCATGATCGAAACGGCCGAAATCGTTGCTGATCGCTACGGCGTGTCGCGCGAAGACCAGGACCGCTATTCCGCAGAAAGCCAGCGTCGCACGGCCGAGTTCCAGAAGAAGGGCTACATGGCCGAGGAAATCGCGCCGATGAAAGCCCGCATGAAACTTGTCAACAAGGAGACGGGCGAAGAAACCTATCAGGACGTCATCGTCGACAAGGACGAGTGCAACCGTCCCGGAACGACCTATGAAACCCTTGCTGGCCTGAAGCCTGTGTTCTCCGGCGGCATGGTCGTCAAGCAAGGCAAGTATGTCACCGCGGGCAATGCCTCCCAGCTGTCCGATGGCGCCGCTGCCGTGGTTGTCATGGAAGCCAAGGAAGCTGCAAAGCGCGGTATCGAGCCACTCGGCCGGTTTGCCGGTTTCAACGTCGCCGGTTGCGATCCTGACGAAATGGGCATCGGCCCCGTTTTCGCCGTGCCGCGCCTGCTTGAGCGTCACGGTCTCACGGTTGACGATATCGACCTGTGGGAACTCAACGAAGCCTTCGCATCGCAATGCCTCTACAGCCGCGACCGCCTCGGCATCGATCCTGAAAAATACAACGTCAATGGCGGCTCCATCTCGATCGGTCACCCGTTCGGCATGACAGGTGCTCGCTGCACGGGCTCGATCCTGCTCGAAGGCAGGCGCCGGGGCGCCAAGTGGGGCGTTGTCACCATGTGTATCGGTGGCGGCATGGGCGCAGCCGGCCTGTTCGAAATCTACAGCTAGGCTGCCCTTTAGGCCTGACGGACCAGATATCGAAAGCCCCGGCCCTATGGGTCGGGGCTTTTTGCATCCGCCACTAAAGATACGCGATAGCGTAATTAATGTGACTTATTTGTGAAACACCCTTAGACGCCCCGGAAAACCAAGGTACCTATCCGGGCATGACCTATCTCCGCTTTCTCGGCGCGGCTTGTGCCGCCGCACAGGCAGCATTTTGCGCAGCAGCTGACGCGCCCCTGGAACTCAGGTTTTCAGGCCGTATCCTCTACGATTACACGCAGGCCGAGGCTGACAAGGCCCCATTGGAGATCGACGGCGCCGAATTGCGAGCCGCACGCCTTGCCCTTGCCGGCAAGGGCAAGCAAATCGACTTCAAGATCGAACTCGAAACGGATGAAGACGGGGAAATCTCCGCAACCGATGCCTATATTGACTTCGCCCTGCCCGGGTCGGGATGGACGGTCCGCGCCGGCCAGTTCAAAACGCCCAACTCGCTGCAGGAGCAGGTGTCGGGCCTCTTCACCACGTTTTCAGAACGCGCTGCATTCACGGACGCCTTCGCATTCGACCGGCGGCTTGGCATTGCCGCCACCACGATGGGAGAAAGCTGGACGTTCACGGCCGGGGCCTTCGGCGGCAACGTGAACGATACGCCCACCAGCGAAGGTTTTGCACTGGCGGCACGCGGCACATATGCGCCGGTCGCCACCGAAGATCTGACCGTTCATCTTGGTGCATCCGTCCGCCATCGCGAGACGGATTCACGTGCGCCAGACCTGCGCTATCGCCAGCGCCCGTTCGCACGGATCGCCGGTCGCATGATATCGACCGGTCCGGTATCGGAGTCAGACGTGTTTGTCGGCCTCGAAGGCGCCGTGCTGCGCGGTCCGCTTTGGGTCAGCGCCGAGTATGGTGCCCTGTCATCGCACCTTACTGCGGGAGGCAATGCCACATTTGATGGCAGCTCCGCCGAGGCAGGCTATTTCCTCGGCGGACGGCGCACATACGGGAGCGGAGAATTTGGCCGGCCCGAGATCGACAAGCCGGTCACCAGGGGCGGGCCGGGCGCGCTGTCCATCTCGGCTGCCTTTGACACACTGAATCTGACCGATTCCGGCATTGACGGAGGAACCATGAACACGGCATTGCTTGGCCTGTCCTGGTACCCCACCGCAAGGACGCGACTGGGGCTCAGCCTCTTTCACGCCGATGCAGATCTCGGTACGTCCACATCAGGGCTCGATCCTGCCTTTGCCGCTGGCGTGCTTGCCGGGCAAACCAGCGACAAAGTCACCGGCTTTACCCTGCGCATGCAGGCAGACTTCTAACCAGTCGGCACAGCGGCCAAAAGCGTTTGTTCCTGCCACCCGGGTCGCAGTAAACTATCTGAAAGGCGCAGCCCACAGTGTGCGAGCCTGATAACTGCCATTTCCCGGGAAGGCCTGCTCCACGATGATACGAACGCTCACAATCGCCGCGCTCGCGCTCTCACTCGCCGCATGCTCGGGCGACAGATCCACAGCGCCTGATGCCGCTCCCGATAACGCGGCGCGTTTGATCACCGCCAACCCGCCACCCGCCGCGCCGGCAGTTACGGGGCCGGACGCCAACAGTGCACATGACGGCCATGTCCGCCCTGAGGAATATGCATTGCTCGGCCAGAAATTTCCCCGGTTCACCGCCACCATGGCGGACGGTCAGACTTTCGACTCCTCGGTCCTCAATCGCTGGATGGTGATTCAGGTCTGGGGCACCTGGTGCAGCGACAGCCTGAAGGATGCGCCCTATGCGGCCGCGCTTTCGACAGCCATCGAACAGGATCCTGACCTCTATTTCCTGTCGATCCATGTGCCGCAGAATGCCGACAAGACAAGTGATCAGGATATGTATGGCGCGTATGGCTCGGTCGAGGCCTATTTTGCCGAGAAAGGCTACAGCTATCCGACAGTGATCGATTCCGATGCCAGTGTCCGTGAGGCGCTGAAGATCACCTGGACGCCGAGCTATATCCTGATGTCCCCGGATGGCGTGATCCGCGGGTTCCGTACCGACCTCTCAGTGGCAGGTGGCGAGCCGGTGAAGGATTTCCTCAAGGAGGCCGCCCGCGTGAAGGGTGAGGTCCGCAAGGCCGAGTTCGGTGGCACTCCGCTGCCAGCCACGATCGGCCCGCAAGGCGCGATGCGCCTCACGGGCGAAACGCCGTTCACGCTTGACGCCATGAAAGCTGCGTTTCCCGGCCACGAAATCCTTTCGGACAGGGCCATGGCCGGCGAGCAATCCTATCCGGTTTTTCTTGTCCAGACGATTGCGGCAGACGGTATGGCGGGCCGCCTTGTCTACGTTGTCGAACCTGACTGGACGCTTGGCATGGTGGGATCGGTTGTGACCCGCAACCCGGCTGTGACCGGCCCCGATGGCGGCACGGTTGGCACGATGAAGCTCAAGGACCTGACAGAGGAAGCGCGCGCCAGGTGCACGCTGGAGCCTGGTCCGATCGATTCCCTGTTCATCTGCCCTGACAATGCCGGATCCCGCCAGTTCATCCGGGCCTTCGGGGCAGGAAGCGACTTCGATGGCAGGCTCGACGATGCCTCGCCTGACTACCGACAGGAAGCGGTACTGCTTGAGATGAAGTTCATTCCGCCACAGGCCGGGAAAAACCCTTAGCCTGCTGCCCGCAATCGCGACGCCCTGGCCTGTATCCTGCACGC
>TARA_R110001606_G_scaffold148254_2_pt1 | contig 13975 bp, 13 predicted proteins | sample TARA_R110001606 | Tara Oceans TARA_R110001606 (sample SAMEA4398315) | marine metagenome | biome: Polar Biome; feature: [SRF] surface water layer (ENVO:00010504); material: water (ENVO:00002006), including particulate matter (ENVO:01000060) such as... | depth 5 m | reverse complement strand
GGTCGCAAATGGACCTTGTCCATCAACAGCGACCAGATCACCATCGGTACAGCACAGGCGACACCGGCGGCGAGCGCGGAATAGGGCCCGTCCATGCCATATTGCCGGGCTATGAGGACCCAGCATGCCAATCCAATGAGCCCAGCCAAGCCTACACCATGGGAAACCGCTGACCGGGGGCGCGGATCATCATTCCTGAATTTTCGTCCAAACATGCGCCTCCATTAGCCAATAATGGTAAGCAAGCAGTGAACATGGCGATTCAAAGCGAAAAACCCACGGATTGGCCTAGGAAAATCGCCACGCTTCCTCTATATCTGCCTGTAAAGGTGGATAGAAATAATTTGATGGTAAAACACGGGAATCTCATGAAAAATATTGGTCTTTCGCTCTCGGTCGCAATATTGACGGTTGCTTGCAGCCAAGGCGACGATGCACAGGCAACGGGCAGCACATCCGAAGAGGTGCAGACGCTAACCGATATTTCTCCGGTAGATCGCAAACCGTTCGATGTAACAGAAATTGCCGGTTTTGATGAACCTTGGGCGATGACTTTCCTGCCCGATGGCCGGATGTTGGTCAGCGAAAAGGCGGGGAAGTTGCAACTGGTCGATGCCAAGGGGCAGAAAACTGAAATCAGTGGCGTGCCCGAAGTTGACTATGGTGGTCAGGGTGGCTTTGGCGACATCGTGCTCGCTCCCGATTTTGCGACCAGCAATATGGTCTATTTGAGCTGGGTCGAAGCCGGCGACGAAGACACTCGCGGTGCTGTAGTTGGCCGCGCCAAGCTTGTTCTGGCGGGTCAGAAGCCGGCGTTAAAAAACCTTAAAACCATCTGGAAGCAAAATCCGAAAGTCAGCGGGCGAGGGCATTTTTCTCATCGCATCGCTTTTTCACCCGATGGAGAATATCTCTTCATTGGTTCCGGCGAGCGGCAGAAATTTGATCCGGCCCAGGATATGACTGCCAATCTCGGCAAGATCATCCGGATCTATCCCGATGGCACTATTCCAAAAGACAATCCCTTTGTGGATCAGGAAGGTGCGCTTCCCGAGATCTGGTCGCTGGGCCACCGGAATATATTGGGCCTCGCTTTTGACAAAGAGGGACGGCTTTGGAATCAGGAAATGGGGCCGAAAGCCGGCGATGAACTCAACCTCGTCCAGCGCGGTGCCAATTATGGCTATCCGATCGTGTCGGAAGGCGATCATTATGATGGCAAGAAAATTCCCAACCATGACACCCGGCCGGAATTCAAGGCCCCGAAAACATTTTGGGTGCCGACGATTGCGCCTAGCGGGCTGATCTTTTATTCCGGCGAATTATTTCCCGCATGGCAGGGCAGCGCCTTTATCGGCGGCCTCGCCAGTCAGGCACTTATTCGCGTTAGCTTCGAAGGGGATAGCGCCAAGGAGGCTGATCGCTTCCTGATGGGCGCTCGAATCCGCGAAGTGGAACAGGGTCCCGACGGCGCCATCTATGTGCTGGAAGATGGTGAAGGCGGCCGATTGCTCAAACTGACTCCGACCGGCTGACCCTCCTGCTGCCATAAATCTATTGCGAAGCGGCGGTAGTCGTTCCGGACAAGTCGCTCAAAAACCTGCGAACACGCTTCGCATTGGCGCCGATATCATGCACGCCGACGCGGCTGACCGAACGCATGTCGATGATGCTGGCAGCGCCATTTTCTGCTGATCGGGCGCGAATGACGATATCATCCTTGAACCGGAACAGCGAGATCGTGTCGGTTGCTTCCAGATTGCCCGAAGCCGGATCGACGCTGACGACTTTCCAGCCGCGATCTTCTGCCAGCCTTTTGGCTTTTTCGATCACCACAGCGACTGGTTGGTCAATGCGAACGGAACGAATGTCCGGATAGGCATCCTGATGCGCTGTCGCCCAGCGCTGGCGGGGATTCATGCCGCGCATGTCACTGTCATCAGCGCCCGGTATATTGTCCCAATTGTCGGCGCGGAGAGTCAGAGCGGTGAACTCCGGCGGATCGGCAAGATCGGTGGTAATGTCATGAATGGCGGGGAGCGTAAGGATCGCGGCAACATAAGGTATCCAAAATCCCAGAAAACCGAGCGTTGCGATCATTCCCAGTCCCAATAATGGCCAGCGCGTCTTGCGGCCTTTGCGCCGATTCAGCACGATAAAGATGATTGCCAGAAGCAGTGTGAGTACGGCTGTCAGAACGATCCACGGTGTCGCTGCCAGACCGGCTTGCCAGCCCCAGAGACCAATGCCGCTGCCCGTAGCAGACACGACGAATGCCAGAGGAGCGCCCACGCCGAGTAGCAGGATGAGCCAGCCTTTGGGATCGCGGCGCAGCGAACCAAATCTGGCAGGCTTCGCCGGTGCGGCATCTGATGGCATTTCCCCATTGAGTGGTTCGGTTGGCTTATTCTGGTCCATCACGCGCAAACTCCCTTAACAGATCAATCTTTTAGCTGTCGCTTAGCGATCATGCAATTGCAACCTATGCGGCTCGACATTTGCCCCAAAGCGGAGTAGCGCGCGCTTTTCCTGATATATGAGACCAACGACTTGACCAGCATCATCCCACTCGTCGAAATCGATCCGCAACTTGTCGAGGCCCTGCTTGACTCTGCCTTTGGCCAGGACCGTCATGACCGCACCGCCTATAAGTTGCGCGACGGTATGGACATGCTCGAGGGCCTTTCGCTTGCCGCGGTGGATGAGGAAAAGCACGAATTGCTCGGATCGATTCAATGCTGGCCGATCGCCCTGACCGATGAACAAGGCCAGAAACACCCAATGATCATGGTCGGTCCGGTGGCGGTTTATCCCGATTTTCAGCGCGAGGGCATTGGCCGGGCAATGATGGCAGCCTTGCTGAAGGAAATTCAGCCCGATGACCCGCTACCACTGGTGATGATTGGCGACCCGGAATATTATGAGCGATTCTTCGGATTCACAGCCGAAGGCACCAGCGGATGGACGCTGCCGGGGCCATGGGAACCATCGCGGTTGCTGGTCCGCGCCAACCCGGCACAGACATTGCCCAAGACCGGCACACTAGGTCCCTGGACGCGATAACGAGTCTAAGGCTTTACAGAAATGGCGCCGGGCAATAGTCCGGTTACATGCCCTACACGCCACCACCCGAACTTGCCTCGCTCTCCATCGCTGAAATTGCGGAATTGGCCGAGGCGCAAAAACTGCCTCCTGTCGATCAATGGGACCCTCAGGAGACCGGCGACAGCGAGATGCGCATCGCAGCGGACGGGACCTGGTATCATCAGGGCGATCCGATCAGGCGGCCCGCCATGGTGCGCGCCTTTTCCAGTATTTTGCGGCGGGAACCCGATGATAGCTATGCGCTGGTCACACCCTATCAGAAGCTGAGCATTATCGTCGACGATGTGCCGTTCGTCGCGGTCGAACTGGAGAGCGAAGGCAGCGGCGCCGATCGGACGCTCGCCTTCCGGCTCAACACCGACCATCTGGTGATTGCCGGGACCGATCATCCCCTTCGATTTGGTGCGGACAAGCCGCAACCCTATCTGCAGGTGCGCAATGGGCTGGAAGCGGTACTAGCGCGACCGGTCTATTATGAGCTCGCGGAACTGGCGCTGGTAGAGGAAGCTGATCCCGTCGGCATCTGGTCAGCTGGAATTTTCTTCCCGATGACGGCAGGCCAATGACCCTGCGCGATCGGCTGGAAAGGGCGCTGGTGAAAGGACATGAAAATGACCTCGACCATTTGCTCTATAATGAACGCGATCATATCGATGATCTCATGGCTTTGCGCGATGCGGCAGTGCTGATAGCGGTGACCGATCGCCCCGATCCGGGCGTAATTTTTGTCCAGCGCCCCCAGCATATGCGCAACCACCCGGGCCAGGTTGCCTTCCCTGGCGGCAAGATCGACCCAGGCGACCGCGATCCGATCGATGCTGCACTGCGCGAAGCGCACGAGGAAGTCGCGCTGGATCGCAGCCATGTCGATATCATCGGCCTGACCGACAGTTTTCAATCGGGCAGCGGTTATAATATTCAGCCGGTACTAAGCGTCATCCCGCCCGACCTGCCCTTTGTCGCAGATCCCGGCGAGGTCGAAAGCTGGTTCGAAGCACCGCTCGAGTTCCTGCTCGACCCCAAAAACCGCACCACTCATGAAGGCACTTGGAACGGACGCAAGCGCCATTATTATGAAATCTACTGGCAGGATTATCGTATCTGGGGGATTACCGCAGGAATATTGAACAATCTGGGCAAAAGGCTGGACTGGTGATCATGAAAATGCCTCCGGCAGAATGGACAGAAAGACGGGGCCTCGCAGCTTTGATCGCGGCGCTGGATGGCAAGGCCCGCTTTGTTGGCGGCGCCGTGCGCGATACTTTGCTGGGCCTTGACGTAAAAGATGTGGATATCGCCACACCATTATTGCCAGAGGACGTGATGGAACGGCTCACAGCCGTATCAATCAAGGTCGTGCCTACCGGCATCGCGCATGGCACCATTACCGCCGTACTGCCCGACGGACCAGTGGAGATTACAACATTACGCCGCGATGTATCCACCGATGGGCGGCGAGCGACTGTGGCGTTCAGTGATGATTGGAAGGAAGATGCGGCCCGCAGGGATTTCACGATCAATGCACTTTTTGCCGATCCCCAGACGCTGGAAGTTTTTGACTATTTCGGCGGCCTTGAAGATCTAAAGAAGCTCCGGATCCGCTTCATAGGTTCCGCTGCGCTCCGGATTGCCGAAGATCATCTGAGAATCATGCGTTACTTCCGTTTTCTGGCGCGCTTTGGCCAGCAGCAGGTTGAAAACGAAGCTTTCGATGCCTGCACCGCTGCGGCAGCGAAACTGGAAACGCTTTCCCGCGAACGGGTGGCCGATGAGCTGTTGAAACTGCTTGCCACCGCAGACCCGCGATTTGCCGTAAGCCAGATGCTGGATGCCGGCATTTTTGGACATATCATCGAGGAAATCGATAAGAACGCAGACGATATATTCAGCCAGCTGGTCGAACGCGAGCAGCGGCTGCAGGTGGAGCCCAGCGCTATCCGGCGATTGGTTGCCTTGCTTCCCAAAGAAGCAGACAATGCGAGCCATATTGCCAAGAGCCTGAAGCTGTCCAAAAAACAGCAGAAAGCGATTGGCGAGCGACTTTTTACCGGAATTGGCGGGAACACCGAAGATCAAGACGCAATTCTTACGGATATCCGCGCCTTTGCCTATCGCACCAGCATAGACACAGCGCGCGATGCCGCGCTTCTGTTCGCAGACGATAGTGCCCTGCCTGCCATACTGGCACAGCTCCAAAGCTGGCAGCCGCCGGTTTTTCCGCTGACCGGTGGTTATTTAATCGAACAGGGCTTGAAGCCGGGCCCGATTGTCGCAAGGACTTTAACGAAAATCGAGGCGGCGTGGATTGCGCAGGGGTTCCCCGATGAGCAGTGGGTCCGGAAATTTATCGATGAACAGGATTTGACGCTTCTGACTTGAACCGCAACATCGGTGGTGACAGGATTGATATTTACGGTGGGGAATTTATTCCCAATAGATACCGAAACAGGAGAGACGGAAAATGACAGGCAATGTAGAGAAAAAGGAACTGGTCGAGTTGATCGCATCCCCTCGCAGCGACGAACCCACTCATTGCACGGCTGTCGACTATGACCGGCTCTATCAGGAAAGCATCAGTGATCCGGATGGCTTCTGGTCTCGTCAGGCCGAGCGGCTGGACTGGGAAAAAGCACCCGGCACAATAGCCAACTGGTCCTTCGATCCGGTCTCGATCAAATGGTATGAAGATGGCGTGTTGAACATCTGCCACAACGCTGTCGACCGCCATGTTGCTGCTGGCAAAGGCGAAGTCACCGCACTGATTTTCGAACCCGATGATCCCAAGTCGCCCGGCCGCACAATCACTTATGCCGAACTGCAGGCAGAAGTCATCAAAATGGCCAATAGCCTTAAGAAACTGGGCGTCCAAAAGGGCGACCGGGTCACCATATACATGCCGATGATCCCCGAAGGGGCAATCGCCATGCTCGCATGCGCCCGTATCGGCGCAATCCACAGCGTGGTCTTTGGCGGCTTTTCCCCCGATGCACTGGCCGGCCGGATCGAGGATTGCGACAGCAAGTTCTTGATCTGTGCGGATGGTGGACGGCGCGGCGGCAAATCGGTTCCGCTCAAGACCAATGTCGATGAAGCGCTCACCCGCGATGGCACGGACGTCACAGCGGTGCTGGTGATCAATCATACAGACACAGCAGTCGACATGACCGAAGGCCGCGATCACTGGTATCATGAAGTTTCGGCCGACGTACCAGCCGACTGCCCCTGTGAGCCAATGAACGCAGAAGATCCCCTCTTCATCCTCTATACGTCCGGCTCGACCGGCAAACCCAAGGGCGTGCTACACACAACCGGGGGCTATGCGGTCTGGGTTGCCACGACTTTCCATTATGCATTCGACTATCAGCCCGGCGAGGTTTTCTGGTGCTCGGCCGATATCGGCTGGGTCACCGGGCACAGCTATATCGTCTATGGCCCGCTGATCAACGGTGCCACCGAGATGATGTTCGAGGGCATTCCCAACTATCCTGATCATGGCCGTTTCTGGGAAATAGTCGCCAAGCATAAGGTCAATATCTTCTACACTGCCCCGACCGCCATCCGTGCCCTGATGCGCGAAGGTGACGGGCCGGTAAAAGCCCATGACCGCTCCTCGATCCGTCTGCTCGGCACCGTCGGCGAACCGATCAATCCGGAAGCCTGGCGCTGGTATTATGACGTAGTTGGCGAAGGCAAGTCCCCGATAATCGACACCTGGTGGCAGACCGAAACCGGCGGCATAATGATCACCACCCTGCCCGGCGCGCATGGCATGAAGCCGGGCAGCGCGGGCAAGCCGTTTTTCGGCGTCCAGCCGCAACTGGTCGATGGCGAGGGCAAGATATTGGAAGGCGCCACGGACGGGAATCTATGCATCATCGGCAGCTGGCCCGGACAGGCACGCAGCGTCTATGGCGACCATGAACGCTTCATCCAGACCTATTTCAGCACTTATAACGGCAAATATTTCACCGGCGACGGCTGCAAGCGCGATGCCGACGACTATTACTGGATTACCGGCCGGGTCGATGATGTTATCAATGTTTCGGGCCACCGCATGGGCACGGCGGAAGTCGAATCCGCTCTGGTCTCCCACCCCAAGGTCGCCGAAGCGGCTGTGGTCGGCTATCCGCATGATATCAAGGGACAGGGCATTTATTGCTATGTGACGCTGAATGCAGGCGAGCCATCATCCGAGGAATTGGTCGCCGAACTGCGGCTCCACGTCCGCAAGGAAATCGGACCGATCGCCACGCCCGACCATTTGCATCTGACCCCCGCTCTGCCAAAAACCCGCTCCGGCAAGATCATGCGCCGTATCTTGCGCAAGATCGCCGAGAATGAACATGGCGCGCTAGGCGACACGTCGACGCTGGCAGATCCAAGCGTGGTCGATGCATTGGTCGAGGGACGCTTGAACAAGTAGCTGTGCTCCGTACTTGATCCGGAGCTCTGGCAGCGAGAACTGTTCCTTGTGGCGCCGGGCTCCGCATCAAGTACGGAGCACAAGCCTAGCTGTCGAAGCCAACAAAAACAGCAGTCTCGTCCACTGACTTGCGCGTCGATACCACGGCATTTGCCGGAAAGCTCTCGTCCGGCCAGCCGAGCGCTATGCTTTTCATGATCACCTGATCATCGGCGATCCCGGCGTGTTCGCGAACGACGGGCGATTGCATGATGCCCTGACTGTTGATCACGGTGCCGAGTCCCCGCGACCAGGCCGCGTTCACCAACGCAGTCGCCACCGCGCCGCAGTCAAATGGCGTGTCGTCGCTGCCGTCGACCGCGCGATCATAGGTAATGATCACGCATACCGGCGCGTCGAACTGCCGAAAGCCCCGCATCACCCAGTCCTGCCGCGCATCCTTGTCATCGCGCTCGATCCCCATGGCCGAAAATAGCTGCTTAGCCACGCCAATCTGCCGCTCGCGATGCTCGCCCGCGAATGCCTGACCTTGACGAAACTCGCGCGATTGCGGCACACCGGCCAGCATCCGTTCGGTGTTGCCCGCACGAATTTTTTCCAGTGGTTCGCCACTGATGACGTAGAAATTATAAGGCTGCGTATTCATCGACGATGGCGCGCGCATCGCTAGCCCGAGAATTTCCTCGATCAGCTCTTTCGGCACGGGTTCCGGTTTATATCCGCGTATACTGCGACGGCCGAGGACAACTTCGTCAAACTGCATGGGTAGCTCCGATTATAAATATCTGTCGCTGGCTAGCGGACAAATGGCATTATGCAAAGCCCGCTATCAATAGTCGCGCGCGATCACATGCCTATGATGATCAGGCTCATGGCTGCTGTATATAGACAGCGAATATCGGATAGGGTCGTGATAGTCGTTATCACCCTCTCGGCACCCTGATCTTGTCGACCAGCCAGCCGATCTCCCTGGGCGGCGCGCTGGTAAATTTCGCCACTGCAATCGCCACCGCAAAATTCAAAACCATCCCGATCACGCCAATGCCCTCGGGCGATATCCCGAACAGCCAGTTGGCCTCGACATTGCTCTCCGGCGACCAGAGTTTGAACCAGCCGATATATAGAAAAGTGAAGGTCAGTCCGGTCACCATCCCGGCAATCGCGCCTTCGCGGTTCATCCGTTTTGAGAATATGCCCATGAAGATCGCCGGAAATAACGAGGCGGCAGCGAGACCAAAGGCGAAGGCGACCACCTGTGCGACCCAGCCGGGTGGATAGATTCCGAGATAACCGGCAACGAATATCGCAGCGGTGGCCGCGAGTCTTGCCGCCCGTAACTCGCCTTTTTCGGTGATATTCGGGCGGAAGGTCTGCTTCAGCAGATCATGACTGATCGAGGAAGAGATTACCAGCAACAATCCGGCCGCCGTCGATAGCGCCGCTGCCAGTCCACCCGCCGCGACCAGCGCGATCACCCAGCCCGGTAGATTGGCGATCTCCGGATTGGCGAGCACCATGATATCGCGGTCGACATAGACCTCGTTCGGGTTATCCTCAGCTGCTTCGTTCTGAACGATCCGCTCGCCGTTTGTGCCGGCTTCCTCGGCAAACAAAGGCGCGCCCTTGAACGGGTCACCCTTGCCCAATTGCATCTTGCCATCACCATTTTTATCACGCCATGCGATCAGGTCATTGCTCTCCCAGTTCTTGAACCATTCGGGCGCTTGCGCATATTCGACATTATTCACGCTATCGATGAAGTTGAGCCGGGCAAAAGCGCCCACCGCTGGCGCGGTCGTATAGAGCAACGCAATGAATACCAGGGCCCATCCAGCCGACTTGCGCGCGTCCGATGCCTTGGGCACGGTGAAGAAACGGACAATCACATGCGGCAGGCCAGCCGTCCCGATCATCAGCGCAGCGGTGATGCAGAACACGTCGATCATCGACTTGCTGCCGTCGGTATAAGCGCCAAAGCCCATGTCCTGCAGCACCAGATCGAGCTTTTGCAGCACATAGAGCCCGGAACCATCATTTACCGTCGAGCCCAGCCCCAGTTGCGGCACCGGATTGCCGGTCACCAGAAAGCTGATAAAAAAGGCGGGCACCATATAGGCAAAGATCAGCACACAATATTGCGCGACCTGCGTATAGGTAACACCTTTCATCCCGCCGAGCACGGCATAGACGAATACGATGGCCATGCCGATGATGACACCAAGATTGATCGGCACATCGAGAAAGCGGGAAAAGACGATGCCGACGCCGCGCATCTGCCCGGCGATATAGGTGAAGCTGATGAAGATCAGACAGACCACCGCGACCACCCGGGCGGTTTTTGAATAATAGCGAGTACCGATGAAATCCGGGACCGTATATTGGCCGAATTTCCGGAGATAGGGCGCGAGCAACAGCGCCAGCATCACATAACCACCGGTCCAGCCCATCAGATAGACCGACCCGTCATAGCCGGAAAAGGCGATGATCCCGGCCATCGATATGAAACTGGCGGCCGACATCCAGTCCGCGGCTGTTGCCATGCCATTGACGATCGGATTAACCCCGCCGCCTGCGACATAAAATTCCTTGGTCGAACCCGCCCGCGATGCAATCGCGATACCGATATAGAGCGCGAAGGACAGGCCAACGAAGATATAGATGAGCGTCTGTGTTGCCATCAGCCGCGCTCAATCATCGAGGTCATATTGACGCTCAATCTGCTTCATCCGGACACTGTAGAAAACGATCAACAGGATGAAGAAATAGATCGCACCCTGCTGCGCAAACCAGAAACCAAGTGGATATCCACCGATTGCAAATTGATCAAGAAAGTCGCGAAAGAGGATTCCGGCCCCAAAGGAAACGACAAACCAGATCGTCATCAGGGTCCAGAGCAGGCGAATATTTTGCGACCAATAGGCCTTTTCGTTATTGCTGGTTGCTCCGTCCTTGTCGGACACTTCCGGACTGCTTTCGGACATAATGCCCTCCCCCTTTGCCACTACCAGTCAAACTAGAGGGCGGGGCAGGATTGCGCAAACAAGTTTTGATATTGCCAAATATCCCGATTCGCAGCGGGCTTGCTGCCATTGTTTAAAGAGTCGCATTCCTCTGGGCCACCGTAGAAATCCGGGCTCTCAGCAAGAAAGTGGCTAGCTCATATAAGGTCGGATCTTGATGCGCGCGCGCCATCAATTGCGCACCATCAACCAGAGCAAGGCAAGCATTGGCTTCGGCCGCCGGATTGCCGACATCTGCGATACTGCCATCCCGCGCACCCAGTTCGAATATATCGGTGAGCCATTCTATATTGACTCGATGAAAACGCGCCAGATCATCGACGATTTCAGCATCCAGGCTCTCCCCGTCGATGTTGAGCGCAATCGACAGGCAAATCGAATCGCCCTCTTCAATCAATTCATTCGTTTCCACGATATAAGCCATAAGGCGATCGCCCGCACAACCTTCCGTCCGGTTCGTACGGTCCAGAAACGCAAATATCTCCTCGGAAAAACGCCTGAAGATGGCGGCCACCAATTCCGACTTTGACGAGAAATGATAATATATGCTGGACTTTTTGATCCCGACATCGCGGGCAATTTGATCCAGACTAACGCCATTATAGCCCTTTTTACGGACGGCCTGTGCAGCTGTATCCATGATCGCCATTTTTGTGCTCATCCGGCGCGCATAACAGTACAATCCGACTATGTAAAATATAGTATGTCGACCGTGAATTTGACGCATATCTGCCATTTATATCAAGAATATTTGCTTATCTTGATTGACTACCGACCGATCGGTCGATACGGGCACGAATGTTGAGTATGTGACAGGAGTTATTATGCGTGAGTGCAAAGATGCAACCTTTTCCGGTGCCAGCAGTAATATACAAGTTAGTTGTTCACCGGGAGAAACAAATATCTCAAACGCAAATATCCGAATAAATGACGTCTGCGATATAGATACTGCCCGAACTGCAGCATTTTTATTGCAGAGCCGCGCTATCCGAGCAGAGCAATTCCGGCATAGCGATGCCGAAATTGATGATAATGCTTGGCATATTTTGCTTGATTTGATGGTTTCAATGAAATCGAATAAAATCGTTACCGCCAGTGATCTGGTGACCACACATGATGTGGCAGAAAATATCATATACCGATATATCGAATATTTGATCAGTGTTGGCATGGTCGAAAGAAATATCGAAGCCCAAGACATGCAGCTGATGCCGTTAAAGCTGACTAAATTCGGCTTGGCGCTAACGACCGCCACCGTTGGTCAAATCGGCTATGAGCTTGTCAATTTCTGAGAATATCTGATTGAGGTCGTCTAATTTTAAAAATTAGGCAGCCTTCACCTTGTCGGCTTTCCGTTCGATTTCTGCGATCTGGCAAAGCTCAACAATCGCTATATCCACATGAATGGCAGCGATGCTCGCCTGGATCGTATCAAGCTGGGCCAGAATCTCCTCGAGCTGGTCGATCCATTCGCGCAAAGCTTCGGTGTCACTGCTCATCGATTTACAAAATTCTTCCTGCTTTGCGTTAAGGTGCCAAGTTTCGGCCTACCCTGTTTGACTCTTTTTGACTCGGCAAGTCAACTATTTCGAACGAACGAGCCGAAAACCAGACCCATTTTGAAACGTTATTGCTTTCGCTTCAATGGTTGATTGCAGGCAAGTTGTAAATGGTCATTAACCATAATTCACTCTCCAGAGCAAACAAATGTTACCGGGGTTCATAGAGTAACATCTGTTGAAGGAGGTCATGCGCGCGCAAGCGCAACCTCAATCAAACTTCCCGCTCTTTGGAAAGCCGGTCGGCGGCAACCTTCCAGCGGCGCCTCGCGCTACACGCCACATGGTCAAATCATTCTCGGTCCGCGTGCGGCCACTTTCACCGCCCATCGCCCAGCTCAGACCTTCTTCCAACCTGAACACGATCGCATCGGACAGCCCACCGTCCTTGTAACGCTGCAGCATCACGCCCTGCCCCTTCGCCATCTCCGGCATTTCGGAGAGTGGGAAGACAACTAGCTTCCGATTCTCGCCGATCGCTGCGACATAGTCGGCACCTTCGGCGAGCGGACGGACCACGATCAGCCGTGCATCACCCTTCAGGTTAACCACCTGACGGCCCTTCTTCGTTTCAGCCACGACATCGGCAATTTTCGCGACAAAACCGCGCCCCCAGGTGGAAGCAAGCAAAAGCCTCGCTTTCATATCGGCTACCATCAGCGCAATCGGTTCTGCACCGGCCTCGAGATCAACCATCGATCCGACCGGTTCGCCGAATCCGCGCGCACCCGGCAGCTTGTCCGCGCCGATGGTATAGAAGCGCCCATTGTCGCAGCACATCAACAGCTTGTCCGTCGTTTGGGCGTGGAAGGCATATTTCGGTCCATCGCCTTCCTTGAATTTGAAACTGTCTGGCGAAGAAAGGTCCGCGTGGCCCTTCATCGCCTTGATCCAGCCGCGCTGTGACATGATTACCGTGACCGGCTCTTTCTCGATAAAGGCTTCGAGTGAAATTTCCCGTGCGGGTGCAGCCTCGATCAGCATCGTGCGCCGCGCGCCCAATGCGGTATCTTCAGCATAAAGTTTGCGAAGGTCAGCAAGATCTTTCTTCAGCCGCGTCTTCTGCCGCGCCGGACTTTCAATCAGCTTTTCCAGCCCGTCGCGTTCCTCGAGCAGCTTGTCGCGCTCGCTCCGCAATTCCATTTCTTCCAGCTTCCGCAAAGACCGCAAACGCATGTTCAGGATCGCTTCGGCCTGACGGTCAGTCAGCTTGAACTCGTCCATCAGCATCGGCTTGGGTTCGTCATGGTTGCGGATAATCTCGATCACCCGGTCGAGATTGAGATAGGCAATGATATAGCCACCGAGAAGCTCAAGCCGGGCATCGATCTTGTCGAGCCGGTGTTGAGAGCGTCGGAGCAGCACTTCAATTTGATGAACGATCCATTGTTTCAGCACTTCGGTGATGCCCATCACCTTGGGCACCCGGTCCTTGTCGAGCACATTCATGTTAAGCGAGAACCGGTTTTCCAGATCAGACATGCGGAACAGCGCATTCATCAGGTCTTCGGGATCGACCGCACGGCTTTTCGGCTCAAGGATGATTCGGACCTGCTCGTCGGATTCGTCTCGGATATCGGCGAGAATCGGTAGCTTCTTGTCGGCGATGATCTGGGCAATCTGCTCGATCAGCTTGCCTTTTTGCACCTGATAGGGAATTTCGGTGACAACAATCTGCCACGCACCGCGCCCTTCGGCGTCTTCCTTCTCCCACTTGCACCGCACGCGCATAGCGCCGCGCCCGCTTTCATAGGCAGCGTCAATCACCGACTTCGGATCCACCAGCGTACCACCAGTGGCCAGGTCCGGCCCTTTGATAATCGCCATGATCTCGGCATGTTCGGCCTTGGGCGAATCGATCAGAAGGG
>TARA_R110001606_G_scaffold392489_1_pt1 | contig 13983 bp, 19 predicted proteins | sample TARA_R110001606 | Tara Oceans TARA_R110001606 (sample SAMEA4398315) | marine metagenome | biome: Polar Biome; feature: [SRF] surface water layer (ENVO:00010504); material: water (ENVO:00002006), including particulate matter (ENVO:01000060) such as... | depth 5 m | reverse complement strand
GCAGTTTCATGCTTCAGTTTAATTCTATCAGGTCGTAATGTATCTTCGCAAGTATAACCCATATACTCGCCATTTAAATAACATTGTCCTAATGTAGTTTGCGGTCCAATTAGTTGCCTAAAAACTAATATATTATTAATACTATTCTTCATTATCTTCCTCGTAAAAGTAGGGTTGTTTTAGTGCCCATGATTTATATTGTTTAGCATGTTTTTTAATCCAGTCTTGACATGCAATACGATCTAAATCATATCCTGCCTTTTCACTTTCAATCCATTTGTGTTTATTAATTTCTTCGCATTGTTTTTGCATAAACTTTTTAAAATTAAAATCATTCATACAAATCTCCATGCTAACTATAAATTATTTATAATTCCTTTGATACATAAATAATTAGTGCCATAAGACATGATACTATTAATCCATTTAATGCTAATGCTTGATATACATATAATGATGGAATGATGAAAATCAAACTATTAAGAATTCCAAATACACCAATGATAGTTACGATCATTGAGATCGTTAATGTTATATTAATAAACTGCTGCATCGTATTCCTCTATTACTTCCTGTTGGATATAATCTCTAAGCTCTTTATCTAATGGGAACGTATAACATAAATTCTTTTTTGATTTTGGATTAATTGGGTATCGTAGATACATACCATCGGTTCCCTCAAATAATTTTAATCCTGTTAATTTTAATACGTTATTAAGTGTGATCTGTACCATTGCTTTTAGTGTAGTGTCTTTGTCAACTGGAAATAGTTGAATGTTAGTGACTTCTAGTGTGCTTTGCATTATAAACCTTTCAAATTATTATAAACAAAATATATTTAATTTTTGAGGAGAAATTAAAAACCTTTTTTAAAAACTAAAAAATAGGATCTTCACCTAATTCAGTTTTGATCTCTTGAATTAGTGAAACATATAATTCTTGGTCTAAGCCATCAAACTCAATTTCATAGTCATCTACATGTATATATTCTATAACCTTTTTATTACAGATTTCACAATGTAAATCTTTTTCCGGTATATCAAATGAATCATAAAAACCAAAGAAGTTTCCACATGTACAACTGACCGTTAATAAATAATCTCCAAGATTAACATTAACGTCGTCTGCATGTGGAGTGTTAACCCTATTCACTCCACATTTAATTACTTCTATTAGATGTTCTTTTAACTTACTTCGTGACAAAGATTTCAATCTAGTATTATTTGATGATATATCAGTAAATCTATCAGGGCCTAAAAACATAGTAGGTGAATATATAAGATCTTGGCCACTTAAATCCGCAGCGGATAATACTCCTTCTTGAAATGCAACTAAAGAATCTCTGTTCTTTACTACTATAGGAACAAAATATTCGTCACCATATTTAGTAACAGGAGGCTGATATCGTATCAAATCGTTTTCGTATATGATTGGCATTATTTATCTACCTTTCAGGCTTTTAAACTTATCTACAATGTCTTTTAATTGCACGGCTGTTAAAATATCTAAATAGCCTTCAGCCTCACTTAAACCAACCTCAAAATACTTCTGAAGGCATTCTATTTCATGAGATTTATTATCTTTTTTTGAAGAAATATATTTAAAGTATTGTTTTCGTTTTGGAATAAATCCTTGCATAAATCTGTTATGAACATCCTTAGGGATATCAAACTGATTTAACACGTTAACCATAGGTAAGAACATTTCGGACATAGAAACGAATCGGTTAATCATGTAAGGGGAATAAGACTTTAACTCGTCTTCATTAAGTGATCTTTTGTGTAAAGATATATTGTCAATATGGTCGAACAATTTCATGCTTATAAACTTCCTTTTAAATCAATATAAAAAAATAACGGATATAAATTAAAACATCCGTTATTTTTCTTAAATTATGTAGAGTATTTAATTGCTAAATCAATCCAGTTTGGCGCTCCTGAACTTTTTGTTTTTAAGAATTGAATAAACGTCCTAATAGATATATAACCACTGTTATGTTTTGTTATATTCTTAAACGCTTCAAATGCTTCTAACTGATCTGCCTTAGGTACAGGTTTATCCTTAATAGTAAAATTAGGAATGATAGATTCAACTCGTTTAATAACATCTTCAGGCGATAACGTAACGTCAATAACATATGAACGGTTTTTAACTGCTTGGTCTAAATCCGCTGCCTGTAAATTTGTTAAGAATATAATTTCACCATCAAAAATAAATTCATTAGGTAACATTTGTTTCTCTGCAAAATATCCGCGCTGTGCTTCATATTCCGTTTGACCTGGAAGGATATCATATGGTGGCAGTGATGGGTCATATGAATTATTTGACTGCCAAGAGATTAATCTTTCGTCATCAGAATCCAATGCAGCTTTTAAAATATTAACTGCTAGTTTATCTTTCCATATAGAATCAGTATCATCAAATACAATTAATTTATCTCTGTTTAAAAATAATGAAGCATATAAACCTTTAGGTGTAGTTTGGCCTTTTACAAGTTTCCAATCGTTGCCACGTGTATATCCTTTTTCTTTTAATAATTTCTTAACAGTAAATGTTTTACCAGTTCCTGCTCCACCTGATATTACTAATGATGGTTGTATACCTGACACTACTAAATTTATAAGTGATTCTAAATCTTTATAAATTACCTCAGGGTCCGCGTATTGTATTTCGGATGTTTGCTTTTCAGCCTTTTTAGTATCAGTGTCTACCTTAACTTTTTCTTTTGCGCCAGGAACCGCCTTTAATGCTTGTTTCATATGGTACAAAACACCTTTAGCAGTCAAGCCAGTCATTTGTTGAATCTGATCTGGAGTGTGGCCTTTATGCGTCAGCGCAACAATTGCTTCTTTGCCAGATGCATAAGTAACCTTTCCGATTTTTACTTTGGCTTCAGAAATAATAATATCTTTTTCCGTAATTGATTCTCTCATTACAGGAACATCACCAGGCGATGGATTTTTTATTACACTTACTAATTCAGGTAAGAATTTAGCGACTGAGATTTCACTGGTATCAATGTGAACCTTTGGTGTTGGGTTTTTGCTGCTATCCCATATATCAATTGATGCGATCGCAGAAGATCCACCAGATGACTGCCAATTAAAACGAATTTCTTGGCCATTACTTAATGCATATCTAATGCCAACTTGATCGCCGAATTTATTACTAAACTCTTGCACATCAGTGTTATACATTTTACCAATTTTTTTTGTTAAATAAGCTTTTATTAATTTAACTGCTTTACCCATTTTAGCTGAGTCAAATGCTTCACTTATTAAAACTTGTTTTTCATAAAGTTCATTGAACTTTCCCATAGTTAACCTCTTTTATATTTCTACTTGTTAATGGTATGTGTAAACCTAGTTCCTTATATCTATTTATAAGGGAAAGGGAATCTTGTAACCATGTTTCGTCTGGCGATCCTTCGCTTGCGTGAAATATGTTCAAGTCAGATACTGCTAATTTATATTTAGTTTTTAATAGTACTTCTAAGCAATAAGAATTATCATATTGATGATATCCTTTCATTGATTCATCAAATTGTACTTGCTTTAAGCATTTACCTCTGATAGCCATTATACAACCGTCAACTACTACCATATTTGTATTTATAGTATTTGGCGGCAAAGCGTGCCTCATTTCATAAAGGGTTCCATCTTTAGACATTTGCTTTATTGCACCAACTGAATGATTGCGGTCATACGACCACCAACCTCCACCAATGTATGCTTGTGATCCATAAACACCTAGAACACCTATATCAGGATAAGATGCAAATGATATTAGAAGCCTACCTTCAAAGAGGTTATCTAATATAGTTATGTCTTCATGTAAAAATACTACAATGTCATCATCTTTAAGGTTTTTAATTCTTTTAAGCCCAGCATTATATTTCTTTGTCATTGAGTTTAATTCAGGTGAGTCTTCAATTATAATTGGTTTCTTACCAACCATAGATTTTTTAGTATACTTATTATATATCGCATCATCATGTTTAGCAATAACGTAATAAATTTTATTCATCGTTAAACCTTCGCTTAAATTCTAATTCTGATAAAACATCAATAACATTATCTGGGTATAAGACAATATATTCATTCTTTCTAGCAGTAACATTTTGTCCTAATAATTCTAAATTTAAAAACTTATCAGTATAAAAATATTGAACATTTAAAGTTTTAGTAACTGCTTTACGGATATTAAAATCTTTTGGTGCTTTTACTTCACCATTTGAATAAGATGCAATTAATTCATATATATCAGCAACTTGAGTATCATATAAAATTCCACCTATCTCATGTTCTATATGGTCATCAACATAGAAACGAGTTATAGGTGGCCTTAATCCAGTTTCATCAAAAAATTCTTTTGCATTATCATCGGTCATTGCAACGATAGTCCAACCTTTTTTGTTAAACCGTTTTAATTCTTTCATATACTGATTGCATGCAAAACACGAATCAAGATCAAGTATAGCGAATACACCATTCTTGTGGTTCATCTTAACAAAATTCTTATAAACTATCGTTTCCATTAAATCGCTCCTATCATCTCTAATATACATGCCGATATGTTGAGCTCGCCGTCAATAGCAGTTGCGTGCTTTGATTGGTAATCCGCAAGGATCAAAATTAATTGTGCTTGTACGTTCTTATCATTTAATAAAGGTACAAACTCTCTATATAATGCAGGATATAATTCATCCATGTTATATGAACTCTTAATAATAAATTCACGGGCTTTCGTAAAACGTTTATTTAAGATGTGATCATATAACTCACTATCAACATTCATTGAATTAAATAAAGATTCATCAATAGACCCGAACATCATAGATGCCTTCTGCATTGTTGAAATCATTTTCCGCATGTTAGGGTAATGAGTAATTACTAACTTCTGTAACACCTTCTCATCAGCTTCAACACCTTCAAATTTAGCAATCATCGCTAGACGTTTTGCCATCTTTGGTTTCATCTCATTAGAAGTTGCAATATCTTTAATGTTAAAATCAAATTCCATGATTCGTCCTTCACGGAGAGCAGGAATTATTTTAGATACATAGTTACATGTTAAGATAAATCTACAATAAGAATGGAACTCTTCAATGAATCCTCTTAAGCCTGCTTGTAGTTGATGTGATGCACCATCCGCTTCATCTAATATAACAACCTTAGGTCTTTTATTAAATGATTTAGTAGAAGCAAACTGTTGTATAGTAGACCGTAAAGTATCAATGCCTGATTCGGATGAAACATTTATGTAAATACTATCAGCATTTATTTCATTACATAACGCCTTAGCAATGGAGGTTTTTCCACTGCCAGGCGTTGAAGAATATAAAAGCAAGTTTGGAATTTCTTCCTGGGCAACAACATCATTAAAGAATTTTTTAAATTTATTTGGGAGAACTGCATCCTTCACAGACACTGGTCTAAATTTTTCTACCCAAAGATACTTTGCAGCTTTCTTCTTTGCCATTATATTAGCCTCTCACGGATTTAGCAGTAATTGATTTTAACGCAAGTCTACGTTCTTTACGATTTCTTGGAACTTGTTGACGATTATCATATGCATGTTTAGTTGCAGCATTCATATCTGGGTAGATACATCTACAAGCAATTGGTTCACCAGTTGTACGAGCACCAGTATAACCACGGCCATGACAATGTTTACAATTTTTCTTTGGATCTTTAATCTCTGCACCAAACTTTTTAGCAGCATATTTAATTTGCTCAAAGGGTGTCATGTTAGCGATAGCAGCAGATTCTACATCTGCTGTTACCGGGTTGACATCTATATATTCTTCTTCCATAATACTTCTTTCATAGTTTCGTCAATTGTTAAATTTAATTTTTTAGCTAAATCTCTAATTTTATAGTTAATAAGGAGATGAAAATTTAATTAGCTGTCTTCCATATCGGCAGTAAAGATTTGAACTGAAATCTCATCATCACGAACCATTTCCAAACGAAGGATTCCTTCTTCCTTCATTGAGATTTTATAAGATGCATTTGGGATCTTATTCCAAATTTTCATATCTACTTCAATAGTAAATTCTGCGTCACCTTCATTCTCAACATCTAACTTTTCATCAAAGGTATTATGATGTTTAGTGTTATATAGTTTATAAGTAAGCTCTTCACCTTCTACTGAAAATTTAATACGGTCAGCATTTACGGAGTTACCTGATGCTAAAGTTTTAATACGTTTAATCAATTCTGAATCCATTACGAACTCAACATCGGCATCTTCAAATTTTACTTTGTTAAATGATTTTTTAACTAGTTCTGAATCTGTTAAGCGGAAATTAATTTTAGAACGATTTTCTTTTACGGTAATCTCTGCATCATTTTGTTCTAACTCTGGATTCTCAAAAACATTAAATAATGTATAGAATTCGTTAAAGTTATAGAATGAACATTCGTCACCATCAAAGTCAAATACTTCTTTAGGTGCATCAAACACATACGCGATACTACGGTTAGCATCTGATGATTTTGATACGATACGATCTTCATCGTCTTCGCTTTTCTCGAAGACTATTGATTGGTTGATACCTGTTAGAGAAGAGATGATCTCTAGTGCTGTTTTATTATAATCAATGTTGTGTGTTTCTGACATGAACTTTTCCTTTGTTATTCAATTATTTGTTTGATGATCCGAATCCGCCTTCACCGCGGTCTGACATTGTGTGTTTATTATATTCAATTTCTGATACTTCTACTGGGTTTGAAAAATCAACCTGCAATAATACAAATTGCATTAATTTTTCGCCACATGTTAACTTAACGGCTTGGCTGGTAGTATTGATAACATTAATGTGTACTTCTCCTGTATATCCAATATCAACAACGCATGCGCCTGTTACTAATTGTTTCTTACTTGCTACTCCTGATTTATTAAATGCAACCAAAGCAAGCCCATCCGGCACTTTAACTTTTATGCCAGCAGGTATCAAAACACTGCCATGTGCTGGTATATAAATTGCGTTATCTGATTCATCAAAACCGAGTGAACGACCAGTGTTCTTATTACGAAGATCATTAATAAAATCTTCACTGTAATTAGGAATGAAAAAGTCAATTCCCGCATCGGTATCATGTGCTCTAGTTGGCGACGTTACATCGCGGGTTTTTGTAAATAACAAATTAATATCTCCTTATGTTATTTGTGGCATAATCTGTAAAAGATTATCTGATTCGTAAATTTCTGTGTCATTAACTATATCTGCTAACATTTTAAAATGTTTCTCATATATATGTAATGATGCTGAGGTGTGTTCTAATCTTCCTATTTGTAGTTCTGGGTATGTATTTTTAAGTGCTTTAAAAACTCTGTAATGTACATATGCGAACCATGGTATATCATAACTTGCCCCATAGATTAAATCACATGATCGCATATTCACTAAACTAATTAATTCATTATCTCTAATTAGAAACTGATTATTAATTGTGCACACGAAATCTTTGTTCTTATCAAATTTATGTTTAGGTTGATTAAAATTAATAATTGCTTGTCTTGATGATTCATCTTTCTTTAATGAATCTACAACCCAGTCAAATTGATTCTTACCATTCACTTCTTGTTTAAAGACATAATAACCATAATTTGAGTTAACTGTATATCCATCAGGGTTTAATAATGTTTTCCACATAGACGCGTGGTCTTGAATCTTTTCAATAGTTAGATCACCCGACATATACCAATCAAATTCATGTTTGATATAATCTACTGAAAGTATCCTATGTGGGTTTTTAATAATACTATCAAGTGGATTCTCAATTACCAAAACCTGATTAATTAATTCTTTAGTAGCCAATCCTCTTGGACTAAATATTTTCTGATTCACTAAAGCGGTTGCTACTTCTGAAAATACAGAATCAAAATCTTTACCTTTTATTTCACTCATAATTTCCCCGTAATTATTCCTGCGGCTTTAATCTTGTCTAAACCGTCAGTACTGCGGTCATACATCTTTTTATAATATACCCTTGATACGCCTGCCGCTATAATTAAATTCGCGCAGTTTACACAAGGAGATATAGACACAAACAAATCACTTCCGTTTGTAGATATACCTTGCTTAGCAGCAAATGCGATCGCATTAAGTTCTGCATGTAATTCATTCTTCATACTCCAGTCGTGATGTTCTTTTAAAAAATCTTCTTCATTATGTGTGTCAAAGTGTTCAGTGCAATGAGTATGACCCATTATAGTACCATTCCATCCCATTGAAATTATACGGTCATCTTTTACTAATAATGCCGCTACTTTTAATCGTCTACAAGTTGACCTACTCTCTAATGTAGTTAATATAGCAGCGAATGTATCTTTCATAGTCGGTCTGATCATTCAAAATCCTTTAATGTTTTTACTTCTTTAATGACAAGATTATAAACTTCTTCTATTGTTTTATTATTAATATTAATTTTAATTTTATTTTTAAGTTCTGTCAACTCAAATGCAGTAAGAAATCTTTGAATTTCTTCATTTTTATCATCTATGTTTACTGACAAAGATAATCCATCATCACGTGAAATCAAGTTCTCTGCATCATCATAAAGCAATATTAATAATGTATTATCTTCAAACGCATTAACATATTGCTTTTCAAAATCAAATACGTAAGATCCATCATAGCCTCTGTATTTCTCAGAGTATACATATTCGCCAAGATGAAACCTATCTAATAACAAATGTTTCTTATCTTCATGATATGATTTGATTAATGTTTTAAAACCTTCTGCATAATGTAAATGAGAAACCCTTAGCATTTCTTCTTTAGAGGTTTTGAAATTATAATAATATAATGTTTGTGTTGGGTATACCTTTTCAAGATTATACAAGTAACTTTGTAACGACTTAATAAGTGTGGACTTGCCACAGCGATCTAACCCCTCAACGATGATGTTCATATTTCCCCTTTTAAAAAAAACCACCAACCCAATAGTTAAGATTGGTGGTTGTTGTTTTAATTATTTAATAAATATAATTTAATTTAGGAATGATTTCAAAATCGTCTTTTTATTTCTTGAAATCTTCTTGAACTCAACTGATGATCCTTTTACTTCTAATAAATCATTTTCAAGGTCGCCCTTAGTATTATTCTGTAAAAATATATCAGATGATATAGAGGACCCACTTGACACATACTTAGAATCATTATTAATAATACCATGTGCCCAACGTATATGATCCTTACCAGTGTTCACTGGAAGAGATTGACAAATATGATTAAAGTTTTTCTTAATATCACCTTGTAGTACAAAGTCATTAGGTAAACCCATAAGATCCATTAACTCACGAACGGTTAACACTCGGTTATATTTAGGATGAATAATATTAAATGCATTCTTTGCGATCACTGCATTCACTTTACCCTTTGCTACCATTGGGTTTGAATCCCAGTAGCCAAGGTCACGACTTAATTTCTCATTAAAGTGTTCTAATACACGAGTTAATTTTGGAAACTCTGTAAAACGTTCTGGGAACTCTTCGTAATGGCGTAATAACATCTTAGAGACTGTCTTAGTACCAAAAGTATCAACTTGGCTTCTTGCTTCATCCCACAACTCAAATTTATTAAGATATTGTAAAGGTTCGCTTGCGTGTCCTGGGGTTAATACATCGTGGTTAGTTCCCGGTTCAACTTCTTCAGGTCTTGCATTTTTATCAAAGAATTCTTCAAGAGTTGGTAAATCATTAGTGATATTTTTAAAGATTTTAAATTCTTCTGCTTTGTAAACAAATAAGAATGTTCTTTGGCGATTCTGCGGTAAACCATGTTGCATTGTATTCGTTTTAGTACAATGTAATTTATATTCATCTCTTACACCAAGATGTGTTAAGATTCTTTCAATCTCTCTTAGAACTTTAACGCCTTCGGCACCAACCAATCCCGGAGCATTCTCTAAAAGTAAACATTTGTTACCTTGAGCAACATTCCATTTTACAGTTTCATACATCCAACGGTTTGCTGCACAACCTGCTCCGCGGTTACCAGTGTTTAACATAGACAAACCTGCACATGGCGGAACTGCTAACATTAAGTCAGTTTTTTCTATACTATTATCTTTAATGTAATTAACATACGAACTGTTATCTTCCCAGCCAGGATAAGCATAATCAGGTAAGATATCTTCTGGCAAATAAGTAATAGTTTTACTTGGGAAATTAGCAGTAATGTGCTGTTGGTTATTTGTGAACGGTTCAAATGAGAATATGTACTTCTCATCTATTTTAAATTCACCTTGTAATTGATCTGCACCCATGACGAATGGACCGACTAGTGGGATAAAATGGGTGATACTTAATTTGTTACTTGTTGTCATTTTTGTTTCCTTTAAACGTTGCATTCAATTTATCAATAATCTATTATTCAAATAAACTCATCATCTTGTTTTTCTTTTTCTTAAACTTTGGGGTTTCTAATACAATATCTATACCGTTTTCTGAATTCACGGTATTTAGTTGTTTAGTAACAAAAGATCCATTCTTACATGATCTTAATAATGAATATTGTAACTCTTTTACTAATTTAATTCTTTCATCTGGATATTTTTCAAACAAGTCAATTATCTTTTTAACATCAGACGGTTGGGTCATTCTCAATATATGATCTTTTGGAAGTACATGACATTGTGCATCATAATCAGGATGGAATAATGGAAGAACTCCAACTCTTAGCATCTCTGCATATTTAGCAGTTACCCAATCTTTAGCTATTGGTACAATTAAAGTATATTTTGTTTCTTCAAATAATGCATCAACTTTTTCGTTTGATAACATTCCTTTAAAGTGTTTATGTTTCTTTAAAACCGCAGGGTCCCATTTACCGTATATATGGTAATCACCATCAGGATCTACATCTATAATCCACTTCTTTAACTCTTTATAACGGTAATCTTTTTCCCACTTATCAGAAGGCGTTGCTTGCATCGCAGTTAAAGCAAATATAGTTTTACGTTCTGTATCAGGTTCAATGATAGGTTCGTTAATAGAAGTTACTTTCTCTATTTCCCTATATTTGATATGGATTTTATCATACTGATACTCATGTTCAGTTGTTAATTTAGTACAGTCATACTTTGTTACATGTCTCCATTCAGTAGTCGTTTCAAACTGAGATAAGATTTCTGTTGATGCTTTAAAAGTATCTACTAATATTCCCCACTTAGTTGAGCCGGCCCACCTTGGGTCAGGTAATAAAATATAATATGGCACATCTTGATTCTTATTTAAATATTGTGTAATTGGTGCAACATAATTCAAAGTCATAGTAAGTGATTGATTACCTTTACCATGTCTTGTTAATTTTGAATTAGGTACATTCCAATTTGATACACCTTGTGATAAATAAAATATATTTAAATCAACATGTTTACCTTTCATATAATCAGCAATGTGATGAGTGAATTTTTCTTGTAAACAAGCGGTTGAACCGTATTCGCTTTTTTCTGCTAAAGCATTAAACTCATCACCATTAATCTGGCAATCTATTTTAAGAAGCTCATTCATCCCTGAAGCAGGAGATACGAAATCTTTAGTATAGATAATCTCAATCTTTCCATGAGGGTCTACATCTTTTATATCAGAGTGAGAAGCTGATAGATAATCACTCCTACTATATAAGTAAACTTTATCAACATTTGGTATCCTACAAATAGTTTTTAAATACTTGTGATATTCCAATGTACCATTTGATCTTTTTAATTTACTACTGTTAAATGTAAACGCGGAACCATAAGCTCCGAACCCGATTGTGTATCCCATTTATTTTTTCCCTTCAGCGTCTACTACGCGTTTACGTAATTCAGTTGTACTAAACGAATGTTCTCTTTCGTTATAATACATTTTTATGGATTCTATGTGTTTGCCTGTATGATCTACATGTTTATATTCTTCTCCAGCAAATCTTATATCAGGTTTCACAACTAATAATAAATCTAATAAATCATTTTCATTATCAAATGGAATAATCATATCAACGAAACTAACTGCTGATAGTTGTACCCATCTTTCAAATATGCTTTGCACTGGTTTGTTTTTAATGTCTTTACGGTCATGTGTTGGATCTGTAAGTAACCCAACAATTAAAAAATCACATTTAGACTTACATTCAGCTAGCATTGCTATATGGCCAGCATGCGGCCCAACATCAAATGTACTTGCAGTAAAACCAATAGTCTTATTTTTTAATTTTAATTTATGAATAAGTTGGAGATCATGTTTCATAAAGGCCTTTCATAAGTATATCTATCTCAAGGTCTACGCGTGTCTGTAATTCTAAAGTACTGTATTTTCTAATACGAATCCATTGAGTAAGTTCTAATAACTTTATATGATATGTATGTTGTTTAAAGGTTTTATATAATTCATTATATTCATGTGTTGAAAGATTTAGTTTATATGACATCGCTAATTTAGATACATCTAACAACCAACTAGAGTATACATCAAAGAGGTATATAGGGTCTATAAGGAAATGATTTCCGTAAGTAGTTACTAGAATGTTATCAGTAGTAAAATCACCGTGACAAAAGCTTTTATGTTTATTATAGAAATGTTCAGATTCTGATAGTAAAGATTCAAAACCATTTATTTTATATGGAAATAATGATAAGTGGTCAGATATACGATTACGATAAGTATAAAAATCGGGTGAGCTAGATTCTACATTTTTAAAAGTATTTATTAAATTAACAAGTGTTAACCGGTCTACTGATTTATTGGTATCAACTTCAATAAAATCCATGCATATCGTGTCACCTATAAGTGAGTATATATTTGGTATATTAATTATGTCTAATGTTTCAGCTTTTTTAAACCATGCAGCAGCGTTTATTGAATTGTCTGCAGTCTTATAAACTTTATTACCGCGTCGTTCAACGGTTGCACCAGATTGTCCACCTATTAAGGATTCTATATCAAGGTCCACAAATTCGTCTGGGCGAAGTGCTTTATCGTCTACATAATATGTTGCTAATGGTTTATTAAATGATAATTCATGGTACTTAACATTATATTGTTTTAACCATGTTTCTATGATACGTCTAAAAGTATCATCAGCTTCTTGTCGTGTTGAACAACTTAAACTTCCCCTAGCAGTATATAAAGATATATGCCAGCCTGCATCGTATAAGGTATTAAGCTTATTGATGACAGGCAAATTAGGGGAAGCATTAGACCAGTCTCTTGAGGTTGTAAATGATATCGTATCATCAATATCACATACAATTGAATGAACATAATTCTTCATTAGTATCCTAACGTTTAATTTAAATTAAATATATAAAATTCTGATGCTCTATATTAAAAATCTTAATTAAAACTTTGAATTACTTAATGTATTATCTTTGTAACTAAATGTTAGTTCATATAAACTATTCTTTAGTTATTGTATTTAATGGTTAGATATTATATCCGGGTTATCTTTATAATGATCCGATTCAAATAAGCCTTCAATATCATTAATGATTTTGTTTCTTACTATATCCGATTTACTGAACTCTATAATAGATATATCGTTAATAGGTTTTTGTTCTAATTTTTTAATAAGAAACTTTAATCCGTTGTTGTGTATATCAGTTTGTTTGACATCACCATCAATAACCATTTTAGAATTCATACCTATACGAGTCATGATCATTCTAAGTTGTTCTTTGGTTGCATTTTGACATTCATCAGCTATAATAAAACTGTTATGAAAAGTTCTACCACGCATAAAAGCAAATGGAACTATCTCAATCTTATCTGACCAATCCGGAAGTTCAGTTGAAGTCTGTTTTGATTCGGTTTTTGGAATCTTAGTTTTCTTCTTACCGCTTGAATGAAAAGTATGTTCTTTTGAAGGCTTTGGATAAATCAACTCTAGTATATCGTAGATTGGTTTTAAATAAGGATTTAACTTAGCATCTATATCGCCAGGCAAAAATCCTAAGTCCTCCCCCGCTTGCACTGCTGGTCTTGTGATAACTA
>TARA_R110001606_G_scaffold244761_1_pt1 | contig 13987 bp, 10 predicted proteins | sample TARA_R110001606 | Tara Oceans TARA_R110001606 (sample SAMEA4398315) | marine metagenome | biome: Polar Biome; feature: [SRF] surface water layer (ENVO:00010504); material: water (ENVO:00002006), including particulate matter (ENVO:01000060) such as... | depth 5 m | reverse complement strand
AGTAACAGGAGGTTCATTCTAATATTCATATATGATTTAGAGAGGGGGCTTGTCCCCCTCTTTATTTCTTTTTAAGTAATTTTAATTAAAACCAAATTTAAAATGGCAAAAGCAAACAAAAAAGAAAAAGAAGTAATTTCTGTTGAACCAACATATACAACAGAGGCAATAAAAGAAGTAACTATGATTGAAAAATACCAAGAAGGTAAAAATCAATCTATAGCAATAAGAACATATTTTGATGGGGCTATGGAAAACATGGGTCTTGAATCATATAGTATGTCACTATTTGATGGTGTTGTTCATGAAGAAGAATTATCATGTCTTGAAGTTAATGGAATAAAAAGATATGTAACTGGACTTAATGAATTTGCTCCTGAAATTAGAAAACTTTCTCCAGAAAAACAAAGTGCAAAAGTTGCAGAAATTAGAAAAGCAGTTACAATATTAGAAAGAGATTTAGCTGCTAATATTTTAGATGAAGAAGATCCTGAATTTTGGAATAAAGTAAAATTACTTAGACATGATAATCATGCATTCTGGGGAAAAATAAGTATAAGGGTTGGTAATGATCCTGTATTTTTAGATCCTAGTAGTGATCCTTATGATCTAATTAAGTTATATGCTATAGAAGCAGGTGGCTTTTCTATTGTTGCAAGAAATTTAAAAGATGCTAAAAGTAAACAAGGTTGTAAGTTTTATTTAGATAAGTTAGAAGATACAGTAAGTACAAGAACTGAAATATCTAAATTAAGAAATAGAGCATTATCAGCATTAACTACAATGTATGATTCAGAAAATATAAAGTTATTTTATGTTGCAAAAATTGTAGATGCTAATAGTACACAATATAATAAATCTACTGCAAATGATATTATTTATGAAAATATGGATTCATTTATTCATGGAGATGGTCATGATAGAAATGAAAGAAGATCAGCTGAAAAGTTTTTAGCTGCTTCTAGAATGTCTATGGAAGACTTAAAATTAAAAGCAGTTCTTACTGATGCGGCAGGTTATGCTGTAATCACAACTAAAACAGATGGATGGATTTATTTTGGTTCAGTTAGAATGGGTAAAACAAATGAACATTGTCTAGAGTGGCTTAAAAATCCTTTAAATGAAGAACATTTAATGGGTCTATTAAGTCAGATTGAATATTTTTGGAATATGTAATTATGAATAATACTACACTACAAATAAAATTTAAACAGAGACTTAATAAATTAGCTAGTAATGACTATGATAATTTAGAGTGTTGGCAAATAGTTGAAGCTTTTAATAAAGCCCAAGTAGAGTGGTGTAGAAGACAATTGCATGGAAACAATATGTATAAAGAAGGGGATGAAATGTCTAAAAGAAGAATAGATGATTTACAAATTTTACTCACTGATTTAGGTTTAACCTTTATTGAAGAAGAAGATTTTATTGAATCAACTAATTTTCCAGTAGATTATTTTGAATACAAAAGAGTTTCTACAGAAGCATATAATGAATGTTGCCCATATACTGTTGATAAACGTGGTGATTACCATGGAAGATCAATGACAGTGTATTTATCAGAAGAGTCTAATGTAGATCTAATTATGAGAGATCCATTAAAAAGACCTGATTTTGATTGGGGAGAAACTTATTGTACAATACAAGGTAATAGAATCAGAATCTATAAAAGAGATTTTGAGATTGTTGGACCTCTTTTAACATATTATAGACAACCAAGAAATATACAAATTTTAGGATGTGTAGATCCTTATACATTAGTTGAGTCAACAGCAGAAGTAGAATCAGAATTTAAAGATGATATAGTAGAACTAATGATTGATGAAGCATGTTCTATAATTGCTGGTGATATTAATGATGTAAACACATATATGAGAGGTTCTGCTAATGCTGAAAAAAATAATTAATATATAAAGTAAATGATAAATATTTTGTATATTATTAATGTAACATGAAGTTACAAATATATCAATATCAATATTAACTAAAAAAAAGACAAATTATGGCTTATTTTAATCATGCGTTTGGGAAAGCATTTTACATGGAAACCCTAAACACTGACAACCGAGAAACATCTGTTGACTTAACTACAACAGGTGAAATGGCTTTTTTAGGTGCTGATTTTAAAGTATTAGGGACCGCAGGACTTGCGGCTCTAGGAAATAAAGGATTCTACTTAGGACAAGCTTCATTCCACCCAACTGACAAGATTGGAAACAATCCAGGTCACGGTGGATACAAAGAAAGTACAAAATCAAAAATGATTCTGACTAAATATATCTCTGATATGTGGATTACAGAATGTAACAATGAAACAGCTGCTGTTCACGTAACAGAAATTGGACCTATCTTAGCTGATAGTAATTCAGCTGGTGCTGCTGCAACTGTTGCAAAATCTTGTTTTCCATGTGGATCTGATCCAATTATGAGAGTAGATGTTAAAGGTACTGCTGCATTAAGATTATTAAATCACAATGCTTACCAATCTTTATCAGGTTCATTACCAATGGCTCCTGCTGGATCAACTGTTCCTGCTAATGGTGTAGACATGTGCTGTTTAGCACAAGACTTAAATGCTGCTGGTACTACTGGTCACTCAGGTATTGCTCCATCTATTGTAGCATTAAACTTTAGAGATCAATTTAACAATGATCCTATTATGAGTAAATTAGGAACTGCATCTGTTTATGTAAATAGAGGTGCTGCCCCAACTGGAACTCCAGCTGATTTAATTGCTGTAGGTTCTGCACAAGAAACTGCTATTTATGCAGGTGGTGCAAGAGGTGTTAAATTTACTACTGTTGGTGGTAATCCTGATACACTTACTGCAATTGCTGCAGGTGCTACAGGTGCTGGATCATTCTTTAGTCCTAACAGATATTCACTAGTAATTACTTTAAAAACAAGTTGTGAGTTACAAACTCAATTTAGTTCTTGCTCATTTGACACAAGAGATTTCTATTTATTAGGAGGTCTTTCAGTATCAGCTGATTTACAAGATGAAGTTGGTAACCCATGTGTTGCTTGTCAAGGTTATGTACTAGATGGTGCTGTAGGTGCAAATGCATACAATGCACAAGTATTTAAACAAAGAAGAACTTCTTCTGAAACAGGAATTAATGATATTCTTTTAACTGAAAACTATAGACAATCTCCTTACAACCAAGGAAACAGAGACTCTAGTAGATTCAGAGAACAAGAAGGAATGTCAACTATTGTATCTGATTTAGGAAGAGATAATAAAACAAGTACTTGTAATGGTCACTTTAAAGTTTATCACTTACTTCACAATGTTCCAAGATTTAACAATCCTTCTGGAATATTTGACAATGATCAATACCACTACAGAATATACACTAAGTGTTCTGGAGGTGTAGATCTTGATGCACATTGGGTGAAAATTGCTATGCAAGCTGGTGTTCGTTCAATGGACGGCGGTGCAGAAGTAAATAGTGTTGCACAATTAATTGAAAAAGGTGGTAACATATAATAGTTAACATCATATAATTATCCAAAAAGGGGGCAGATAAAAATCTGCTCCTTTTTTATTTCTTTTAATCTAGAAAATTTTGTATATTATTAATGAATAGTATATCTAATAAAACATATATATATGGCTTCTAAACACATTTTGAGCTTAGAAATACCTGAAAGTGCAAATTGTTCAGTTTTTTCTGTTATTGACACAAGCATCTATAGCAGTAACATTCCTGTTGAATGTGAAGAACTTTTAATTACTCCACCAGGGTTTACTCAACCAACGTTAATAACAGTACAACAAGGTTTTAATTTACCTGTCACAGCTTGTGCAATAGGATTACAAACTACAAGTTGTGATACAACTGTTAATACTATGCCTGACGGCATTTATATTATTAAATATAGTGTATCCCCAAATACTAAAGTATATGTTGAGTATAATCATTTAAGGGTTACTGAATTACTAAATACTTACTACAAAAAATTATGTGAGTTAGATACAACACCTTGTGAGCCTACTTCAACAAGAAAAAATACATTAAGTGAAATGTATTATATAAGAACACTTATTGATGCTGCAAAAGCAAAAGTAGAATTTTGCCAAAGCCCTAATGAAGGGATGGAGCTTTATGAATTTGCAAAAAAGAAACTTAAGAAAATAACTTGTGATATATGTTGCTAACTCATAAACTATAAAGATGGGAAAGAAGAAAAAAACACATGAAGAGTTAGTAAAGCAAATCAATATTAAAACAGATTTTGCTGATAAAGCATTTAAAAAAATGAGGGCAGAAAGATATGGTATAACATATTGTTGCCCTTTTGATTTAGATAAGATTGTTATAAAAAATGAATTATGTGGTTGGAATGACAAAACAATACCTGTACTACCACAAGCATATGATAGAGCAATTCTATCTGATCCTGATTTTAATCAACTAACATCATGTACTCCTCCAGCTATATTTAATCAACAAACAGGACTTTGTGAAGGATCTACAGAACCAATACAATCTACAACAGGAGGAACAACTATTTATTATACTCCAGTGATACAGCAAAATGGTATAGAAGCTGTTCATAAAAATGATGTTTATTTTGGTATAGATTGTCCTCGTATATTTACTACTTTTGCAGTAGACGGAACAGGTGTTTCTACTGCAATAGGTCCTAATCACTGGCTACAAACTTATGATGGTACAGTTAATGGTGCTAATATACCTGGTGTAACAGAAATTAGTTTTTGGAATGCATTAGCAAAAGGAACATCAGCAGCATGGGATAATTATAGTATAAAAAGTAATACAGCATGGATTAGTACTCCTACTGCTAAAACAGTTTATATTGGTTTTGCATCTCATCCAAATTATGGAGTTAAAGTTAATGGTGCAGCTATCATAGGAGAAGGTGTTGTTAATAATAACACAGCACAAACTATATTTAATCCTTTGTATGGATACCCTACATCTAATAGTACTGTCTATAGCTTTTGGTCTGATGCTTGTAATGCTTCAATGATGAATTCTTTAAACTTTGGTGCTTGGACTACTTGGCAAATGATGATATATCCTATTGACTTAACCGCAGGATGTAATTTTGTTGAAGTAAGAGTAAAATCATTAGAACCCGGAGGTTTTATGCCGTATGATCCACAACTAGGATATGTTATTTGGGATAATACGAGTACAGAAATTATTAATTCAACACAAAGATCAGACTTAACTGAACTTGCCTCAACTATATCTGAAGATTTTACTGGTGTACCAATTGGAACTCAAGGTGGAAATATTTTAGCTCCAGGTCTAGATGCTCTTAATACAGAATGTCCAACTGGTAGTACTTATGTTTTTGCTTCTGGTGGTACTTGTGAACAATGTATGTGGGAAGTAGGTAATACTACGTCAACACTAATATGTCCTGAAGGTTTTAATGAATACTATGCACCAGGTTCTAAAACATTGGAGTGTGTAATAAGCACTGGTCCACAACCACCATGTGATACAGAAACATTAATGATAAATGTAGTAAATCAAAATGGAGATATAATGGCTAATTATAACATTATATTTGATGGAGGAACTTATACAACAGATGAAAATGGTAGTCTTATTATTATAATAGAAGATGCATCAGTTAATACTTTACATACATTTAATTTATGTGAATGTTTTACAACAAGTGGTGGTTGTGCTATACAACAAGTTGATATTGTTGTTACAGAACCAGATTTAGAAACATGTTCAACAGATAAACCTCTTTGTAATTGTGTAGCACCTTCATTTGTATCTGAAGTTTTTAGCTCACCTAATATGTCAATTACATTTACAGATGCAAATTATGCAGCAGGTAATGACGTAACATCAGAAACTTATACAATATATTGGAGATTAGTGGGTCAAGCTACTTGGAATGTTATATCAGGTTTAACAATGAGTTTAAGTGGAACAATATTCTACAATTTCTTAGCTCTTGCACCAGGTCATTATGAATATAAAATAAAAAGCATATGTGTAGATGAAGAATCAAACTGGTCAGCAACAAATGATTTTACTATTCCGGAAAAACCTGTGGAAAGAATAGGATGTATAGATATAAATGCTGACAACTATGATCCACTTGCTACAGTAGATGACGGTAATTGTACTTACACAGTATATGGTTGTACTGATGCAACTGCTTTAAATTATTATGGAACAGTTCCTGCAAATACTACATTAATAGATGATGGTTCTTGTGCATATAGTTGTGCACCATGTACACAAATTCCTGTTCCTTCTGGTGATCAATTAGTAGATGGCACTGATTTTGCTACATTAAATGCTTCAAGTTCAGTTATAAATATAGCAGGCGCTTTACCACAAACTTATATAGATTCAGCATATAACACTTTTACTTCTGGAACTTGGTTTAGATTTAGTGGTAATGCAGATGAGTTAACTGAGGCTGGAGGTAATATAGGTGGTATAAATGAAAATGGAGTTTTACAAAAAATGTCTAATCTAATAGTGGGTGAAACATATGATTTTGTTACTAATTTAATATTAAATCCTAGTGGTTGTACGTTCTATCAATATACAGATAATGTACTGCAGCAGACTACAAACATAACCGGCACTGGTTCTCAAAGTGTATCATTTATAGCACAATCTACATCTGATACATTTGTTTTTAAAGCAACAGGTGCAATATTAGCTTTTGCTTTTCATGTTTATGGTAAAGGAACAATGATGAGTGGGGTTCCTGGATGTTGTGATCCACTTTCATTCAATTACAATCCTTTAGCAACATGTGATGATAGTTCTTGTATTCCTTGGACTACTGGATGTAATGATCCAAGTGCGTCTAATTATGCTGCTACTGCTAATTATAATGATGATTCTTGTATCTGGTTAGGTTGTACAGATCCTAGTTATCAAAATTGTCAAAATTATATAGGACCTGCTGGACCAGCACCATCACCAACAGGATTTATAGATCCAATAACAGGGCAGGTATTATTAGGAACAAATGTAGATGATGGTAGTTGTGCTAATTGTTAAGTTGACTATACAAAATAAGAAACAAAATGAATAACTTGGTTGTATCACAAAAAATCTGTATATTATAATGTATACATGTATTAAGTGCAACTGTAAAGAAATAAATATTTATGATACCTAATAAATCAAATACAACTAATGGTTGTGATAGTACATCATCTAATTGTGTAGTTTGGCAAGGTCCAGACCTTACTTGTGTTGATGTATGTCATGGAGATACTATAAGTGATATAGTAGCAAAACTTTGTGAAACACTGGCTAATACAACTACTTCTTCTCCAGGTATAAATATTGATACAATAAATCAATTATGCATAGAATCTGGATACGGTAGAGCAAATACAATTCAAGAGCTTATTCAAAATATTATTACTGAACTTTGTAAAGATCATTCTTCAAAGATTGATACATCTTTAACTCAAATTCCATTACCTAAATGTTTACAGTATAGAGATGATCAAGGAAATGACGTTGTATCATTACCTTTATATGATGCTGATAGTGGTGATAGTTATGCTGTATATTTAGCAAATAAAATTTGTCAAAATATATCTACAATAAATCAAATACAAAATAATCTTAATGCACTTGAGGGAAGAGTTTCATCATTAGAAAGTAAAGGATCTGAAAATACATATGTTCCACCTTTAGGAATGTTACAATATGTACAGCCTACTAGAACTCCTATGAGTTTAGAGAGAATGATTACACTTACTGAAGAAGCATATGGAGAAACAAGCAGAGCATTAGGTAGTAAACAAGACATGAACAAATCAATTGGATTTGCTCAAAATAATTTAGCATCATTAGATAAGTTAAATGGTAACGGAACTTATTCTTCACAACCTGGCTGGATTACATCACCACAAAATGTTGCACAATCATTTCAAAATTTATGGTTAACAACAAATGATATAAGAAGTGCAGTAGAAAGTATTAAAGAAACTGTTGCAAATCCTTTATGTTCAAGTATAACTAATTCTGTAACTGCAAATATTAAAAGAACAGATGCTGGTGTATTCCAATCTTTTCAATTAGATTTTACAGGATCAACAATACCAACAGGATATGTTGCATGTAATGGTAATGGAACTAAAGTAACTATAACTGATGCATCATTAAATACAATAGTAAAATATGTAGATATAGCTGGTCATTATCAAAATACAGATATATATACAATAGGAACAAGTCAGTTTGGTAGTTTAGATACAGGTAGTAATTATTCTGTAAAGGTAGAATTTTGTTATGAAAATTCAGATAATCAGTGTGCAGAAACTTTAACATTTAATGTAGAAAATAAAACTGCATGTCCAAATTTAACAATTGGAACTGTAACTGGAGATACAATTCCATTTTCTGTTTTAGCACCAAACTTACCATCTAGTAACGGTTATACTCTCACTGTTTCTATATCAACAAATGGAGGATCATTAATTGATTCACGCTCAACAACAAGAGTTAGTGAATCATTTACAGGAACTTTTTCAGGACTAACAGGTAGTACACAATATAGAGTTGGCATACAAATATCTAAAGAAGGAAGTACAGCTATACAAGAATGTCCTGATCAACGTGTTTCAACTATAGCTCCAATATGTGTATCTGAAGTATTATCATCTACTAGTACAAGATGGATTTCTTCTACAACTTTAGGAAGTGCAACATCTTTTATAACAGGCGGAGAACAACACCTTTTAGGTACAAGATATGATGGTACTAATAAATTAACTTGGACTGCTGGTTTTAATCCAACTAATCAACTTATTGTAGTTTATGAATCTATAGCTGATTCTACTACAGCTGCTGCAATTGATCCAACTGGATCAAATGTAGACAACCAAAATGCTACTACACCTATTATTTGTGGTGGTAATTCAATTCCTGTATCAGGAGGAATAACACAATCATCTGCTGAAGGTAGCGGTTGGAGATATATAGGGACATTAACAAATAGTGCAGGTAATAAACATTATGTATTTGCTGAAGTAAATATTGATACAAATGTAGTTAGTCAAGTTTATTTCTGTTGTGACTGTAGTCAATTAAGTTTAACTATTCCACAACCAGTTTATTATGCAAAAAAAGAAGGATCTGCAATAAATATTCCAGTTACAGCAGTTGGTAGTATAAGTGGAAATTATACATGGACTGTTTCAACTTCACCATCCCATGGTAGTGTGGCAATAGCAACAAGCCCAGCTCAAACTGGAAATTCTGTAACATTTACTTATGCACCTACAAGTGGAGAAACATTTACATATGATGCATTTTCAGTTACACTGACAAATGATTGTGGAACATCAACAATATTGTCTATTCCTATAATTAGAAACTTTAGTTTAGCTCACACTGATACAGATGTAACAATCATGGTAGATTCTGCAAGTGTGTCATTAGCAGATGCACTTTTAATAAAAGGATCTTTTGAAAGTGTAAAAGCATTAATGAAATCTAATAACTCTAGCTGGACTGGAACATTTAACTATGTTGCAATTGATAGTTCTTCAAATAGATCTGGTGATTACCTTAAACATGTTATGGGAATGGTTGAAGAAATTGGTACTGCAACTGCTCTTACTAACCCTGCTTTAGATGTTTATACATCTGGAACATGGTATACACAATTTATGGCAAGTGGTTCAACACTTCCAAGCTATTGGTCAGGCGCAACTGCTGTATATCCATCTTCTGTATTTGTAATATCATTTGTTAATACAACTAATAGCACAGGTACATACGGAGCTGCTACATTAGGTAGTGCACCTGCAGCATGGTCTGCTCCAACACAACCAACAACTAATGGTGGTTCTGGAGCAACTAAATATCAAGAAGATTATGATGCATTAATAGATATAACTTCTGGTGCTGCTCCTACAAGTGCATGGGGAATTGAAGCTTCAGGAGTTAAAAATACATATTGGACTGCAGGCTCTATGCCTTTTACTTTTAAACATGTTGTAGTTAATAAAATTACAGGAAGTACTAATGTTACTGCTGCTGCTGCATTACAAATGGCAAGTGCAATAACTGGACCAAATGACTTAACAATGCAAGAGTTTGTTGGAATGAAAACAGGAGGACCAGTATACCCAGTAGATTTAAGGTCATATTTACTAACAGGTGTTTCAGCTACAGCTAATCCTTATAATACATCTGTAACTACAGCAGCAGGTAATACATTAAATGGATTACAAGAAACTTTTGAAATAGCTGCTCACTTATACATAGAGAACGGTGTTAATTGGAAAACAAGTGCAAATGAAAATATGAAACGTTTTATGTTGGGTATGGTTGGTCAACTTGAAAATTCATCAGTAGGTACTCCTACAAAAAACCCTGCATTAAAAATAGGTGGAACAACAGCTGTATTTGGAACAGGAGGCTCTGCTGCTGCTGCATGTAGTGCTGGTTCTAGTAGTAGTCCAGCTATATGGTCAGCTGGAGCAACTGTAGCAAATAGTACACCTGCAGCTCCATTTGCAGGTACTGTAATTACTAGTAGGGCATATACAACACAGTCTGCTGCAACAAATGCACAAAGTGAATATGAATTAATAAATGGTAATTATTATGCAATATATCTTGCTAGTGGAACTAGATATAGAGCTGCATATAGAACAACAGCAGGTTCAGGCGGACAACATTGGGAATTAATAACAACATGTTAATAAAAATTAAAAAAGAAAAAAATGAGTTGTAATAATTGTGGACATACAAAATCATCACCATGTGCATGTCAAGATCATGGTTTAACTACACCTTGCAGTTATACAAATTGCAAAGATGGTACACCATGTGAAGAAGTTATATGTTCAGAATGCGTTATAGACTGTTCTACAGGTGGTGTAGTAAAAGGAAGAGTTTCATGGGATGCTGAAATATCTACTGGCTCTACATCTATTGAGGGTCTTCAAATGAAGTCTGGTGATTCAGTAACAGAAATGATGCAAAGAATAGCTTTATTTGTAGCTGATCCTGTAGGAGGAGTAAAATCAGCACCATTAGTAATTTCACCACTTAGTGTGGGAGCAAGAACAAATAACTCAATTGAATTAAATTGGTCAAATGTACCAACAACAGTTACATCAGTTACAGTATATCAAGCTGCTACAAATTCAAGAACTTGGACATTAAATTCTACTATAAATAGCAAAACATCAACATCATTAACAAAAACTATAACAGGATTATCTGCAAATACTGCATATAAATTTAAGTTAGTTTCAAGTGATGGAAGTAATTCTGCAAACAGTGTGGCAGTGTATGCAAATACACTAGTAAAATAACAAAACAAAAGTAGAGAAAGTTTGTTGGTTTTAACTCTGCAATTGTTGGGAGCCCTTGAGAAATCAGGGGCTTCCGTGTTATGTAACTTTTTTTTTGTATCTTGCCAGCAATTTTAATTAAAAAAAATCTATGGACTCATTATTTGAAAAAATCAAAGCTTCCTTTAAATGGAAGAAAACTTCTGACTATTGTGCAGAAAAGTTAAACATTACAATTGAAGATTATGACAAACTAAGAAGTATTGTTAAATCTCAAGAATTACTAGAAGAATCATCAATAGAATCTTCATACAATTTAGAAAAAGGAGAAGCTAAAATGTCAGTAGTTAGTTCATCTGAACCAAAAACTCCTGAAGAAATTATTGATATATTAAATATTGATATAACAAAATGGAAATTATCAAGTTATTGGAATAAACAAATGGGTGATCATTGGAGGGTTTCAGCAATGGTTACAAGATTAAAAGATAATGAAGTAGATAATGTTGCTGAGTTATTAAAAGGTTTTAAACCAAAAAAATATAAACAAGTAACAAGACTTAAAACTCCAGGTAAAACAAAAACAGCTGGAGTTTTATCATTACAGGATATTCACTTTGGTAAAGAAGGTAATGAAACTATTGATAAGTGTTTTGAAGAAACAATTAAAGATCTTATAAACAGAGCAACTAATTCACACCATTTAGAAAAATTATATTATGTTATAGGAGGTGATGTAATAAACATGGATACATGGAATGGTAGCACTACATCAGGAACTCCTTTAGATAACTGTATGACGGCTACAGAAGCTTATATGCAGGCATTTGATTCTATACAATGGAGTGTTAATTATTTAAAACAGTTTTGTGATAAATTACAAATTGTATATATTCCAGGGAACCATGATAGATTATCATCTTTTCATTTAGCTCATGGTCTATCTAAATGTTTTGATGATAAAAATATATTATGGGATGTTGTATATCTTGAAAGAAAAGTTTATGTGTATGAAAATAACTTTTTTGCATTTGAACATGGTGATGTAAATACTAAAAACTCATTACTATTGTATTCAATGGAATATCCAAAACAATGGGGAATAACATTGCATAGAACATTATACACTGGTCATTATCATCACAAGAAAAAAATTCAATATATAACAGAACATGAAAATACTGGTTTTATGTTAAAAATACTTCCAAGTCTGTCAAGAACAGATTATTATCATTATCATAACAAATTTGTAGGATCTAAAAGATCTGGTGTATTATCTCTACATAGTCCAACAAAAGGAGAGATTTGTGAATTAACATATTCACCAGAGTAATCTCTGCTGATTAAACTTGAATAACTCCTCTTTTTTTTGTAAATTATACTGTATAGTGATATTATGATTAGTAATTTTAAACAGCCAAATTTAAATGCACCAAGGTACCGTGAAAAAGTGCCCGGACTTTTAAATGTTAAATTAATAAATGAATTTAAAGATAAATACCCAATATATTCTAAAATAGATAATAGTAAAATTAAAAATATTATTAAAATATTTAATGAAAGAATATGGAAAGAAGTTATAGAAAATAGAGATGGTGTTAAACTTCCTGATTCATTAGGTTATTTATTTATTGGAACTTGTCCAGCTGCTAAAAGTGTTAACACTGATTATGCACTATCAAAAAAATATGGTAAAGTTTTGCAAAACAAAAATTGGGAAACAGATGGTAAAGTAGCTAAGATATTTTATACAAATTATTCTACTAAATACCGTTTTAGAAATAGAGAGTTATGGCAGTTTAATGCTGTAAGACAATTTAAAAGAGCAGTTGCAAAATCTTATCCAGAAAAATGGACAAAATATATTACTATGGTTAACAAGAAAAAAGTTGCCCATATGTATAAAAAAGATAAATAGCAATATTATGGCAACAATAGCAGAAGTAGTTTCTAGAGTTAGAGAGTCAATAAAAGCAGACAATGAAAATGCTTTTATTACAGATAGATATTTATATAGCCTTATAATTAAATTTGCACAATTACTTATGAGAAGGCAAGATCACACAAATAAATTAAAAAAATTTAATAGTGTGTGGCAAGCATTACCATTTGTTGAATTAATTGAAGTAGATAAAGTAGAAGCTCAATGTAGTGGAATACAAAGTGGTTGCACCATTATGAGAACTAAAGAAAAGTTACCAACTTTTATGGAAGGATATTGGGGACCATTGATTAGAACAGTAAGTTCTATAGATGCTTCAGTAGAAGTACAACCAACTAATCCGGGTACATATACATCAATGACTAAAACAACATCTCATAAATATAATAAAACAAAATATTTTTGGTGGTTAAATGATTACATTTATATACCTAATGTACTTTGGGATGCTATTAAAGTTGAAGGTGTTTTTGAAGGAGATATAAGTGCTTGGAATTGTGATACAACAGATGATTGCACACCAAGATATTTACAACAAATATATATTCCTGAATTTTTATATGCAGAAATAGAAACACAAGTTTTAAATCAATTAATGAATACAATGAAAGTTCCATCAGAAGATTCAGATAACAAAATAAATATTAACAGATAATGAGTGTATCACATAAATATAGAACGTTTGATCAATTACTTGAAGATGTATCTGTAGATTTTTCTACATATGCATTAGAAGGAATGATTGAACCTCAACAATT
>TARA_R110001606_G_scaffold77647_1_pt1 | contig 13997 bp, 27 predicted proteins | sample TARA_R110001606 | Tara Oceans TARA_R110001606 (sample SAMEA4398315) | marine metagenome | biome: Polar Biome; feature: [SRF] surface water layer (ENVO:00010504); material: water (ENVO:00002006), including particulate matter (ENVO:01000060) such as... | depth 5 m | reverse complement strand
GCTGAAAAAGCAGACTGGGCTAAGTCTTACGAAGAGATGAAAGACAAGGTAGATAATTTAATGGATGCCATTGCAGATATTAAAGCTAGGCTAGGTGAAGGCGATATGTCAGAAGAGCTTTCAGAAGAAACTACTGAAGAGCCATCTACAAATCCTAAGTCTATAAAAACTACTGAAGTTGTAGAATTTTCAGCAGAAGAAGTAGCATTAATAAAGGCAGAAAACGAAAAATTAAAAGATGAGTTAGCTAAGTCACCTGCTGATTCACCAATTAACACAAATAAATTTAGCTCAGAAAAATCTAAAAGAACTTTCAATACTATTGGTTCTAGAAAACTTACGAAACGTGAGAGGATTTTAATGGCAATACAAGACAATAAATAATAATTAACAAATAAAAAATAAAAATTATGGCTTTTAGCGTAACACAGGCGAATTTCAACGGTAAGGCAGCAGGAGGATATATTTCTGCGGCATTAGACCAAGCGAAATCATTAGAATACATGACTGTTTTAGAAAACGTCAAGTATAAAAGTAACTTACAGAAAATGGCAGGTTCAGGATTAGTTTTGGACAACACGTGTGCATTTAGTACAGGAGGAAACCTTGCTCTTACAGAGGCGGTTCTGACTCCAAAAAATCTACAAATTAACCTTCAAATTTGCAAGGCAGAATTACTTACATCATGGGAGGCGTTAAACATGAGAGCAGGTAGAGATGCTGGTGCTCCAGTTTCTTTTGAAGATTATGTAGTTTCTTATATGGGAGAAATCATAGCTGATGCTACTGAAAACTCTATATGGAGTGGATTAACAGGAACTCCAGGACAGTTTGATGGACTTATGACTTACTGGTTATTACCTGGAACTGATGCAACAGTTGTTCAGTCAGCGGCTTCAGCAGCTTATACTAAGGCTAACATCATTGCTAACCTTACTACTTTCATGGATGATATTATTGCTGGAACGACATCTACTATATTAGGTAGAGAAGATGCATACATTTTCATGAATCAAAAAACTTACCAATTCTACATTCAAGCACAAGCTGCTTTAGGATATGTAAATGTTTACAATAATGCAGAATGGGTACCAATGTATGAAGGAATAAAAATTGCAGTTGTACCTGGAATGATAGACAACCAAATGTGTTTTGCACAAGGTAAAAATCTTTACTTCGGTACTGACTTATTATCTGATAGCACTCGTATAGCTTTACTTGATCAAAGTTTAGTAGATGGGTCAGATTCAATTAATTTGGTAGCACGATACACTGCTGGAGTTGTAGCTGGTATAGGAGCTGACGTTGCAAGACAGTCGTAATTAACTTAATTAAGAGAAGCAGGGGTGTAAAAGCCCTTGCTCCTTTAACCTTTAAAAAAATAAAATATCATGGCATGTACAGCTTTAACAAAAGGTAGAGGACTTGACTGTAATAGAATATCAGGCGGAGTAAAAAAAATATTTTTCTCAGTATTTGACGAAGATGTATCTTACACTTATGATGCGACACATCCTTTAGAAATTGACGCGATTGACTGGAATGGTTCTACTATATTTGAATACGTAATGCCGCTTGGAGTGGCAAGTGTAACAGATACAATTACAGGTAGTCGTGAGAACGGAACTATTTTTTATACCCCAACAGTTAACATAATGCTTAACAAACTTACCAAAGAAGACCAAAACGAAATAAAGCTCTTAGGTAAAAGTAAAGTAAGAATTTTTGCTCAATTAAACCAACAATTAGCAAATGGACACGATGTGTTTATTGCTTTAGGAATGGCAAATGGAATGGAATTAAACGCAGGTACTATGGATAGTGGTGCAGCGTTTGGTGACCGTAATGGTTACACTCTTACCTTTGATGGCTTAGAGGCTTTGCCTTTTGCATTCCTTGAGGATTACACTACAACCCCTTGGGATCAAAGTGGGTTTATTGGTGAGGCAGGAACTTTCCCAACAACTTCTTAATCTTATTAGTAGTTTTCATATATTTCTTAGAGGAGAGTGGCTTAGTCCACTCTTTTCTTTCTTATTGGTAAGGGTGTTTGCGTTCAATCGTGTATAGGTTTTTAATCTAGCGTTTACCATTAGATTAAGGGGGCTTCGGCTCCCTTTTTCTTTACAAGGCAAATAAAAAGACATGTTTTCTATTATATATTAGACGAAGGAATTATGATACAAGCAATTACTGAAACTAATTTAACAGCTTACCTGCAAACTGAAGATAACCGTATAGATACTTCTGTTAGTTCAGACAAGATACGGCATTTAGTAAAATTTACTAATGATATGGATAAATCTATCCAGTATGCTTATTCTACAACACATCTAATCTATAATAGATACACAAGATTTACATTTGATGATTCAGGTGTGGTAGGGAAGCCTCAAAATGTTTATACAGGGGTAATAAAATTTTTACCTGCTGGGTTTTATAAATATGAAGTGTATGAGGTCAGTTGGACTGGCGCAGTAGCGATTAGTGCAGGAAACGCACCTGTAACTGAAGATGATGTATTACCAGTAGCACCCACGCATGGAATAGTACAGGGCTTAGTAACTAAGGGAAAAATGTATGTAGCTGAAAAAGACGGAACACAACAAGTGCAGTATACTCAAAGACAAGAACCAGCAGGAACAAATTATATCTATTACGGACAATAAAAAATTATGAAAAACAATATTATCAACATTGATTTATCCACAAGCACGGCACCAAGTGTAAAAGAGCAAAGAGGTAAAGATTGGATTGAATACGGTACCGACGATTGGGCTAACCTATACCCACAGTTTCTGATTGATTTATACTATTCTAGTAGTATATCAGCAGCGATTATTAATGCAACAGCAGAGATGGTTGCAGGTGAAGATTTAATTATTGAAGACGAAGATGATAGAGATTTAGAGGCTAGGATAAAACTGCAAAACTTTATGAATAGAGCTAATGGTAATGAAAGCTTACACGAAGTAATAAAGAAAATTTCTTTTGACTTTAAGTTACAAGGGGGGTTCGCCCTTAATGTTGTATGGTCAAAGGATAGGACAGAGATAGCTGAAATCTACCACGTGGGTATGGAAAAAATACGTTGTGCTAGACCTGATGAATTTGGAAAAATAAAAGGATACTACATAAGTGCTGATTGGTCAAACACTAGACAAAACAAACCTTATTACGTACCAGCTTTTAATACTAATGATAGAACCTCAGCAAATCAGATAATGTATTCAGGTCTTTACAGTCCTAATATGAATAGCTATTATACACCAGATTACGTGTCTTGTAACAACTGGGCATTGATAGACGCTAGAGTTTCAGAATACCATTTAAACAATATCTCTAATGGCTTTGCAGGGTCATTTATGATTAGTTTTGCAAACGGAGTGCCAACACAGGAAGAGAGATTTCAAATAGAACAAAGTCTTACTGATAAATTTTGCTCTAGTGCCAATAGCGGCAAATTTGTACTTAGTTTCTCAGACGACAAAACAAGAACGCCTGAAATCACACCAATAAGCACAAGTGATTTGGACAAGAGCTATTTAGCACTCCAAGAACTGCTTACTAGCAACATCCTCTCAGGTCATAGGGTGACTTCTAAGACACTTATGGGTATTGATAGTACTAATGGCTTCAGCAGCAACACAGACGAGCTTATAAACGCCGCAGATTTTTACAGACAAACTGTGGTTTTGCCATTCCAAGACCATATAGTAAAACAGCTAAGAAAATTATTCCAAGTTAACAATATGGATATGCCTGTTCGTTTTGTTCAGTTAAAACCTATTACTGTCCAATTTGATTCTAAGACTATACGCGAAGTAATGACTAGGGATGAAATACGTGAAGAGTTGGGCTTAGAGCCATTAGGTGACGAAGCGACTATTGAGCAAGAAGTAAAATTTAGTAAAGTAGGAATGATAGATGGTGAGCCTGTTTTTAGTACAATTGAAGAGGCTGAGGCACATGCTAAGACAAAAGGATGTGAAGGGTATCACGAGCATGAATTAGAGGGTGAAACAGTTTACATGGCTTGTGAAGGACATGAAGAGGCTACAGAACTTCATAAATTTATTGAAGAGTTTGGTGAAGATATTCCTGAAGGGTGGGATATTGTAGATGATGAAGTGGTAGATGGTGAGCATCAGGACTTTGATTTTGAAGATGAATTAAACAAAGTGGCAAATGAAAAATTTAACTTTGTAAGAACAGGTAGAGCAAATCCAAATGTAAGAAGTGAGCAGGATGGGTTAAATAAAGCTGGTGATAAGTTTTTTAAAGTGAGATATATGTACACTAAAAACAATTCACTAAGTCAAGAAGGAGAAACAAGAAGTTTTTGTAAATTGATGATGGCAACAAAAAAGGTTTATCGTAAAGAAGATATTTTGAGAATGACTAATATAGCTGTCAATCCAGGCTGGGGTCCTCGTGGTGCAAACACTTACTCAATCTGGCTTTGGAAGGGCGGTGGAAACTGCCATCATTACTTCCGCCGTGTTGTGTTCCAAGCACCAGAAACAGACGAAGGTTTTGTGGTTTATCCTGATAACATTACAACAGACAAAATTATTACAGCAACAAAAGCAAGGAGTGAAGGATTTACAATTAAAAGGAATGATAGTCTTGTAGCAAGAGCCCCTAAGACTATGGTTAATCAAGGATTTTTAGAATAGAGCTATGGCATACGTATTATTTATATCAGAAGAAAAATTAAAAGACTCAACTGCAATCAACTTAAATGTAGATGTTGACATATTACTCCCTTTTGTGCGCGAAGCACAAAAGCTTTATGTTGAGACAGCGCTTGGAAGCGATTTAACCAAACATTTGAAAGATGAAATTATTGCAGGTACATTAGCAGGTGCAGACAAGACTTTAGTGGATGATTATATTGGAGACATGTTGCCAGGATACAGCCTTTACCATGCTATTCCTTACCTTCGTTTTAAAGTAGAAAACGGCAATATTTATTCTAAGACATCTGAAACAGGTACAGCTCTTAGTACAGAAGAAGCACAACACCTTAGAGAAGAAGTCTTAAATACAGCGTCGTACTATCGTGAAAGACTTATAGATTATATTAGAAACAATACTGGTAGTTTCCCTGCCTATTCAACTAATACTGGTGCTGATGTAGATCCATCAACTGCTAACTATTACGCTGGAATGAACCTAGAAAGACCTGCTAGACAAGGAAGCAAATTAACATTAAAAGACTTTTTACCTGCTGGAGAATAATGAAGAAATATTACAAGACAAAACCAAAAAACATAACTAAACTAAAGACATACTTACAAGATGCCATTCAAACAGATAACAAAGGACGTGGGCGAAGTGTTAGGAGTAAACACAGCAATACTAAGCATAACAACGTTCACTAATTTAGAGGTCTTATTAAAGATAATTCTATTGCTAGTGTCAATTATTTATACACTAGACAAATGGTGGTATCATAAAAAAAACAGAGAATAATGAAAAAAATAATTTGTAATATCATATATAAAATAACTGGTAAAACTATTTGCCTTAATTGGTGCGATAAAAATAATTGTAGGTAAAATGGAAGTACCTACAAATAAAAAGCGTAAGCTAAATAGCACAAACCCTAAGTATAACAAATCATTAGTAAACAATGTTAAAATGCGTAAAGAATTTGTTAAAGAGGTTAAGGGGTGTAAAATCTACAAAGCCTATTATCTCTGAAAATAACAACATAAACCTTCTTTTAATTAGAGACACTATAAATGATGTATCTACTATGGGTAAACTTTTTCTAAATGGAGAAGAGTTTTGTGATACATTAGAATTACCGTGGAAACAAAATCAAAGAAACATATCTTGTATACCAGCTGGTGAATATGACGCTAGATTAAGGTTACCAAGAGAAAGTGCAACAAGAGAATATATACACCTATTAATTAAAGACGTTCCTAATAGAAGCTATATACTTGTGCATATCGGAAACACCACCTCAGATACACAGGGTTGCATTCTAGTAGGTCAAAGTCGTAAACAACACTTTGTTGGTAACTCAACTTTGGCTATGGATTTGCTGATCAAAGAAATACTAAATTTGGGTGGTGAGAATATTAAATTAATCATTAAAAATAAATAATATGAAAAATTGGATAACAAATGTTCTATTGAACAAAATTTTAAACTCACGTAAATTCGTTTACGCCTTAACTGGTATAATAACGCCATGGCTTATGACACATTTTGGCTGGTCACCAGAAGTAGCTGAAACGGTATGGCAAACATTCTTAGTGTTAATATTAGGTCAAGGAGTTGCAGATATCAATAAGAAATAATAGATATAGATTAAAACCGCATGAGATAGCGGCTATTAAAAAAATGAGGGAAACCGAAGCTAGAAATATTCTAGTTATCGGTGACCTTCATGAACCATTTTGTCTAGATGGTTACCTTGATTTTTGTTTAGAGCAATACGAAACATATAATTGCAATCAAGTTATATTTATAGGCGACATCCTTGATAACCATGCCTTTAGCTACCATGAGCCTGATGTAAATGGTGATTCGGCAGGGCTAGAACTTGAAAAAAGTATAGTAAAAGTTGCTGAATGGTATAAAGCCTTTCCTGAAGCAGACGTATGTATAGGAAACCATGACCGCATGGCTGCAAGAAAAGCTATGACAGGAGGTATCCCTGCTGCATGGATAAGGTCTTACAATGAAGTATTAGGAACTCCTAATTGGAACTGGGTAGAATCCGTAGTGTATGATGACGTACTTTTTGAGCATGGAGAGGGTGGTCAAGCACAAAGCAAAGCAAAAAACAACCTGATGTCAAGCGTGTGCGGTCATACACATACAGAGGCTTATTGTAAATGGTTTGTCGGCAAGAAATACAGAATTTTTGGAATGCAGGTAGGTTGTGGGGTGGATAGTTCTACTTATGCAGCAGCTTACGCCAAAAACTTTAAAAAACAAGCCATAGGCTGTTCTGTAGTGCTAAACAATGGTACACTACCAATTAATCTTTTAATGCCCTTATAATGCACTTAAAAGACTCTACAAAGCTATTCCTGTTTTACTTATTACTTATCTTAATAGTACTAGCTCTTAGTATATATCCCCTTTAAACTTCTTGTTAACATGCCTATTGTTAATAACTTTGTAAGTATTTGTGTTAATATAGTTGTTAATCCAAATAATTTCTGTATGTTTGTACCATTATTAATCAAAACAAAAACAAATGAGATTTACAAGTAAAAAAACAGGACACAGTTTTAATTTAAGCGGCAAGGGTGCTGCTGACTTCTTTTATGCTAAAAATGCTAAAGGCGAATTTATTAATAGCATAGATAATTATATTGTTAATGATGACAGTAAAGAAATAAGTGACTTTAAATATTACTTATGTTTATTTTCTATGATGGCTTTAATGGTGGCATCAGCGTTCTTACATATACATTTAAACTACTAATGATGAAAACAGAATCAGTAGAATGGTATAATGCACCTCACATTGGCTATTGGACTAAAAAGCCTCTAAACAACAAAAAGTTGTTATGTGAATACTGGAGTTTAAAAAGCCACCCCAATGTTGTAGTTGTTGGCACCGAATTACAACTGTATAATTTATTCTCTAAAATGTTAGAAGAAGAGGGTTGGCAAACGCAACTTGACTGGGCTTATGAATTATTGCCTGAATATATAGAGGCATATAAAAATAATAAAAACAAACCACTAATAATAAATTTAAAATAATGGAAGCAAAAATTAAAAATTTAACAAAAGAACTGCCATACAAATGGAGAGTTCAATCTACTAAATTTGGCACAACAACTTGTGTAGCATATATAGATGCAAGAGATTGTCAAGATTTACTTGATGAAGTAGTAGGTGCAGCCAATTGGCAGACTATTTACTATGAAGAAAACGGATTACTATTTTGTAAAGTAGGAATTTTTGTAGGTGAATGTTGGGTATGGAAGTCAGACACAGGGTCAGAATCTAATGTTGAGAAAGACAAAGGACACGTATCAGATGCTTTTAAAAGAGCTTGTGTTTCTTGGGGCATAGGAAGATTTTTATACAGACTACCAATCCAAAAATTAAAAACTAAAAAACATACTAACGGTAAAGAATACCCATATGCTCCCGAAAAGGACAAAATAATTTTTGATGGTGAAACTTTGACTAAGTATATAAATTGGAAAATAAACAATAAATAACATAGATTGTGAAAGGGTTAGATATAAAACAAATTAATAATATAGCTGTTATACTTTGTGGCATTATCAACTCCTTTTCACTTTCTTTTTTTACTAATTAAATAAATAAATAATGGAATCTTATATGCCAAAAAACAGCATTAACACGCCCTTAGATAAAAGCGAAAAAGTAGAAAGACTACTACAAGAAAACGAAAGGGTAAGGCAAAATAACATGGAGTTAAAATTGCAAATAATAGATGCAAGAAAAATAATAAAACAAATTAGAGAATTAATTAAAAAATAAAAAAATGGAAGTAACAGGAAAACTAGTAAGAAAATTACAAGCAGAAGCAGGAACAAGTAAAGCAGGAAAGTCATGGACAAGTCAAACTTGTATTGTAGAAACTGATGCAGAGTTTAACAACTTGGTGGCAATCAAATGTTTTGGAGATGATAAAATAAAACAAATGAACAAGCTAAAAGTTGGTGCAATTGTAACTATTAAATGTAATGTATATTCAAGAGAATACAAAGGCAAATACTATCATAATATTGATGGCTATTGGTTTTCAAATCAAACGAATAATCCAGAAGTAAATGAAGGTTTTGTTACTACTGATGATAACGATTTACCATTTTAATATGACAGCAGAAGATAACTTTAAAAACATCTGTAACCTCACTACAAAGTTAATGGGGTTTGAAGATGGGGCTTTGTCCTTAAAAAGCAGGAAAAGACCTTTACAAGTAGCTAGATCAGTTGCAGCATATATTGGAAGAAGTGAAGAAGATATACATAGAACCGTAATTGCTAAGGTATTAAAAAGGGATAGAAGTTTAATATATCATTATGAACATCACCATAAAACTAATTACGCTACTTGTATTATTTATAGAAACACCTTTAATAAAGTATACAGGGGTTATAAGGACATAGATAGTTCTAAGCTAACCTTTTTAGATGATGAATTTATGAAAAGACATTTAATACAAAGCGGTGTTAGAGAAAATAGTAAGTCACAAGTATTTTTAGAAATAAAAAGCGGTGATGCAACGTGTATTATAAAAACTTCTTATTTTGATTTCTCTAATCAATTAGAAAATGTTAAGTTTGGCATGAAAAATTATCACTACACAATAAAGATTATATAATGCAAAAACCAAATTACTATGCTGTTATTCCTGCTGAGGTAAGATATAATAAAAAGTTAACACCTAATTCTAAACTACTTTACGCAGAGATAACAGCATTATGTAATATGAATGGTAAATGCACAGCATCAACACAATACTTTTGCCGACTATATGAAGTTAGCAGAGTGTCTATCCAAAAATGGTTAAAGACTTTAGAGGATAATGGTTATATAAAACGTGTTAACACATATAAGCCCCATAGCAAACAAATTGAGGCGAGGGTGATAACTTTGGTTAACATGCCTACAAAAGCAAAGTTTACAGATAATACTAATACTAATATAAATAATACTAATCTTACAGATAGTAATAAAAAGGCGCGTTTTAAAAAACCTACTTTAGATCAAGTTAAAAATTATTGTATCTTACGAAAGAATAATATAGACGCAGAGGCTTATATGGATTTTTATGAAAGCAAAGGTTGGCAAATAGGAAAAGAAATAATGAAAGATTGGAAAGCTGCTGTTAGAACTTGGGAACGCAGAGATAAATTAAAACCAAAAACAATGTCAAAGCTAGATGCTCAAATAAGTGCGTGGCATGAAGCAAAAAAACTATTATGAAAAAAGAACAATTACATATTGATATATTTGAAAGTAAATTGCTTGATGAATTAAATGAAATGCAAGATTATATATTATGTCCTATGGATATTTTAGATACTGTAAGAGCATTTATTGATGAATATATTGAACAAGAAGTATCTAAAAGATTAGATGAACTAGATGATACAATAAATGATATAAAATTATGAAAACATTAAAAAACGAAAACATAAAAGAATTAACTGAGAAAGTCCTAGACTTAGTTGCTAAAACATCAGTTGAAATAGGGCATAAGGCAGACCCTCAAACAATGGCTAGTCTTAGTAAAATATTTGCGCAAGACTTAATAAAAGAAAACCGTTTTAAAAATCTAACATTTAACCAAGTTGAAGACGCATTCCATCAAGGAGTAAGATTTGGAAAAGACGAACCATTTTTAAATATTAGAACCTTTTACAAATGGACGTATGCACATAAAAAAGTAATAGACGATGCTTATCATCAAGTACATACGTTAGGACAAAAGAATGTTCCTTTTTATCAAGAACCTTTAAAACTTTTAAAATGATAGGATGGGTCATAATAACAGCAATAGTGCTGTGGATAATTAGAAGACTAAGAGAATGAAAACAAGACAAACATCAATAGATTGCTATAATGAAATTAAAAGAGATGGATCCTTATCTCAAATGAGATTTAGAGTTTATTCAGCATTGTTTTCAATAGGGAAACCATCTACAACTAGAGAGGTATATGAAACAATGGATGTCATTAAACAAGAAGCAACAAGATTTACTGAATTAAGAAATCTTGGTGTTATTTATGAGGTTCAAAATAGAAAATGTACTATCACAGGAAGAACCGCAATAGAATGGGATTTAACAGACAGACTTCCTATAAATATAAAAAAAACTAATAAAACCAAAAAACAAAAAAAAGATAAAGCTTTAGAATCTTTGCGTAATTTATATAAAATGAAAAATATTAGCACTGATAAGGATTGGAAAGCCGTTGCTGATTTGATTAAGAGTATATGAAGTCAATTAGCAAACTTAAAAAAGAACTAGACAAATGGTTTAGTCTTTACATTAGGATACGATACTCTGTAAATGGTTTATGTCAATGCTTTACTTGTGGTAAGGTTGGTCATTATAAAACAGGTGGTATGCAGTGCGGACATTTTCAATCTAGAAGACATCACTCAACAAGATGGAATGAAACCAATTGTCAAGTTCAATGTGTTGGCTGTAATATGTTTAAGGCAGGAGAACAATGGAAATTTGGAATAGCTTTAAATTCTAAATATGGTGAAGGCACTTCAAGGGAATTAGAATTTTTAGCACATACAACAGTAAAAAAAATTAGGGCTGAGTATGAAGAGGATATAAGATATTACAAAGCAATTGTTGAAAACTTAAAAAAAGAAAAAGGAATACAGTAACTTTTTTTATAACTTTGGCGTATGCACGAAGCAATCTATTCAAGCGAAAAGCATAAGTCAATAATTGAGACGTATATAAACATGTGCAAGGAATTTGCTAAAGACGTAAGTAGTGCGCAAAAATACCAGAACTTTATTGATGTATTACACACTATTTTAGAATACCACAACGGTTATGGCAGTGGCGTTAGAGAGAACAACTTCTACGACTGGTTAATGATAATACCGATAAACCTATCAGTTGCTACTAGCGGCTTTTTTGCTGGTCTAGAAACTAAAAGGAATGCAGCAGTAATAAGAGCATATAAAGTTGTATTAGATCAAATGTTGCATGAAACAGTTGAACGTATAGATACAATAGAACCAACTAATGACTGATATATATATAGAAATATCAAAATTGACAGATAAGTTTAGAACAATGGCTTTTGGTATTACTACGGATGAAAACAAAATACATGAAGCGGTACAAGAATTAATGCTTTATTTTTTAAGTATGAATCCTGAAGTCTTAAAAGGTATTTACGAAAAAGACGGAATACTAGGAATAACAAGATATGGAGCTGTTGCTTTAAGAAGGGCATTGACAAGTAAAAGAAGTAATTTTTATTATAAGTATGAAAAGTATTATACGCATATTGATAGCTCTGTTTACAATCACACTACAACTAGTTCTGATGATTATTTTATTCCTAATAATTATCACTATAAAAACATATCTAATTTGCCGAATGAAGAAATAGACAACGAACAATTAAAAAAACTAGAAAAGATAGATATAGAATTGGATAAGCTAGACAGTTGGTATGACAGAGAGTTATTTAAGCTATACTATTATGAAGGCAATACACTTGACAGCCTAGCGGCGAAGACTAAAATAAGCAGGAATAGTTTATTTACAACAATAGATAAGGTTAGAGAAATATTAAAAAAAGAATTAAATGAAGTATTATAACCCCAACACACATGATAGTTTTATAATGCAGTTCGGTTTTTCATATCCTAAATGGAAACCTAAAAAACAATATGCTGCAATCACTGTATTGCCATACCGATTTAATAGATATGAACATAAATAAGTTTTTTGTACCAAATGAAATATATGAAGACAGGATAGCAATATGCAAATCTTGTGTTTATTATTTTAAACCTACTGGCAGTTGCAAGGTTTGTAAATGTTTCATGAAAATTAAAGGCAGAATTTCTACTCAATCTTGTCCGCAAAAATATTGGGATAAAACAAGTAAAGTAGAAACACCTGATGATTTGCCACAAGAGATAATAGATGAAATTTTAGATATGTGGAAAGATTTAAAAACAGGCAGAGCAAAAAACATACAAGCTAAGAAAAGAATGATTGAAACTTATAATGTTATATTTATGACTAGTTACAGCCCTACTACTAATTGTGGTTCTTGTGTGTCTACTTGTTTTGATGCAATAAAAAAATTATACGAAAAATACAACCAATGAAAAAAGAAGAAATCCCAACATACTATAAAGGAAAGAATGGATATATGGCAAAAGATGTAGTCGCTAACTTTGATTTAACATACAATTTAGGTAGTGCTATGAAATATATAATACGTTGCGGTAAAAAAGAAGGCAACCCACCTGAGCAAGATATACGAAAAGCTATAAACCATTTACATTTTGAGTTAGATAGATTATATAAGGCAAGTGATGTAAAGACTGGAGGTTTAGCACAATGACATTATATAGTTGTGAATGCGGTAAAGAGTCAAAAGAAATATCTAAGGCTACTATTGTTTTAAGAGATGGTAAGTGGGTATGTAAACAAGCGAAGTGTAGTTGTGGCAAATACATGGATAGTGAACCTGAAGAGGGGATGCCTAGTCTTAAAAGAACAGAAGCATCTTTAAGTAAAAAAAAAAGACACGATAAACTCTGGGATAGTGCAAAAGAAAAATTAATAGGCGAAAGAGGTATAAATGAACCTTTTAAATAAATGAAAAATAAACCAATAAGAATAGTAAAAGAGCCAAAGGTATTAGCAAAGAAAGTTATAGAATACTTTTATAATAATCCTAAAGCAAACACATCAAAACAAATGGAAGAAGTCTTTAATGTATCACACAGGAGGATAAGAAATATAATGAGTGACCATTTAAAAGATAAACTAGAAAATAGTTTTGCTAGAAGGATGGCAAGACTATGAACTTTGTAATCAATAATAATCAAGATAAACAAACGCTGTTTAATTACCTTAAAGAATTGCAGAGTGATTATATAGTTAAAGTAAAAAAGCAAAGAAACAACAGGTCTAATATGCAGAACAATTATTACTGGGCGTGTATAGTACAACCATTAGCAGAAGAGTTAGGTTATTTTCCAGATGAATTACATGATGCCTTAAAAGTAAAGTTTGCAAGTCAATGGGAAAGCATAGAGATAAACGAAAGACAGATAGGATTACAAACAGTAAATAGCACAGCTAGAATGAACACTAAAGACTTTGAAGTATATGCAGATCAAATACGTATATGGGCTCTAACTGAACTAGGTGTTAGATTAATGCTGCCAAATGAATTCAAGTGATTTCTATTATATATTAGCAACTTGATTAATCAAATTATTTCAAAATGAGTACACACGGAGGTAAAAGAG
>TARA_R110001606_G_scaffold397653_2_pt1 | contig 14000 bp, 27 predicted proteins | sample TARA_R110001606 | Tara Oceans TARA_R110001606 (sample SAMEA4398315) | marine metagenome | biome: Polar Biome; feature: [SRF] surface water layer (ENVO:00010504); material: water (ENVO:00002006), including particulate matter (ENVO:01000060) such as... | depth 5 m | reverse complement strand
GCAAACCCTTCTAAAAACAACCGTTTAATTGGTGGAGGCGGGGGGGGGTCGAACCCTGTATAAAATACCTTTAAAATCAGTAAGTTATTGATTTATAAAGACACAAGTACTGTATATTTATACAGTGCTTATGACCTTTTTTAAGGGCTTGGTGTGTCGGTTGTGTGTCATATTTTAACTTTGTCATAAAGCATCTTGTATGTGGTTTGGCATGCTTTTGCTTTGTAAAGCTCTACATTAGGAGCAGTTGTCTTTATCCACGATGTTACCTTGCGTTCAAGTGCTTCACTTGATCTAGCTCCAAGGTAAATGGCTTTTACTATTTCTGAAGGGGCTAATGTAGAGTGAATTGGATGTCCATCTTCATCTACCTTTGTAGTTTTAATATCAGAAATATTTGCCATTACTCTAAACTCTTGTTCTTTTTCCCAATCTTTATCTTTTGTTGACCAAAGTGATGACATAAATTTAAAAGCCTCATGATCTTTAGGAAGCTTTCCATATCTCGTTAAATGTTCTCTAATACTTAAAGGTCTTTCTTCTGTGTATGTCACTTTTTCTGAAAAATATCTAAAATCGAAGTAGCTTTCATCTAAGTTAAAATCAAATTCAACCATGAAACCTTTATGACTATTTGCATAATAAGACCACATCGTTCTAGAGTTTTTGTTTTCAGATAAAGAAAGTATTCCAACTGACGAATCGTTTTCTTTTTGTGCTTCTTTTAAGTAATCTTTTTTTATATCTTCTCTTATTATTTTTCTAAACGCTGCTTCGAAAGATAAGTAGGGAGTTTTAAAATTATTAAATCTTTCATCGTCATTTATTTGTGCTTTCATAAAACCTAATAGGGTTTCATCTGATTCTAAATCAAGAGTGCCGTTAGCTTCAAAGATGTCATTTAGTACACTTGGTTGTGAGAACCGAACACTTATGCCTTTAGGTGTGAATATATATGAGTAAGATTCTGGTGAATAGTATTTGTATAAAAGCATAACTTTCCTTGTCTATTTAATGTTTGAAAGTGGATTTAACCGTGTGGCTTCTTCTAGGAAGTCGGGCGATAGGTGTGAGTATCGCATGGTCATTTTTATGTCACTATGGCCGAGTACCTTTTGCAAGGTCAATATGTTGCCGCCGTTCATCATGAAATGGCTGGCGAATGTGTGCCGTAATACGTGGGCGGCTTGGCCTTTTGGTAGTTCGATTGTTGTTCTGGCTAGGGCGCGTCTAAAACTGGTGATTGATCCGGTAAAGATGTTATTTCCCCTGGTTAACTTTGCGTGTTCGTGGATTTCGTCGAACAGTTCCGACGATATTGGGACGCTTCTATTTTTGCCACTTTTCGTGTCGGTAAAGCTTACCTGATTGTTTCTTACCCTTTGTACGGTCAGCCCTTCGGCTTCTCCCCAACGTGCGCCCGTTGATAAGGAAATCTTGGTAATTAGGTAAACATGGCTGTTATCACAGCGTTTTGTTTCGTCTAGTAATTCGGTGATTTGATCGGGTATTAAGTAGGACAGTTCCCGTTCTGGAACCTTTATATTATCTATATCGGCCAGTGGGTTGGGGTAGTGAATTTCCTCGGCTTTGATGAGTGTATTAAACATAGATGACATATAACCAAGGTCATTATTTAACGTCTTTGGGCTTTTGCCTTCTTTAGATCGTTGAGTACGCCAGCGGGTGTACTCCAAGCGGGTAAGGCTGGAACCTGCTGGATTGCCCAATTCATTCACTATCATTAACATTTTGCTTTTACGGCGTGTGGAGTCTCGTAAAAAATGCCCGTGTGTGTCGTCCCATAGTTCCACCAATTCAGACAAGCGGCGCATGTCCTTGGGTTTTTCTAACCACGGTTTAACATCGGCTTGGGTTTCAAACTGTGCGATGGTGTAACGCTGGAACCGCTCACACTCGGCCTTAGTCGCGAACACTTTCTTATGCTCACGACTACCGCGACCATTAACACGAAAACGGACTTCGAAGCCTGTAGGGACTTTTTTAATACTCATCAGTCACACTGGTTCCATGTAAATTTTAAGAAAGTCGAAAGATACTTCCCATGCATAGCCCTCAAGGCTTAATACCATCTTTAAAGTCGCAGTTTGAGAGAAGTTATTTTCATCGTTATATCTAATTGGAATATTCATAACTATTAAATCTTTTGCAGGGTCTTTATCTGACTCGAATTCAAATACAACTTCTTCTAAAGAATCTCTTGATATTGTAGGAATAAGCACAGGCTTTATCTTGTTTAAATGCATTTCTTGAAATGAATATAGGCCAATAGTTAATGTAGATATATCTGCTCCTTTATTATGAATACTGGTTGAAACTGTATAGTGACCAATTCTATTAGAATTCACGGTGAAGGTTGATTCGTTACAAGAAAGTCTGGGCTGGGCTCTGTTGTGGTCAAGAGCTTTTTTTATTTTCCATTGTTCCTCTTGCAAGTTTAAGTTTCTATTTGATAGGTCTGTTGTTGATTTAAGTTCATTGATTTGAAGTTTAATAGATTCATTGTTGTTTTTTAATTCTTTGTTTTGCATTAGGTAGCCAATTACTAGCCATAAAAAAGCCAGTGGACTGAAAGCACCAGCCAGATAATCACCTATTCCATTTAATCCTAATGGAGGTGAAGGTGGGCTGTAACACAAATTCATAACTAATATGCAAATAGCTGCGATAGCATATAAAAATGAGGCCACTATTCCTGTCCACATCTTCCAACTAAGACCACTTTCTTTTTTCTCTTCTATTTTATCTGTCATTCCCTTGTACTCCTTTCCTTAAATCATTGGATGGCCTGACCACACAACGCGGCCAATTATTTTAAGTTTGCTCAAGTCTTGAGTGGGTATGGTCATATCTCGGTAGTTCTTGTTGTCTGAAGTGATGGCAACCAAACCGTCTAGCTGTTTTTGCACTCGCTTAACGAACAATTCCCCATCGTAGTTGATGACGTACACGCCGCCGTCACTGGTTACTGTGTCTTTGGTCTTGTCGATCACTAACGAGTCACCCGAAAAAATGGTGGGTTCCATTGAATCACCACGGGCATAAATGGCGATTAGGTTCGCAGGGTTGATACCTGATTTTCTTAGCCATGATTCTTTAAAGGCCAAATGCTGGTCGATGTTTTCCGCTTCTACAAGTGCGCCTTGTCCGGCACTCGCTTCGATACTGTATTGGGAAATATGACAATAATCGCTGTCTTCTTGGACGACTTGGATTTTGTCCGTCTGCTGTATGCCTTGTCCTGTCAAAATCCAATCCATTGAAAACCCCGTTATTCTTGATGCCTCGTAAACCTCTTTATAAGGGATGGTATTACGCCTCTTCCATGCAGCAATAATTGCGGAAGTAGACCCAATTTTTCTACCCATTTCGGCGGCATTCTTTGCATCAAAAGCCGTAATTAACCTATCTACGATTTCTATCGCGTTAAGTTCCATATAAAACTCCTCATAAATAAAAGTATACAAAAGTGCGGTTTATCTTGACTGTGCGCACAAAAGTAACTAGATTTCGTTTGTAGGGTTCAATTGTGCGTAAATGATTAAATATTACGAACAAAAATATAAAACTATGGAGTATAGGAACATGGCGGCAACAAAACCAGAGATAAAAGACGAAAAAACTAAAGAAAGAAAACCTATTCAACTAATGAAAGTTCATTTTCCCGATGGTGTTGTGGTGGAAGTGTCTGCTCCGTATTGCACAAGAGAAGAGTGGGCAGAGCGTACGGGCATGGATAAAGAAGTGGTGCAGCTCGCTCTCTATAACCGACAAATGGCTCGTCACAAGTTCTCACCTAAAGGTGATTTGTTCGTGAATGTGATCGAAGAAACACGCCGTTTGGTTGAATCAAAACCTTGGAATCGATAGGGGGCTTGGATGGGCGTTTTTGACCAACTATCCAAAGAGCTTTTAGCAAACCACAAACGCTTCATTGAGCGCTTAGGAGATTCCAGTATTCAGCGAAATGAAGATCTAAAAAATGAAGTTTTCAATTTACGAATGTGGGCAGAAGAGCCTAAGCGTGTCCTTGATCGTTTGGCTGAGCAACATCGATCAGGGAGGCTAAATTCCTCGGTTGGCCTAGATCGTTTGTTTTGCCTTCGTGGAGATATTGCCCGCTTTGAAGAAGGGCTTACTTGGCGCTTAAACGCGGTGGAATGTGAAGGCAAGTTTCAGCAAGAGAATACCGAGTTAGCAAAAGAGGCTATTGCTTTGATGCTTCAAAAAATAGAAGCGAGATATGAGCTTATGGGGGCGGTTCGAAAGGAAGTGATCGAAAGCCAAGGTGAGTATAAAAGCTTGAAAGCGAAAATTGATGAGCTGAAAGGGGTGATCAAATGAATGCTTTAGAAGAACAACGAAAACAGCTTTTAGGGTGGATGATGCAATATCCACCTAAGCCAATAGAAGAACGTCTTGCCCGTTCTTATCACGCTATGAACCCGTCACATGAGGTGGTTCAAGCCAGAACCACCACCGATACTGAAACCACGTTCAATCAATACGAAATTACTCTGTTCAATGAGGGTATGCCGAATGTTTAACACTGAAAACGAAGATCGTTTTTTTAAGATGCTTTCCCTCGCTCCAGACCTTAAACGGTTCTGGAACGAGAAGGAACGCACACCTCAAATGAAGTCTATTCAAATTGCCCTTACTCGTATGGATGAAGAAGAAAGCGCCTTGCTTCGCTTCTTCGTGTCCGTTTGGTTCGGTACAGCGGATATGTCGGATTTTGATTTTATTAAATCGGTCAAGGTCATGGATGAGCAAGCACGAAAGATCATCCGTAAATGGCTTTTAGATCCGTTCTTTTGCTAGGTGGTTGTCATGATCGAATCAATACCAACGCCACAATGTATTAAATGGCGTACCGGCATTCTTGAAAGTATTTCTATTTTAAAAACTGTGATTGAAAACGAGTTAACCCGTCTGGATAAAAAAGCGGGTTATGTCCTGGCTAATCGTTGGTTAGGTCGGGTTAATGCTCGCCTTACTTATTGTGACCAGTACATAACCGATTTAAGCGGGGAAGACTTAGCAAAATGGGCAGAGCGCCAAAGTCGTGATTTAGAAATAGGTATTGCTCAATATCAGACTAAACAGGGCGCGGGTGCGGTTCGTGCCTTTCTGCAGGAACAAGCAACCATTGCGGGTGCGGTGTTTAACGATTGGGAAGACAGCGACAAGGTAAACGGCTTGATGCTTCGTATGGTTACGCCTGAGTGGTGGAAGCGCCAAGCAAAACGCCAATGGATAGTCGTCGAGCAAATTTTAAGGGAGTGCGGCCAAGTACACCGCAACGCTTCGCCTTATGCGTCTAGTTGGGCGTTAAATAAGTTTCGCCAACAATTACAGAACAATCGTGCTTTTCTCGAAAGCTGGGAGGCTGTGAACGATTGCGGCCAAGCGTTCACGCTGGCGCAGCTTTCAGAAAAAGGCATTTCAAACCCTAAGAACCGTAAAGCGGAATTGATGGTAAGGATTCGCGGCTTTGAAGAAATGGCCGCTGACCTTGGGCATGAATCGTATTTTATTACGATCACTTGCCCGTCTAAGTATCACCCTGTCAGTAATGGCAGACGTAACCGCAAATATCTAAAGGCTGATTGTCCGACTGTACGAGAAGCCCATGCTTACCTTAATGGTGTATGGAAGCGCTTTAGAACCTATTGCAAGAATCACGATATCCCTTTCTATGGTTTGCGAACTGTTGAACCCCACCATGACGGGTGCCCACATTGGCACATGATCACTTTCATCAAACCAGAAAACGCAGAGCATTTTTTAAGTGCGTTTCGTCGTTATGCGATGGAAGAAGACGGAGCAGAGAAGGGAGCAGAGGAACACCGTTTTACTGTTGTAAAGATAGACCCTAGTAAGGGAACGGCGGCGGGTTATGCGGCCAAGTACGTTTCTAAAAATATTGATGGTGACGATATCGACACCGATTTAGAAACAGGCCGAAGCGGTCAAGATGCGGCGCAACGTATAACGGCATGGGCGCGCTTAAATCGTATTAGGCAATTTCAATTTGTCGGCGGTGTGTCTGTGACTGTTTGGCGTGAATTACGCCGCCTTGGTGCGGATGCCGCCCCGAAAGCCTTCTCTGATATTTACCATGCCGCCAATCGTGCTGATTGGTCGAAGTTCGTCCAGTTAATGGGCGGTGCTTTCGCTGGCCGTAACCAAACCTTAAAACCTCATTACTCGGAACCTGAGTTAAACCAATTCGGGGAAATGGCTTCGTGTGTTAAGGGCGTGTGTCGTGCTGCTGATGTGGTCATTACTCGCCTATATGAATGGACGGTTCAAAGGGTCGGCACTGGTTCTGAATCTCTGGCTCTAAAAAACGGCGAAGCCGTTCCTTGGACTTGTGTCAATAACTGTACGGGGGGCAACTTTAGCCCCCAATACCAAACTAACTAATAGCAACAAAGGACTGAAAATGGATCGTTTAAACAAAATAGAACAAGCATTAGATCAAATAGGAAAAGGCGTTAAGGAATTAGAAACCTTGGGTTCGTTTTCTGTTGGCCGAAAAGTAGAGATTGCAGAGAAAGGCACTCGTTTAGCGTTCGGTGTAATGCGTGAAATGCTCGCGGAATTGAAAGAGATCAAGGCAGCATTGCCACAGGGGGATAAATGAGAAACAGCAGCAAATTAGAAGTGATTGGCGAGCTTGCTTGTGACTGTGGCCGTGTGGCCTACGTGGAGCAAACCAAGCGCAAAGGTGATTTTGTACAGGTTCGTTGTAGTGCCTGTGGTGTCGATCAACGTGTGGGCAAGACATTACAAGCCCGTTGGAAAGACACAATGCAACCTATTGGACACTATCAAAATAGTGTCACCGTGGCGGCGTTTGGTTCCGCTGACGTGCCGATAGTATCGAATAGTGTTCCTGATACTAATGGGGACACTATCAAGGATAGTAAAACCGACACTATCCCAGAACCAGTGAAAACAGCACCAAAGCCCCAAGCGGTGCGCCGTGAAGTCATTAAGAGCAACCAAAAAAGCGCCACTTTTAGTCCTTGGGTGGGCTTGGGTGTATTCGTGGTGACTATGGGCGGCGCGGCCATACTATCTGAACTATCTAAAGGCATGAGAGGCTAAATATGAAAGACCAAAACGAAAACCAAACAGAAGAATTAGAAATGGATTTTATCCCGTCTGCACACGATGAAGGCGAACAGGATAAAGATGACGGGCTTAGTCTTGATGATTTACTCGATGAAGCGGAACAGGAAGCAACACAAGAAGCCGAACCAAGTAAAGAAGAAGCCGCCGCGAATCGTGAGCGAGCGGAACGCCTAGCGGCTCGTTTTAATAACGGTTTGTGGTGGGGCTTGTCTAAAACGTATCCCGCTGCCCAAGTCGAAGCCGAAAAAATCGAAGCGGGTGCGGCGGCGCTGGTTCCACTGGCTGAAAAGTACGGTGATTCGATGCCAGCATGGGTAGACGACTTCATGGAAAAACCTGAGATCAAAGCAGGGCTTTACGTGGGTACGGCGATCATGGCGGCGCGAGCTTCGCACATGGCAGAAATCACCAAGGCGCAAGAAGAAGCACAAGCAAAAGCGGAACAGAAGCAAGGGGGCGAAGTTGCCGAAATTAGCTGATCCGAGGCTTTCTAATCGTCATCGTTTTATCACTGCCGTTACTGGCGGTGGTAAAACCCAAGCGATTAAGAACCTTGTAAAAAACGCAAAACGGGCGGTCTTTTGGGATCCTGATAATGACCATAAGTGCAAACACTTCAATGACAAGCAAACTTTTCTCGCTGCCCTAAAAACCGTCATGGCCAAGGGTGGCCGGATCGGTTGGAATGGTGATGACGATGAGGCGCACTTTGAATGGTTCATGATGTGTATGTGGGCGGCGCTGGATTGCACCAAGATATTAGAAATAATCGTAGAAGAAGCGGCGGACGTTGGGCTTAAGCAGACCATGCCTAAATGGACTGGGAAAATGTGGCGGCGTTCTCGTAAATATGGCGGGATACTCACGGTAGGTACTCAACGAGTGCAAGAAGTACCAAAAACCTTTATCACTCAAGCAGCCGAAATCTATATCGGCATTCAGCGCGCTAATGATCAACACTATATAAAGCGTCAAACAGGGCTGAAACCAGAGCTTATGGGTACGCTTGATCCGCTGAATTTTTACAAAGTAGTAAAGGACTCGTTCGAAAAAGTCACCTTTAAATACATTGGATAGCCCTTTTTAGGGCTTTTTTTTGCTAATTTCATACTATGCATAGTATACGCATACTATCCCCCCCTTGACGCCCATAGTATCCCGCCCTCTATCGTTCGACCCTCTTAAACAGAAACCCTTGAGGGGAAAACATCAAATGAATCAAACAATCGACAAGGTAAAGCAATCGATTGACTGGAAAACCGTTATCTCGGTTTCAGTTGGTCTTGCTGCGTTCGGGACTGCCGTTTACGCAATTAGTAGAACGAGTAAAGCGGGTAAAAAATTCGCTTCTGTCGTGAGTGGGGGTTAAGCCATGCGCGCCATTTTAGAAGAATTAAGCCCGTTTAGCGGCGAGCTAAACAAAGGTAAGCGTCTTTCTTTGACGTTGCCACCAAACACCGTTTATCGCTCGTTCTATTTGGAAACCAATATCCCAGTTGAACATATTGAAGCGGTTGAACTGGCGAACGGTTCCGACTTGCCTATGGGCGCGTCTGCGTCTGAATTGATCACGATTGAAAATCACAACAAACGCGCCGTGATTGCGGGTTGGATTCCTTTCCATGTTGCTGACATCAAGGCAAAAACATTGCCAGGTCAAGATTCGTTAGAGCGTCCGAGCCATTCCAATGACTCGCATGAATTGCGTGTTCGTTTGGCCTCTTCACTTCCTGCACCAGCAGAAGGTGAAGACGCTTATTTCATTGTGGCTCATGCGGCATTTACTGCAAACATTCAGATTGCACGTGATTCGCAGGGTTTGCCCGTGATCGGTGCAAACGGTACTGAATTTACTCAACGTGTAAGAACGGTTGAACGTCGATTTGAACGCCACACGATCAACAACGTGAGCAAAGGCATCATCGTTTTCGATAAGTTGATGCGAGGTCCAAAACTGCGAACCTTGTACATCAAAGGTGACATTTCCAAGATTGAAGTTATTTGTCGCAAAGGCGGAAATATCATTCGTCACCTTGAGATTGAAAAAGAGCTGAACGATTACATTCAAAAGGCTGAATACGACCTTGCACCACAAGACGGGTATTTCATTTTTAACCCTGTGGGCACTGGCTTTATGTCGGATTCAATGAATACGTCTTATGACACGATCACGTTCAAGCTACACCATGAAGCAGACAACAAGACCATTGATATTCTGGCCGATGTTGTTTTGACACTGGGGTAAATTATGAGCTGGTTCGATGATTTAACAGACAAAGTTTCTGGGGGTGTTGGCGATCTTGTCGACGCCTACACAGAAGCAGAAGTTGAAAAGGTAAAACCCGAGCCGCCAAACACAGCCAATGTACCTACTCAATCCGCAACCGCTTCTGCTGCAAAATACAATGATGTAGCAGCAGCTGCCGCCGTTGAAAAACAAGCCGCCGCCGCCAAAGCAGCCAATGCCACTTTTATCGATAAATACGGTAAATGGCTTGCTGTCGGTGGCGGCACCGTGGCGGTATTGGGTGTTCTCGTTATCGCCATGAAGGGGAAATAGTTATGAATCCTATGGATATGAGCGGTGGCGGTGGGTATAGCGCAGATTTTGGCGCAACCGCAACCAACACGGGCGGTACAAATACCGTAGGCGGTACTGTCTTTGGTAATTACAGTGCCGCACCGTCGGCGGCGTCGAGCATGGTGCCGCTGTTGGTTGGCGGTGTTGTTTTATTGGGCGTAATTTTCATGATGAAGGGTGGCAAATGATCAAAATCATAAAAAGCCCTTGGCTTGAATCAACCCCCAAAGACTTGCGCGGTTCGTGTGGTGCAGATACCGAAATCATAAAGGCCAGCGTCGAAAGCGGCGCGGCGCATCTTTATCACATGATTGGCGGCGGTGTTGATCTTTGGGTAGTAACTCGCGGCGAAGAAGCAGCACACGGTCTCGAATTGGTCGTGTGTTGTGTTGGTGGTTCTGGAATGAAAAAGGCAGGCGAAGCGCTTAAATCCGTGGCAATACAAAACGGGTTTAACAGCATTCGTTACCACTCAAAAAATTCAGCAGTACAACGACTCTATGAAAAGTATGGAATCGCGGGTGTTGAGCTTGAGCGAGTGTATCGCGTTGAGCTAGGGGGTGGCGCATGAGCTCAAGTTCCAAGAGTTCGAATACTACCAATAACCAAACGACCAACTACAGCTTACAGGGTGTGCAGGGGCAAAACGTTGTAGCGGGTAACGGTAACACGGTTACCAGTACGGACTATGGTTCCGTTAATGCGGCAATTGGTCTGGCTAATTCGGCGCTAAACAGTAACCAGATTGTGGCGCTTTCCTCTGTTGATCATGCTGGCGAAATGGCAGAAATGGCCGTCAATGCAACATCAAAAGCGTGGAGCGGTGCCACTAACTTAGTATCGGAGAAAACAGCCGATGCATGGAGCGGTGCAACGAAATTGATCAATGATGCCAGCTCTGCCAATGCTGACAGAGTGCAGCAAATGGCAATAGCCGTTGCGACTGACGGACAAAATCTCGTAGCAAAAAGCAATGAGAAAAATTTGTACATCATTGGTGGCGTGAGTGTCGCGGCGGTGCTGTCGATGATTGTTATGGCGAGGGTGAAAAAGTGAGACATACGCAAGTTTTGCAAGCGGGTGGCCGTTGGAACGTTACCGCCATTGGTGAATATATTCACTATGAAAAAGGCGCTGGAGAAATTGAGCTAGAAGTGGACGGCGAAATGCACCAGCTCGCAGTGAGAGACACCTTCATCATGCCGGAAGGTTATCAGGGTTTTAAAGTTTTGAACCTTGATAACAGCGCGGGTGAGTTTTCGTTTCTTACTGGTCGAGGTCAATTAAAAGTCGCGGCGTCTGGTCAATTAACAGAAGTCAGCGGGATTGCGTCTACTGTAGATGTGAACCTAATGAACGCCGTTACTGTTTCGAGCTTGCCAGCCGTGGAAGTTTCAACGATGCCAGCCGTGGAAGTTTCAACGATGCCAGCCGTGGAAGTGTCTCAGATGCCCGAAGTCGTGCAAAAAGACATTTTCAATATCTTAACCACTTCGATCACTGTCGATCCTAATGCAGCGCTTTTAATTCCTTCTAGATCGGGGCGAAAGCGGATATTTATTCAAGCATACACTGCAAGTTTAAACACGACACAGTGCCGCTTGAGTGATGCGAATAAAACCGTCCCTACTGGGTTAATAATGGCGTGCGGTGGCGGTTTGATTTCTGAATTAGAACAGTTCCATAACGCATCTTTAAAGTTTTGGAATACTTCCGATAGTGAACAAATAGAAGTCATCGTTCAGGAGGAATTTTAAATGTCTTCAAGTTATATAGGCTCGTTTTTAACGGGTCAGATATTAACAGAATTACAAGTCGCGCTTGATGCTGAAAAGGCAAAAACCGCGACTCTGCAAACTTGGGCGAATGATCGTGTTAAATACGCTTACCCAAATGGCGGAAGTGAAGGCGATGAAAAAGCACTAGCGGTTGGTAGTGTTTATCATTTATCTAGCCCGTTTGCCGCTGGCGTGAAATTTAGCGCGACATCAGAATATTTCTCAACTATTCGGGGGGAATGGATAGAGCATCAAAAAAGCTTTTTTACTAGCGATGGTGTACCGGGTGGATATGGGACGCTTGCTTTTCCTCGCTCTAGCGTGGGGATGGTTGTAGTGACAACTGGAACGCATACGGTGGCATATGGCGGCTCTGAAGCATATGGCGGCGGATGGGGAAAAGAGAGTGCTGGTTCTGCAAAATGGCGCGTTCGTTGCGCTAGGGAGGATTAAGAAACCATGAAAATCTACGCAATAAAAGGCGAAAACCTGCAAACCATTTTAAGCGATGGAATCACTAAAAAGGCAGCGGGTCTGGGTGCTGAATATATCCCAATGGAAAGCGAGCGCCCTACACCAGAACACGTAGCGGCGGCGGGTGGCGTCTGGGTATTACCAGAGCCGGAAGCAATTCAATCAAATGAATAAAGGGGGGTGGGTAGCGGTGGCCGTGATCGGTGGCGTTGCCCTGTACTTTATGACAAGAACAAAATGGACACCGCCAGCAGCGGCGCAACCGTACCTTGCTGACATCATGGCAGCAGAATATCAAAACGGAATGCCTCGCTATTTGCTGGCGCGTTTGCTCTACCAAGAAAGCCGTTATCGTCAGGACATTATCACGGGTAAAACGACCAGTGCGGCGGGAGCTGTGGGCATTGCTCAAATCGTCCCGAAATGGCACCCCGATATTGACCCACTCAATCCAGTAGCGAGCATCTACTATGCAGCCAAGTACCTAACCAAACTTAAAAATCAGTTTGGTGATTGGGAAACCGCGCTGGCTGCTTATAACTGGGGTATGGGTAACGTAAACAACGCAATGAAAAGCAATGGCTATAAGTGGTTAGCCAGTGCGCCAACTGAAACGCAAAACTATGTTTCAGAGATTTGGGGGGACGTTGCCTAATGTCAGTCGTTAACGATAAGCAGTTTTATATCATTCTTGGGCTTGGTGCTGTTGGCGTAGTGGCTGGCGGTTATTACGCATACAAAGCCGTAAAAGCCGTAACGGGTGCCGTTGGTGGCGCGGTAGATTACGTCAAAAATGACGCTGCAACGGACGCACTAGACGTGGCCGGAGATGTTGGGACGTTTATCGTTGGAGAGCCTACGGCGGGATTTTTGGGCGGTGTGGCTGATTTGGCAGGGGACTTTTTGGAATGGTCTGGAATCAATGACGTAAAAGACAAATTTGATCTCAATTACCGCGACAAACATCCGAGCATGAACGATGAAGAATACCAGCGATGGAAAACCGCCGTGCAAAGAGGCGATATCGAAAACCCATTTAAACCAATTTTTTAAGGAATAAACAGAATGAAATTTTTCAAAGGAAAAGCTGCAAAGTGGATGGCGACAACATTAATCGGTGGCGCTTTGCTGTTTGTCGGCGTACCTCCTCAACTTGCTACACCGTTGGCTAACTGGGGTGGCGATCAGGTTGAGGAATTAGTCGATTGATGGAATTAGAACTATTAAATCAAATCACTGGAACTGGAGCGAACAGCGTCACTATTCTGGTAGGTTACATACTCTGGCGGCATGATCTACGATTGCGTAAGCTGGAAGAGAAACAAGAAAAAGGGGCCATTTAGGCCTCTTTTTAGTCTCAAAAACCTAAACTTTTCACAAGATCAAATAATTCCGTTTCTTCTGGTGATGTCGGGTTAGAAACCACTTCTTGCAACTGTTGATTTGTAATTTCGTAGGCTGTTATGTCGAGACAAAGTGGACAAACTTTAGGTGTGTCCATCGTTCTTGGGGTGTGCTTGATTGATAGTCTAGTCATAGAAATTATTTTGTTTCCGGATATACCTCTACATGATTTGCAAAAATTTAATTTCTTCATTTTTTCTCCATAAGTTTAGTTTTCAGTGTTAAGTATTATAGGTCTTTTTTCTATCTTTTTAGAGTGCTACGATTAATTCTTAGACATCAACAAGGAGTAGTTGAAATGGTTTTTAATCGAGTGAATGAGCGATTAGAAGAAATATCAGACTTATTAAACGATATCGTTATGGAAGATGAAAACCTTATAAGCCTTAAGCGGCTTTGGCTTAATGTAGCCGAATTTCAAAACGATAGTAGTTTAGATGATAGAGAGAAAAAGAAATTCTGGAGAAGCTTTGAAGTCTTGCTCCAAGAAAGAATCCATTAAATTGCGCATAAAAAAAGGGAGCTAAATTAGCTCCCTTTTTCGTTTGACTCACAAACAGTGTGTCGTTTGTGTGTCGACTTCATTTTAAACGGTG
>TARA_R110001606_G_scaffold399204_2_pt1 | contig 14040 bp, 8 predicted proteins | sample TARA_R110001606 | Tara Oceans TARA_R110001606 (sample SAMEA4398315) | marine metagenome | biome: Polar Biome; feature: [SRF] surface water layer (ENVO:00010504); material: water (ENVO:00002006), including particulate matter (ENVO:01000060) such as... | depth 5 m | reverse complement strand
CCTCCAGAGCACTTTGTCGTTTTTGGACGGAAAATCCCTAGAACCCCTTATATGGACCCCCCGCTTTCACCTCCGCCGACCAACGCTTCTTTTTCTCGCTGAACGATAAGGAACTGGCGATCGCTAAAAGCCTCCGTCATCGGGGCCAGCGTTACATGCTGGTGGTACTGCTGGGCTATTTCAAAGCCAAGCCGGTGGTGCTGAATCCCGGCTTTCATCAGATCAAGCAGGACCTCAAATACGTTTATCAAACCGTTCTACCAGGCCCAGGCTGTAGACCCTTTAATCTCACGCCAAAAGAGAACGAACGGATTTACCAACGTGTTTTCCAGCTCTGCAACTACCAGCGCTGGAATGTCAAAGACCATGGAGCGGCGTTGAGAGATTACTTATCCCAGCAAGCCAGAGCCTGGACAGCGCCTAGGCACCTCTTCGATGCGGCCATTGAATATTGTTCGGGGCAGAAGATCGCAATCCCTGCCTACAGCACGCTGCAAAAGATCATCAGTCAGGTGGTGGGAGACGAACAGGAACACATGGCCGCGCACCTTGAGCGTGCAATGTCACGCGGTCTTAAGCAAGCACTGGCGGAGCTCGTGAACGGCACAGGTCCACTGCCGTTCCGACAGTTGCGACAATCGGCTCGTAACTTCACCGGAACCGAGTTGGAGAAAGAACTGATTGTCTATCGCCATATCCAGCATTGGATGCCGGAAGTGGATCTGCTGTTGAGCACGCTATCACTGTCGCAGAAAAATCTGCAACACCTGGCAGAGAAAGTCGACTACTACGGTGCCAAACTGAAACGTCAAACCGTAGGCAGCCAATGGCTGTATTTATTGTGCTATCTTCAAACGCGATGGCAGCAAGCGCTGGAACGTATTGCCGATGGCTTTGTGCATCATGTCAGACAGACCAAACAGAAGGCAAAGGATTATGCGCAGGAAGCGGTGTTTAAGGATTGGCAAAAAGCAGCTAAAAATGTCAGCAAGGCAGCTGAAGTACTGCACCTGTTCATTGATGACAGCATTGATCTGCAACTACCGTTTGCAACAGTAAGACAGCAAGCACTGAGCCTGCTGACCAAAAGGGATCTGGAATCTGTATGTCTCTTCCTGAACGAGCAGCGACGATCGGTCGATGAAGCCATGTGGCAGTACTGCGACGAGAAAGAAAGTCTGCGGAAAGGTTTGCTGCGAGAGTTGTTCCTATGTCTGCGCTTCGAAGGCTGCGACGGCACCCAGCACTTAGCGGCCGCCTTGGCGAAAACACAAAACGAACTCAACGGCCAGGACGCTCAGTTGCAAACTGCCGACACCAGACTCCTTTCCAAAAAATCACGTGAATTCCTGCTGGATGGTGAAGGGAATATCCTGATCGATCGTTATGAGTGGTTCCTCTATCAACAGATTCCTGATCGCCTGAATGGCCAGCTGACGCTGCCTGATATCACTAAATACCGGGCACTCGACGCCGACCTGATCGACGGGGAACATTGGCGAAAAAACAAATATACGCTGCTTCAACAGAGCCATTTTACAAAATTAGCGGAGGAGCCTGAAAAGCTGATCAAACAGATGGCCATGGAATTGGATACCCGTTTGTACGAAGTCGGCGAATATCTTGAACAGGAAGACAACCGGAATATCATCTTGCGTAATCCGCAGGGTAAACGCTTCTGGCGCCTGCCTTCGGCCAGCAAACATCATCTGGTCAACAATCCCTTCTTCCAGCAAATTCCCACAACGGGGATTGCGGATGTACTGCGCATGGTTGATCGTGACACCGGTTTCATTGACTGCTTCGCTCATGTGCTGGGTTCCCAATCCAGAAGCCGTTCCCATGAATATGACCTGTTGGCAATTCTGGTCGGCAATGCAACCAATCAAGGCATTTACGGCATGGCACAGATCTCTGATCGTACCTATGATCAGCTCAGCACTATCCAGGCGAACTATCTTCGCCTGGAAACATTGAATGCTGCTAACGACAACATCAATAACGCGACAGCCAAGCTACCCATCTTCCGGTACTACAACATCCAGGAAGATGTGATCCACGCCAGTGCCGATGGTCAAAAGTTCGAAGCCCGGCGCGAGACCTTCAAAACCCGTTATTCGTCGAAGTACTTTGGCACTCAAAAAGGTGTTTCTGCCATGACCTTGATCGCCAATCACGCTGCGATCAACGCCAGAGTGATCGGCGCCAACGAACATGAATCGCACTACATCTTTGATTTGTTGATGAGCAATACGTCAGACATCATTCCGGATGTGCTCTCAACCGATACCCATGGGGTGAACCATGTGAACTTCGCGTTACTGGATCTGTTCGGATACCAGTTTGCCCCACGCTATGCCCAGGTTGGCAAAGTGATCAATGACATGTTTGATGTCAAGGAAGACAAAGAACACCGAATTCAGCTGTGCTTAAAAAAGCCAATCAATACCCATCGTATTGCGCAGCACTGGGATACCATCCAACGGATTGCAGTATCACTTAAGCAGCGGAAAACAACGCAAGCCACCTTGGTGAGAAAGCTCTCGGAGTACAAGCGCAATCACCCGCTGCTGGAAGCCCTGACGGAATACAATCGCCTGGTGAAAGCGAATTATCTACTGTGCTACATCGATGATGCCAGTTTAAGAAACTATGTTCAGCGCGCGCTGAACCGGGGAGAGGCCTATCACCAACTGCGTCGGGCCGTGAGCAGCGTCAATGGGGATCAGTTCCGGGGCAGTTCAGACGAAGAAATCCAGCTATGGAATGAGTGCGCTCGCCTGGTCACCAATGCCATCGTTTACTTCAACTCCAGGATACTCAGCCAGCTGTTGACCAGCTTCGAATACCAAGGAGATACCAAGAGAATAGATATCGTCAAACAGGCATCCCCTGTGGCCTGGCACAACATTAACCTCAAGGGGACTTACCACTTCGAATTGAGCGAAAAATTGCCAGATCTGGAGGAGCTTATGCGCTCAATCGAGGGATATTTACCCGTCAGCGAAAAGTAATACCCCTCTGGAGGCCACGGACGGCGCGGCCTCCAGAGCACTTTGTCGTTTTTGGACGGAAAATCCCTAGAACCCCATATAGATCGGCCGGCCATCGCGCCAGACGTCCAGCCGTTGGTCTACCTGACCATAGCTGAAGCCCTCTCCCGCTGCCGGGCGACCAAGGCAGAGCAAGTCCCAGGCAACGCAGCGGGCGTCTGCCGCCAGATCAATGCGCGTAATCATGCGGGCGTTGCAGCCCTCAAAAGCGATAGTGTCCTGCGGGAGGTATTCCAGGCTGCTGCCTTGCGCCAGCGAAAAGCGGTTGTGCTGCACCTGCAGCGTGCCGTTATCGCGAGCGCGGTAAAACTTGCCGGAAGACGGCGTGGTGAGCACCGCGCAGGCGTCCTGCTGCATGTCGGCCTGCAGACGCAGATTGTCACCACTGACCAGCCCACCCGGCGGATGCAGAATATACAGATGCGGGCAGTCCAACCCTTCCGGGGTAAACGGACGCTGCACGCGCAGCGGGCCTCGATGACTGGTATGGGCAAGTTGTGTACGCGCACCGGAACGCACAAAGCCCAGCCGCAAACCGGCCTGCCAGTTCAAAGCGCTGTCATGCTGCTCCAGGTGCCAGGCGTGTGTCATGCGTGCTCATTCCCAATCAATAATCCCGATTTACAGAGCAAGTGCCATGCCACATAAGGAGTCCCGGGTTCCGGGGGACGCACGAGGACAGCGCAGCCATCAGCGCACCAATATAGCTCACTGACCATTTGGACAGCTTTTACATGCACCATGATGAAGCACAATTGGAAACACTCACCGCCTTGCAACTGCGCGCCAATCTGGTAGGGTCGACGGGTCGGCGTCCTGTCGACGTTTTCCCTTACCTCATTTTTACCCAACTCTGATCAAGGAGTAGTGCCGTTCGCCATGAACAAATCCCCTGCAATCGTCCTGACCCGTCTGGATGTTCAACGCCTGGAAAAGGTAATGGCCGATATACCGGCCCCGCTGGAAATGCTCGAAGCGCTTGAGGACGAACTGCTGCGCGCACGCGTCATCAGCCACAAGCAGATCCCCAAGGACGTGGTTACGATGAACTCGACGGTGCGTTTCATTGACGAGGCCAGCGATCGGGAGTTTGTGCTGACCCTGGTCTACCCGGATCAGGCGGGCCGTCCCGGCACCATTTCCGTGCTGGCACCGGTTGGCATGGCGCTGCTCGGCCTGAAGATCGGCCAGAGCATCAACTGGCAGGGTCCGGCCGGCCGCCCCCTGCGCCTGAAGATCATTGATGTGCTCTATCAGCCGGAAGCCAACGGTGACTTCCACCTCTGAGTGATTGCCCCTGACCGGGGCAATGCACCGTATCAGGGCATTTCTTCGCTGCGTTCATGGGACAACTCGAGCGCAGCGCGATCAGTCCACTCTTCACTGAGTTCCGCCTTGACCGAGACGCCCAGTTCCTTGAACTCGTTGACCTGCTTGACCAGGTTGCCGCGTCCGTCGACCAGCTGGTCCCGCGCCTTGCGATAGGCCTGCGAGGCCTTGTCCAGACTGCTTTCAATGCCGTCCATGCTGGACAGAAAGGTGCGCAGCTTGTCGTGAATCTTGCCGGCCCGGTCGGCCAGCTCCGCGGTGTGCCGGTTCTGGTCTTCAAAGCGCCACAGCTGGCGCACGATATTCAGACTGGTCAGCAACGTGGTTGGAGTCGCCACCAGCACATTCTGTTCAATCGCCTTCTGGAACAGGCTCTCATCCGCCTTCAGCGCCTCAACAAAGGCCGATTCGATGGGGATGAACATAAACACCATCTCCGGCGCATTCAGCCCCGGCAGCTCAAAGTAGTTGCGATCCGACAGCTCACGAATACGATCACTGACCGACTGCACGTGCTCACCCAGGGCAATGCGCCGCTCGGCCTCGTCCTCGCTGTTGATATAGCGGGTGTAGGCGTTGAGCGACACCTTGGCGTCGATGATCAGGTGTTTGTCCTGCGGCAGATAGACCAGCACGTCGGGGCGCTGGCGTTTGCCTTCGGCGTTGTTGATGCTGACCTCGCGCTGGAAGTCCTTGCCGGCGCGCAGCCCAGAGCGTTCCAGCACGTTCTCCAGAATCAGCTCCCCCCAATTACCCTGAGTCTTTTTCTGGCCGCGCAGCGCGGTGCTGAGATCATGCGCTTCCTGGGTAATCTGACGGTTCAGCTCCTTGAGATGATTGAGCTCTGCCGCCAGGGTGGCCTGCTGCTGGGTGTCCTTGTGGTGGATATCCTCGACCTTGGCGCGGAACTGGTCGATCTGCTCACGGAAGGGTTTCAGCAGCGCATCCAGCGACTGCTGACTGGTCTGGGAAAAGGCCTGCCCCTTGGCTTCGAAGATCTTGCCCGCCAGCTGTTCGAACTCCATCTTCAGCTGCTCACGGCTGTCCTTGAGCAGTTGCTGTTGCTCGGCAAAGTGCTGCTGGCGCTGCTCGAGGGAGCTTTCGAGGGTCGAGTGACGAACCTTGAGGTCTTCATACTCACTCTGCACTGCATCCAAACGGCCCTGCAGACGCTGACGCTCGCTGCGCAGCTCATCCAGCTGACGCCCCTGCTCTACCCCCAGCGTCTGTGCGCGCTCGGCCTGAAGTTGCCAGTGCTGCTGCTGGGCCTGCTGTTCGCTGAGCCTTGATTGCAGCAACTTTTGCTGCTCACGCAGCTCGGCCAGGGACTCCTGAAGATGCTCAATGCGAGTCAGCTGCGCGCCGCGCTCACTGCCCTGCTGATGCAGCTCCAGCTGGGCCTGCTGCGCGGTAATCTGCGCCTCCCCGAGCTGCGCCTGCACCTCGGCAAGCTGCTCCTGCAGCGCGCTGCTGCGGCGCATCAACAGCCAGGCAGTGAGCCCCCAGCCAGCCAGCAATGCGAGGGAAAGCACAGGTAACAACAAAGTCAGATCAAGCGCGGGCATGCAATTCTCCTTTAACTGCCGCCATTATCCCTGCGCGCGCACTGGAATGTAACCGCCTTAGCGGCTGCGCAGCGACCCCAGCAGCCCGCGCACAATCTGTCGACCAAGCTGAGTGCCGATGGAACGCATGGCGCTGCGGCCAAACGACGTGATCATGTCCGTCACTTCATCGGCCATGCTCTTTTCACGCCGGCTGCGCGTGGTGCCCTGCTTGCGCGTTTCCGGTTTTTCTTCCGACATCGAACGCTCGGCCTGCTGTTGCAGCAATTCATAGGCAGACTCGCGATCAACCGGCTCGTCGTACACTCCCTTGAGCGGTGAGGAGGCGAGCATGGCAGCGCGCTCGGCGTCCGTAATCGGCCCCATCTGACTGTCCGGCGGTCGCACCCAGATCTGCTGCACGATGGACGGCGAGCCTTTTTCATCCAGCACCGAGACCAGCGCCTCACCCACGCCCAGAGCAGTGATCACGGCTTCGGTATCCAGATCCGGGTTGGTGCGGAAAGTCTGGGCCGCAGCACGGACTGCTTTCTGGTCCCGCGGAGTAAACGCGCGCAGCGCGTGCTGCACCCGGTTGCCTAGCTGCGCCAGCACGGCATCCGGCAGGTCGAGCGGGCTTTGAGTCACGAAGTACACGCCCACACCCTTGGAGCGGATCAGCCGCACGACCTGTTCAATCCGATCCAGCAGCGCCTTAGGGGTGTCATTGAACAGCAGGTGCGCCTCATCAAAGAACAGCACAAACCGGGGCTTGTCGGCATCACCAACCTCCGGCAGCTGCTCAAACAGCTCGGACAGCAGCCACAGAAGGACACAGGCATAGCCGAGCGGGCTCTCCCTATACAGGCGCTCGGCATGCAGGATATTGACCACGCCCTGACCGTGCTCGTCGACCTGGAGAAAGTCATCCAGCGAGACGGCAGGCTCGCCAAACAACGGCTCCCCGCCCTGCTGTTCCAGACGCAGCAACGAGCGCTGGATAGCGCCGACGCTGGCCGGTGAGATATTGCCGTAACGCGGCCCCAGTTCGGCACGGAGCTCGTGGACATGATTGAGCATCGCCCGCAGGTCTTTCATGTCGAGCAGCAGCCAGCCCTGATCATCAGCGACCCGGAACAGAATATCGATGATGCCGCTCTGGGTTTCATTCAGCCCCAACAACCGCGACAGCAGTTGCGGGCCAAGCTCGGAAATGGTCAGGCGCAGCGGATGCCCCTTCTCGCCATACACATCCCAAAACACCACCGGCGCACCCTTTGGCTCCAGAGCGTCAATACCTACACGCAGGGCGCGCTGCTGTAGCTTTTCCGATACCACACCCGGTTTCGCGATGCCCGAGAAGTCACCCTTGATATCGGGCACCAACACCGGGACACCCAGTTGCGAAAAGGCCTGCGCCAACACCTGCAGCGTAATGGTCTTACCGGTGCCGGTCGCGCCCGCAATCAACCCGTGACGATTGGCCATGCGCGGCTCAATCGCCACGCCGCCAGCCTGATTGCCACCTATCAGCAGCGGGGAAATAGTCATCAGCCTCTCTCCTGGTAACCGGGACGGACGCCCCGCAGGCATTATGAACCAGGTCGCCAGCGACGCAAGCTGACCTACCCGTTGCAGGCCGAACGCACCTCGCCCCACGCCCCATCACCCCCCATTAGGGGGGGTATAAACACGAAACCTATCGGACTACAATGAGATCCTGCGGCAGAACGGCGTCCCGTCACTGCTGCGAGCCTGGGATCCTCAATAACAACAAGCGCCCGGCGCGAGGACAACATGAAGAACATAACAACAAGAACGTTTCTGACCTGCAGCCTCAAACCCATGGTTGTCGCCATCGCAATGGCTTCCGCACTGCCTGCGCATGCGGTGCGATTCGACATCGGTGAAATCGAAGGCCAATTCGACTCCAGCATTTCCATCGGCTCCAGCTGGGCAACCGCCAGCCCGGACAAGGACCTGATCTGGGCCAACAACGGTGGCAACGCCAACGCCGCCAACACCGACGACAATCGCCTGAACTTCGACAAGGGCGATGCCTTCTCGACCATTTTCAAAGGCATCCACGACCTGTCATTGCAATACGGTAATACCGGCGTCTTCCTGCGCGGAAAATACTGGTACGACTTCGAGCTTAAGGACGGGCACCAGGATCTGTACGACATCGACGATGACAATCGCAAGACCGCGGCCCAGGCCTCCGGAGTGCAGCTGCTCGATGCGTTCCTCTACCACAACTATGCCATTGGCGACATGCCGGGCTCGGTCCGCATCGGCAGGCAGGTGGTGAGCTGGGGTGAAAGTACCTTCATTCAGAATGGCATCAACAGCATCAACCCGATCGACGCGGCCGCCTTCCGTCGACCCGGCGCGGAGATCAAGGAAGGCCTTATTCCGGTCAACATGCTCTACCTGTCCCAGAGCCTGACCGAAAATCTCGGGATGGAAGCCTTCTACCAGTTGGAGTGGGATCAGACGGTCATCGACAACTGCGGTACCTTCTTCGCGCCGAGCGATAACCTGGCTGACGGTTGCTACCAGGTCGGTGTTGGGGGAAGCCAAAACGGTGCCAACGGCGATCCAACCTTTGTCTATGTACCGCGCGCCGGCGACGTAGACGCCAGGGACGACGGACAATTTGGCGTATCGTTCCGCTACTACGCGGAGGAGTTGAATCAGACCGAGTTCGGCCTGTACTTCATGAACATTCACAGCCGCCTGCCAACCTATAACACTATCGGAGCTGGCGGCCAGACGGTCATTGGTGCAGAGCCCAATTCCCAGACCGGGCAAGTTGACGTGGCCCTGTTGGGTAACTATTTCCTCGCCTACCCGGAGGACATCCGGATCTACGGTGTCAGCTTCCAGACCAACGTTGGCGGTACTGCGCTGTCAGGTGAACTCAGCTACCGACCAAACCAGCCAGTCCAGATCAGCTCCAACGATTTGACCGGTGCAGCCCTCGATAACGCCGTTACGCCGTTGAACACCAGTGGCCACGTGCCCGGAGCTGTTTTCGGCGTAGCCATTCCCCCCGGCACCATCATTCAGGGCTATAAGCGTTTGCCGGTCACCCAGGCGCAGGTTACGGCTGTCCGCATCTTTGACAATATCCTCGGCGCGCGCAGCATGACCGTCATCGGCGAAGTCGGTTACAACCACGTCAGCGGCATCAAGAAAGGCCTGGATGAACTGCGCTACGGGCGTGACTCACTGTATGGCTCCGGGCCATTGCCGTTTGGAGCGTGCGAGGGCGTACTTAACACCGCCAACCCGTCGGACTGCACCTATGACGGCTTCTACACCAGCAGCTCCTGGGGTTACCGCGCCCTGGTCAACATGGAATACGAGGGCTTCGCGGGCGTGGCGCTCAAGCCCAGCTTCGCGTTCTCACACGATGTTGACGGCACCGGTCCGAACTTTGTTGAAGGCTCCATGGCCGCCAGCGTCGGCCTGACCGGGGTGTACAACAACAAGTACAACGCCAGCATCAACTACACCAACTTCTTCGGTGGCGACTACAACCCCAACACTGACCGCGACTTCGTTGCTGTCAGCGTCGGCGTTAACTTCTAATAAGAAACGGAGCAAGCGATGAAACCGATTCACAAACGATCCCTGCAGATTCTCGGTGGCGCCATGCTCAGCGCCCTTGCGCTGTCGGTCAGCGCAGCCGTCTCTCCGGAAGAGGCGGCCAAGCTGCAAACCACACTGACCCCGATGGGCGCGGAACGTGCCGGCAACGCCAGTGGCACCATTCCCGCCTGGACCGGCGGCATGGCAACCGATGCGGCGCCGGTCGACGCCGACGGCTTTTTTGGCGACCCCTTCGCCGGCGAGCAGCCGCAATACACCATCACTGCGGCGAACATGGATCAGTATGCGGACATGCTGACCGAAGGCCAGAAGGCCATGCTCAGACGCTACCCTGATACCTATCGCATGCGGGTCTTCCAAACCAACCGCAGCGCTACCGTGCCGCAAGAGGTGTTTGACGCGGTCGCCCGCAACGCCGTCAATACACAACTGGCCGAGGGCGGAAACGGCCTAGAAAACTTCGACACGGCCTATCCTTTCCCGATTCCGCAAAACGGTGTGGAGGTTATCTGGAACCACATCACCCGCTATCGCGGTGGCAGCTTTACCCGCGTTATCGCGCAGGCAACCCCGCAGGCCAATGGTTCGAACACCATGGTGATTCTGCAGGATGCGTACAGCTTTGCTACCGCACTGACCGATTACGGCCCGAAGATCTCCGATAACCTGATGTTCTACTTCACCCAGCGCATCCTGTCGCCCTCACGCCTGGCCGGTGACGTACTGCTGGTGCACGAGAATATCAACCAGGTCGAGGAGCCGCGCGCCGCCTGGATCTACAACGCCGGCCAACGCCGCGTGCGTCGCGCACCCCAGGTGGCCTATGACGGACCGGCGTTCGGTGCGGACGGCACCCGGGTCTCCGATAATTACGACCTGTATAACGGCTCGCCCGACCGTTACGACTGGAAACTGGTTGGCAAGCGTGAACTGCTGATCCCGTACAACAACTTCGCTCTTGCCTCACGCGAGTTGAAGTACGATGACATCATCCAGGCGGGCCATATCAACCAGGATCTGGTGCGCTACGAAGTGCACCGCGTCTGGGAAGTGGAAGCCACCCTCAAGGAAGGCCAGCGTCACGTCTACGCCAAGCGCCACTTCTTTATCGACGAGGATAACTGGCTAGCTGGTGCTATCGACCACTACGATGGCCGCGGGGGATTGTGGCGCGTAGCGGAAGCGATGGCTCTGCAACGCTTCGATCTGAAAATCCCCGGATACGCTCTGGAAACGCTGTACGACCTGCAGAACGGACGCTACATGGCGCTGGGCATGACCAACGAAGAACGCAAGCCCTACGACTTCAGCTTCAAGGCGTCGTCTGCCGACTTCACTCCCAACGCACTGCGCGCCTCGGGTATCCGCTGATATCCACCCTCTCCCCCTGTCGTTTCCGCTGCTCCGGGCGACAGGGGGCTCCTCTCGGAGCTGCAAGCCGCAAGTTTCAAGCGGCAAGCTGATCGCCTCCACTCCACCGCACTGCTCCTGCTGCCAGCCACCGCTGCCGGCTTTTTGCTTCTGCTTCTGTTGCGGCTTGCGGCTAGCGGCTGTCGCCACTAAGCCTGCTGCACCATCACCGCAGCCTGGGCGCGATTGTCGACCTTGAGTTTGGCGAAGATGTTCTTCATGTGTGACTTGATCGTCTCGGGTGTGACGTTGAGATCGCGCGCTATCTGCTTGTTCGACTTGCCTTCGGCCACCAACTGAATAACCTGCCGCTCCTTGACGGTCAGCGTCAGCAACGCACCGTTTCCGCCGCCTTCCTCCACCGGCGTATCCAGCCCCAGCATGTCGGCAAGCTGAAGCTGCAGATCAGGCGGGCAGTAACGCGCGAACAATGCGCCAATATCATGCCCGGGCAGGTCGCCAAGCAGACTTACCATTCCTGTGTCCCTGACAATACCAACGACCGACTCCAGCAGCGCAGCGGCACTGGCGACACCGCGCTCGCGGCTCAACAGCACGCCAGTAACGATGCCCAGTTCAACGTAATACATCCAGATCTCGCTGGTGCGCATTTGCTGCAGCATCGCCAGCGCCTCATCAAGCACTGCGGACTCACAACGTTCCAGATCCAGTGCCAGCCAAAGGCGGGACAATAATGCAAAGTAGGCTCGATCAACCCATTGATCGGGCCAATCGAGCCGCGCAAGTTGCTGCAGCATGGCACTGCAGACATTGGCCTCACGCGGCTTGCGCTCAATCAGGTGCAGTCTGACCCGCTCCAGCAGCGCACGCGCCTGCAGCCTGGGCCAGCGACGCTCCAATGCCAGCGACTCAAGCTCATCCAGCACCCGCCGAGCCTGGGCAAAACGCGACTGATGAGCCAGCAGCCGAACCTGCGTCATGCAGGCAAATGCGGTGCACTCGATAAAGCTGCCGGTCTTGATGTAAGGCAACGCCTCCTGCAGCTTTATGTCTGCTTCTGCATACTCTGCGCGCAGGTAATGACCGAAGGCTCCCAACCCCTTGGGCAATGCAGTCAATACCGGATTGGGCCGACGCAAATCCGGGGCAAATAACTCGTCGGCCTGCTCCAGCAGTCCGTCCAGCGTCGCCATGCCCTGAACGATGCGTCCTTGATAGAACTCACTCAGGGCGTACAGCGATTTGCGGTAGCACTCATGCAGGAAGTAGCCACCATTTCCCTGCTGCAGGAGTTGGGTCGGGGGCAATGCGTATAACTGGTCCCAGCGGCAGGCGCGCATGTGCGCGCCACAGAGGATATTGAGCAACACGTTGCGAGCCCACGGGCTGCCAAGGCCTGACCTGATGCAGGCATCGGCAACCGGCGCAGCCAGTCCGTAGCGATCGTCGAGCGCCCAGAGCATGGCCTTGATCGCTTGTACTTCCCAATGCAGCGCCGACGCGTCCTCTCCCGTCTCAAGCTGCTGAATCTCTGCCTCCAGCTCCTCGGCAATACGCATGGCCGACGCGTATTCCAGCGCCAGCCCCATGGCCCACGCACGGGTTACCTTGAGTGCCAGCGAGCTGTTACCCGACTGCATCTTCCAGCGTTTTTCCATCAGTACCAGGGTGCTGAAGTCACCCTGTTCCATCAGGGTGGTAGCACATTCCTGAATCCATTCTCGCAGTTGCTCCACATCGCCGCTCAACATCCCAAGCTGGATCGCATCAAACCAGAGCTGGCGCTCGGCGAACCATCGGGCTGCGCCAAGCAGGAACTGCCGCGCCGCAACGTCATCCCGGGCCAGACAGGCGCTGCGCAGGTGCTCACGAAATAACGGGTGCAGGCTGAACCAGCTGTCCTGTTCATCCAGCACATTGAGGAATAATTGACGTCGCCGCAAAAGCTGCAGGAGCGCCTCTGCCGCAGAGTCACCCAGCAGGCTGCGCAGCAACGGCAGGCTGAACTTCTCCAGCAGCCCAACCGAGCACAACGCACGGCAGGTGCCAGCATCCAACTGGCCAAGCAGCTCGTCGAACAGATTGCTGATACTGCGTGGTATATAGCGCCCGCTACCCGGTGCCGGCGCCAGCAGGTACGCTCGCAATGCCGCTATCCAGCCATCAGCGGCCTGCTGGATGCTGCACAGGTCACCGCCCTGCTCGGGCTGCAGTCCGCCCTTGCGCAGCAGATCACGGGTTTCATCGCTATCGAACCGCAGCAGCGCCGCGTCGATATCCAGCCGATCATCGGCATAACAATGCTCGACTATCGCCTCCGGCAAATCCTTGCGACCAATAAACACCAGATGAACGTGCTCGGGCGCGCGCTGAACCAGAAAACGCAGCGCCTCGATCAGCACATCATCCGCAATGCAGTGATAATCATCGACAAAGATCGTCAGCGGTTGCGCATGCTGCTCCAGATCGGCGAGCAGCAGGCTTGCCAGACACTGCGCACTGCAGGTTGAGAGGGGGGCAGCGCACGCCAGACAGTGATTGGCAATCGACGGGAACACATGATTGATAGCGCCACACAGGTAATACAGCAGACGGTGGGCGCTGTTGTCTTCGGTATCCAGCGACAACCAGGCAACCCCATGACCCAGACCGCTGAGACGCTCGGCCCAGATGCCGGCTAGCGTGGTTTTCCCGTACCCCGGTGGCGCTTCGACAATGGCGACGCGACGCTCGGTCAGTCGCTCGGCAAGCTGCTCAAGACGTGGGCGAGGAAGAACGCCTCGGCCACGACGCGGTGGGGTGATTTTGGTCGTCAGCAACACCGGTAGATCGTTGCCCCCGTCCTGCCCGGGGGAGGATTGCGGAGCAATCCATTCCACGCGATTCCTGTTCATGAATTCGATCCATGCCGAGCACGGGCTGCCTGCGACAGCCTCTTTTTGTTATTCCACTACCTACCCTAGCAGAGCGGCAGCACAGCGCACGGCAACAGCGCCAGAGAGAAGGGGTGACCGCCATTGCCGGCCACCCCATCATACGAACGGCACTGTTTAGAGTAAATACTCAATCAGCATCACCAGTCACAGACTGAACGCCAACGGCTCACTCGGTTTCGACCTGAGTGG
>TARA_R110001606_G_scaffold75003_1_pt1 | contig 14050 bp, 7 predicted proteins | sample TARA_R110001606 | Tara Oceans TARA_R110001606 (sample SAMEA4398315) | marine metagenome | biome: Polar Biome; feature: [SRF] surface water layer (ENVO:00010504); material: water (ENVO:00002006), including particulate matter (ENVO:01000060) such as... | depth 5 m | reverse complement strand
TGTAAGGTCAACGGTAACAGAGTTGATTGTAGTATTATCTTTACAGATTTGAGAGGATTCACTAGCCTGTCAGAATCAGTAGAACCAGAAATGGTGACTTACATAATGAATAACGTACTCGATGTACAGGTAAAAGCGGCTAACAAATTCTTTGGCTGTACAGATAAATTTATTGGGGATGCAGGCATGTTTCATTGGAATACTATTATTCCTCAACCTGACCACCACAACTTAGCACTACATGCTGCTAAAGAAATAGAAGCTAACATTATAGAACTAAATAAAAAATTTAAAACAGAAGGTATACCTGAAATCGCCATAGGCATAGGGGTCAATTCTGGTGTGTGTATAGCGGGAAACTTTGGAGCTACTGATAGGTTTGCGTTTTCTCTTATTGGAGATCCTTGTAACGTAGCAGCACGATTAGAATCAAGCACTAAGGTAGCTGGGGTAGGAACACTCATAGGAGAAGGGACAGCTAAACACTCTTGTTATCCTTTAAAAGAATTAAATCCTATAGAAGTAAAGGGTAAAGCTAAACCACTGAAAGTTTACAGTTGGACTTAAACTTTTCGTTTTGCTCTTTGTGCTCTATGCTGTACTTTAGGAGAAAATGGGTTAACCATTTCTCTAGCCTTAAGAAACTCCCTTGTTATAAAATATTTTACATCTGAAACGGTTAGTTTATCTGAAAATTTATTGTTGTAGTTATTCAACAAAGTTTCTACTTGATTAAACGAATATAGGGAAAGGTGGTCATTAGCTCTGATAAAGTTTGTAAATTTTATTTTGACAGAGCTTACTCTTTTCGGAGGAGCAATTACAGAAATTTCTGTAGCTCTTTCCCAAGATAGAGGTTTTGTTTTTTGAGAAACTGTTTCTACGTTTAATGTTAAACGGTTAAATCGTTTTTCCCAGTTATGTATTCCTGTGAAATTTAACTTCGCTTCATTCATAGAAACAGACAGCTCAGCTAAAGAAGGATGCATTGGGTGAAACTTATGGATTAAGTAGACGAAACACCCCATAAATTTTGGACCATGCGAATCAGGAGTAAAACTATGTGCTAATTCGTGAAGAACTACACTCCAAGTAAGTGCCCATGTCGGAAGAGAAATGTACGTTCTGTGACAGTATGCTGTGCAACCTTCCTTACCCTTAACAACATACATCTTAGGATTCAGTTTAGTTACAATGTACTCTGCTTGTTCTAACGTAAGTTCACCTCCTTTTTTAGACATCCAAGGTTGCGAATTTTCCCATGTATAACATTTTTGTCTTTGACTGTCTCTCATTTCTTAGTCCTTTTAGTTAATAACAAGTTTATTGTACTCTCATTTACTTTTAAAGTAAAGGAGTTTATATACTATAAATGCTTTAATTCTGTAGAAATACTAGGTATAATCATTTGTAACATCCAGCTTTCTATGCTGCAGCTTTTTCAGGAATAGCTTTACCTGTTAACAGAATTCATTGGAGGTATGTTGTGCCAGGAGCAAAGATAATGCGCAGACAAGGAATAACTGATATTGCTGCACATCTTGCTTCTAAAGGTAGAAATGGAGATGATTCAATTGTACACGTAACACGTGGCGAAACAATTATCCCACCACAAATACTTGATAAAAATCCTGAACTTAGACAAGGGATTGAAAATGCATTTCGAACAGAACAAGAAAATCCTGAACAATTTGTTATGGGCTCAGACTCGATGTCTATCAACCCAGAAACTAATCTTCCAGAGTTTGGACTTGGAACTGAGTTTAAAAAATTTATTAAAAAAGCTGGTCCAACTATCGGAGCAGTTGTTGGAGCTGTTCTAGGTGGTCCAATAGGTGCTACTATTGGAGCAGGTATAGGCTCTAAAACATCTAATTTAAGTGACAGAGACATTGCTAAAAATATGGCAGTTACTTTTGCTGCTTCTAATGTAGCAGCTGGTGCAGGAATGGGGAATGCTAGTCAATCTGCTTCTGAAGCAGCAAGAGCAGCTGGAGGATGGAATGCACCTTTTGCTGCGGCAAGAGAGGGAGCTCAAGCATTTCTTACTGGTTCTAATTGGAATCCTGCTGAGTATGGTCAATCTGGAGTTGGAGGATATTTTCAAGACATAGGCTCGGGTATTGGCAGAAGTATGGGGTTAGGTGAAACACAAGATTTAGTGTCAGCAGGATTGTCTCGAGGTGAAGCAACTAAAGTTGCTCAAGAAATGGCGAAAAGTGGCGTTGATGCTGTAACTGCTGCTCAACAAATCGGTGTATCCGACGCAACTGTTTTATCTAATCTCGCAAATGCTGGTCCAGGATTCAGTCGTTCAGCGTTAAGTTCTTATGGACAATTAAATCCTTTAGAAAAATTTGGGGTTAGAACTACTTCTGATCTTATGCTTGGACTTAATGATAATGCGGGAATGGGAGGATACGATCAAAGAGATTTCCAAGTTCCTTCATACTTAACAAACAGTCTTCGTTCTGGTAATCAAATCGATGCTGCAGGGGTACTTCCTACTGCAGCAGGAATCACTACTTTACCACAACTTTCATCTTCTATGGGTGTTAATTCTAGTAAAACAGACATGACAATGTCTAAAAATGATATATTACTCGACAGATTAGCTGACAATGTGCTCAACTCAAAAAATGTTTACGCAGAGTATCCTACGTTTAGAGCTTTTGAAGGATTAAATGAACCTACAGGGTTTAACATGGGAGGATTTGTAGGAGCTAACCGTAAGATGTTTAACACAGGTGGTCATATAACAGGTCCAGGAGGTCCAAAAGATGATTTAATTGATGCTAAATTATCTAACAACGAATTTGTATTCACAGAAAAAGCAGTTCGAGGCGCAGGAAACGGAAGTGTAGATAAAGGTGCAGAAAACATGTATCAACTTATGAATAATTTTGAGAGAAGAGTCTAATGGCTGAAACAGGATCATCAACACAATATAACTTACCTCCACAGTATATACAGGATTACTTATCAGGAGGGAAAGCTGGCATTCCTGGACTTTTCCCACTATTAAATGCATCCATGGCTAATCAATTCAATACTATGGGAAATCCTGGAGCAACTCCTTTCACGTATGGCGGTCAGCGAATTGCTGGTTTTGATCCTAGGGAAAAAGAAAGTTTTGCGTTAGCAGATTCGGCTATCGGTAGTTACCTTCCTTTTATGCAACAACAAGAAGGTCTATATAATCAAGGAATTGGAGCAGCTAGATCAGGTGCTGCTATGGAAGAAAGCCTCGCTAGAGAAGGACTTAGAGGGGGTATTGCTGGGATTGAAGAAGGAGCTCAACGACTTAGAGACGTTCAGCCAAGATTTGATCAACAATTAAATGATGCTAGAGGTTATTTACAAACATCAGGTCAACTAGGGTTAGGCGCAACACAACAGTTTGATCCAAGAATGGCAGAACAGTATTTTAATCCTTATGAAGATCAAGTAGTACAACAAGCATTAAAAGATACTCGTGAAGGATTATCCCAAGCAGATATGGGACTAAGAGGCAACGCAGTAAGTAGTGGAGCGTTTGGTGGTTCTAGAGGAAGAATAACATCAGATGACTTAGCCAGACAAGTAGGTCGAGGAACAGCTGAAGCTGTTGGGGGTCTTCGTAGCACTGGTTATCAAAACGCACTTTCAAATGCTTCAAATGCTTTTGAACAACAACAAAGAAGACAAGCTGGTGCAGCAGGGTTATTTGGAAATTTAGGAGGAGGACTGGGTAGTTTAGCTGGACAACAAGCTGGACTAGGAGCTGATATTGCAGGAGGTATTGCAGGACTAGGTCTTCAAGGAGGGAATCTTTTCAGAGGAACTGGATCACAAATAGGTAACGCTCAAAGGAATTTATCTGCTAACTACGGTAATTATGGAAGCATGTTCGGTAATTTAGGTAATCAACTTGGAGCAAACCAGCGAGCTGATATAGGTCTTTTAGGTGCTGTTGGTGGAGCAAACCGCAATATGAACCAAGCAGGATTAGATCTTGACTATAACAATTTTGTCGGTCAATACAATTTACCTGCAGCATTATTAGGACAATACTCTGGTATTGCTCAAGGTATTTCTCCTTTAGCTGGAGGCTCAGCTACTGCTACAAGGTATGCTCCAGGAATAGATTATCTAAGTTCAGGATTAGGTGGTTTGTCTGAAGCGTTCGGAAATAGTGTCTATGGGGGAAGATAATGGCGATAGATAGAAATTTGTTGATGATGGGAGCTGATTTAGCTGATGGAGTAAATGGGACATCTAGTGGAGATATGAACGGTGTGATGTCGTTAAATGCAGCAAACCCTCAATACAGAGATGTCGAGTATGCACTTCCAGAGTTAGGTTTAAACTTAGACTCATTAATGGCTTCAAATAATCAACCTCAACCTCAAGCTCAATCTCAAAACGTAAAATCAAACACAATGTTGACAAACGACATTAGATCTGAATTGACTAATCTTATGAATAAAGTAGAAGAAGAAGATCCTGATTCATTACTCCTTACTGCAGCTGGTGCAGCATTAGGTGAAAACAGAGGTTCTGTAGAAGAATCTGCAGCAGATTATCAAGAGTTTTCAAAATTAGTTGATCAAGGTCCAAAAGCAATAGAAGCATTTGTAAGAGACTCTCTCACTGATGGAACATCATCAGGATCTGTTCCAGAATGGGCACTACCTATGACTGTTTTTGGTATAACTCTTTCTTCTGAACCTGGAGATTGGAGACAAGCTATATTAAAGGCTAGAGCTAAAACAAGTGCTGTGATGTTTGAAAAAGGACAAAGGGATCAAGCTGCTTCAGCTGCTATGAATCTTAAAATTAAAGAAAAAGCATTAGATATATACACAACAGCTCAAACAAATAAACGACTTTCTGCCACAGACATAGTAGGTCTTATTAACGACGGGGTGGACAAAGATTCAATTGATACGTTTATGGGATCAGGAAAAGCAGGTGATCTTGTAATGACTAAAGACGCAGATTTAGATGTAGATAAATTACTAGAACGCTACACTCCAGGGTCTATTGCTACGTGGCAAGAAAGTGGTGCGATTGGAGATTTAGTAAGAGCATCAACTACAAAAACAGGCACCACAGTTTTAGATTTCTTAAAAGAATTCACACCTTCTAGTGTTAAAATTTACGAAGAGGGTGGACGAATGGATCCTAGCCTTTTAGTTAGGAAACCTAATTCTTCAGGCACTGGGTTATCTGTTTCTGATATGACTACTCTTTTAGAAACGTACACACCTGCTAGTGTTGACGCGTTTAGAACAAGTCTTAGTGCTGTAGATCTAGTGCGAAAAGAAGGCATAAGTATATTTAACATGCCTAAAGTAACTTCAGATGGTATGCAAAATCAACAGGCAATTGCTGACATGGTGAGAGAAGATTATATCACTAATGTAGCAAATCTGGTGACCCCAGATGGTGAGCCAAACCTTAAAGTTAAAAGAGACATATTAAGAAATTATGCAACATTATACAAACAAACTATCGGTACAGCATCTGCTAAAATATCAGGTGAAACAGTTAAAGAAAGATTGCCTTTTGGTGAATTTACACCACTTCAATATGCAAGTAAGCTAGGGTTAGATCCAAATGATCCTGACATAGAAAGAATAGCATTTATTTCTGAACTACAATTACCAAAAGCAACACCAGAAATGTTATCAAACTATAATGCATTAACAAATTTACAAGGAAAAATGGGAGTCTTACGTTCAATAATTGAATCAGCACCACAAAATGTTACTGGTCTAAAGGGCGAGTTTTTCCAATCTGATGCTGCAAGAGTACTTGCTGATCTTAACCTAGGATTCAAAATACCACAAGGAGCTACCCTTTCTAAAATTTATGGACAAGTTGCTCAAATAGATCTAATTAAAGAAATATTAAAAGAATCTAGATTTTCTAACGCAGAAAGAAAAATGGTTGAAGAGTTTATAACAGGTGATTTTGCTGCGGGTAGGTTTGAAAAACTACGAAGACTCGATGAAGTAGATGCACTTATAGCACGTGGGTTAACAGGAGCTGAGTTTGAACTAGATGGTCGTAAAGTTCCTGAAGAAGGGGGAATAGCAAGCCCACAGGACAGACTTAATAGTTTAAAACAAGCAATTCTTGGCGACAGTGGTCCAAAATAATGGCTGTTGATTTCGTAGCAGAAGCATTAGCGATTAAACCTTTAATTGATGATGAGCTGTTTTTTCAATATCAAGGGTTAAATGCCGTAGAGCAAAAGAATTTTTTAGATCAATTAAACGAAAACGAACTGATAAACATAAAACTTCGTTTAGATAAATCATTTTACGGATCCGACGAAACATTTACAGAAGCGTTTCGATCAGCTAGACGTGACTTTGGATCAGGGGGAACAGATTTACCCACTCCTGCATTTATGCAGGGAGACAAGGTAGACGGTTCACAAGCACAAGATTTTGCTCAAGAAATATATTCTGGTATGCGTGAAAAAACTTTTGATTACTCTGGTTTAAAAAACAGTAGACTAAGAAGAGGTCTTAGTTTTATGGATACTGCTGGTGAAAAAGAAGCATATTTGACTAAAACTATTGGACCAGAAAATGTTGGTTGGACTATGGATAAATATGGTCGTTATGCTATTATGCCAGAATACCGTGAAAGACTAGGAGGAACTGCTGGAGATAAACCTCTTACTATTGATAATCCTGGAGTATTCGAAAGTGGAGATATTGCAGATTTAGCAGGCAGTGCACCAGAATTAACAGCAGCAGTGTTAGCAAGTATTGCTGCTAGAAATTATGGACCAGTTGCAGCAGTGTTAGCAAGTGCTAGTGCAACAGGAGCTGCTAAGTCATTTGAAGAATTAACAGAAACTGCTATGGGTTTGCAACAACAATCGTTTGGTGAAGTTCTTGGAGATGTGAAAGATGAAGCAATACTCGGAGGTGTTGCAGAATTAGGTGGGCGAGCTTTAGTTGGTGCAGGTAAAAAACTATTTTCTCCTGCTGAAGTACGCATTCCTACAGGTGAAAAAGGTATGTTTAACTTTAACACATACACGTATGCTCCACGTGTAGATGCAGCTTCTGGTCCAGGAGCAAGAGAAACACAAACAATAGTGAGAGAACTGTTGGATGAAGGTGCTATCCCTGATGTACAAAAAGCAACAAATAGAACAATACTTGGTAGAACTTCAGGAATGATTGAGCAAATTTTCGGATACAACCAACAAAAAAATGTAACTAATGTTAAGTATATGAAAGATAAGATTAATGGCTTTTTAGTAGATGTTGGTGCAGAACCCTTTGATCCATTTATGGGAAAAGTTTTTCCTAGATTAGGTGAAGAAGAATTAGGTGCATTACTACAACAACAAATAAGAAAATCTAAATCAGCTCTTGAACTTGGTGTTGAAAACTCATTAAAAGTATTAAAAGATGCAGTAAAAGCAGAAGAACAAGCTCTTGCTGGAAAAGTTGGAACAGGTGAAATACCTCAAGGAGCAGGACAACAATTATCTGACGGGGTAGCTGATGCATACGCAAATTTTCAAGCAGCTTCAGCAAGATACTATAATGAGGCTGACCAACTGTTAGGTAACAAAGCATTTATCCCTACAGATGCATTGAAAAGACAAGCACAAGCGATACTAGATGATTTACCGAAAAATGCAGATGGGGTGCCTATTGCTGGGACAAGTGATGTAGGAGTACAAATGTTACAAGATGTTGTGAACATGCCTGCTTATATAAACACTACACATATGTCTACTCTTCGAACAATGTTTGGAAACGCTGGGTTTGATGATACGATGTTGAAAGGAATAGACACAAGACAATACAATTTATTAAAAACTGCATCAAATGAAGCGTTTGACCAAGCTATAAACAGTGGAACTAAGATGTTCGGATACATCGATAAAGGTGGTAACCGAGTATTAGCTGAAAGAGCATTAACAGCACAAGAAAAACAGCGCAACAAACTAGGGTTGGAAAAATTAAAAGAAGCAACTAAATCTTATGGTGAAGGGATTGCTGTGTTTGACAACAGCTTAATAAAAAAATTAACTAAAGTAGACGGTGTTGAAGCTGATAGATTGATAAGCACAGTTGTTACTAGAAATGAACCTGGAAAAATCAACAAAGTAATTAATGCAAGTGCGGACAAAGACGCTGCAAGAACAATGCTGCAAAGTGGACATTTTGATTCTATGATTGTGAACGCTTCAGATGCTGATGGAAATGTTTCTGCTGATGTTTTGTTAAGAGAAATAAAAAAATTAGGGACTACTTTTCCTGCACTGTATGGTGAAAGTGCTCCTGTCATAACAAACGCATTGAATCAGTTACGAAAAGTACAAAAATTTATTCCTAAAGACGAAGCAGTAAGAATTAAAGACTCGTTGCTAGATGGATTAGTAATGAAGGAACTTGGTGAGTTTAAAGGTGTTGTTAAAACCTACGTGAGAAATGTAAATGACCAGTTTAAATTTCTTGATGCAAATTTTGCTAAAAAGGTTGACAGCTTTTCTCCTGAACAAGTAATCCCTTGGTTGACAAACACTGCTAAGTCTAATGACATAACAGCATTTATAAATTTCTATAAGAAAACAAATCCTGAAATTGTAGAACAATTTAAACAAAAGTACATGGTCAATCTTTTAGATAATGTGTTTGAGACCACTAACATAAATCCTGTTGGCATTGTGTTAAATGGCGGTAATTTACTTAAAGCTATACAAAAAGAAGGTGGTGCTGCAAGGTTAAATGCTGCATTTGGTTCTGAAACTGCTCAAGCATTAGAAAAATTCGCAGAAAAAGCTGCATTCTTAACATCAAAAAGTGGCAGTCTGTCTGGCAGCCTTGCAGCTGCTGAGATTGCTCTTCATCCTTTACAAAATATTGGAGTATTGATTAAATTAAATGTTTTGGGTAAAATAATAGCAAATCCTACAACATTGCGGTACTTAACCACCATAATAGAAAACCCTAACGCTCGAGCAACAGGTTTTGCTGTTGGTAACTTAGGTGCAGACATTATTGCTCAAATAAAGGCAGAAGATTCTACAATAGACTCTGATCAAATGGAAAACATGAAACTAGAGTTAGACAATGCTCTTGTTGGTATACTCGATAATGAAGATGAAATTGAAGATGGAGAAATAGAGTAATGGCTAGTTTATTCAACGCTGATTTGATAAATCCAAACGCACAAGCATTAGAAGAACAAATAAGATCTGCAACAGAAAGAGCACAAAATTTTGGATTATTGAATGGAGGAACGGGTATAGGTGGTTTAGTTTCTGCAGAGGCTGAAAGACAACTGAAAGCATTAACAGATCAACGAAGAATAAATCAAGAAACAGAACAACAAAGACAACAAACACCTGCACAAAAGTTAGCTGCCCAACAAGGTTCATATTTTGATAGCATAATAAACGAAGTTTTCCCAACCATTACAGAATCAACTGACGCAACAACAGATCCATTTTCAGAATCAGAAAGTGGGAAAACCCCACTATATGGTGATCCAGGAGGAGGCTACGGTGTGGGCGGTGGTGGTGTTGCTCCTGGATCAGGAATGAGTGGATACAAAATTCCTAATGTAACAGATCCGAAAGGTACTTATGGTGTAGGTACTTATGACACGTATGGAGACAACCCTCCTGATCTCTACAACTTTAGTCCAGAAGAGTATGCAGCAAATTTTTCAGATAACGCTAATTATATTTTTGGTGGAGGTAAGGCAAATGCAATAGCATCAAGTCCTGGTGGTATTGGTGCTTTTGCAAATATGATGTTCAATGAAGGTGCGGTAACTGCAGCAGAAGCTGGTAATATTGCAACTCTTGATTTAAGTAAAGCTGAAGACATGGAAGCATTTCAAGCTTATTTAGAACGCAGTGCTGTATCAGAGGCAAAAGATGCATTAAGTGAAAGGGTTTCAGATAATCCAGACAAAAGCAGATTTAGCGGTGGTAACTCTTCTGGTACTATGGGATTCACTAAAGGTGATTTCGGTCCAGGAATGAGCGACAGAGCATTAGAAAGTTTAAAAGATGGAAGCGGTGGTTTATTTGGTGGTAGCGATGACGGTGGTGGTGGCGACGGTGGCGACGGTGGCGACGGTGGCGACGGTGGTGACGACGACGGTGATGAAGAAATTGGTGATTTCGGTATGGGTAGGGCAGCAGATTTAGCATCAGCAATGAATACTCTGTATGGTGGTGCTGGTTCTAGTTTTGAATCAGGGCGTAATGAATATACAGAGTCAGGTCAATATGATAGAGATCGAGAAGCTAGACAAGCTGAGTTTGATGCCATGCGAAATCAACAAAGAATAGATGCTGGTTTACCCTATAAAAGATTAACTTCAGAAGAAACTCAACAAGCAGTTTTAGATCAGCGAGAACGTATAGGAGGAGAATTTCGATCCTATTTACAAAATATTCAAGCACCTGATACTACTGGGGCTTATGCAGCTGGAGTAGCCGATAGAGCAAGAGCAGCAGCAGAAGCAGAAATAAATCAAGGAATAGCTCCATTTATGGGTGTTCCTTTCGGTGTTGGTGGCAGAAGATAGTCATTTACTTTTAAGTAATGATTAGGTAGAATAGTGATATGGCAACTGATAATCAATATCTACAACAACAGTTAATAAACCAAGATCCATACAGCCTTCTTGATTCAGAATCTGTTTATAGAAACAGAGAAGCATTGGGAGCGACTACTCCAAACATAGACGAAACTCTAGGAAACATACCTTCTAGTACTGGTCAGTTTGCATCAGATGTAGCGGGTGTAGTTACTAATCCAGTGCAAACCATAGATGCCATAGGCAATCTTGGTCTTGGTCTAATTGCTCTTGCGATTCCAGATGCATATCAAGAAGAATCATTAGATAAACCACAAGAAGCAGCAATGGCTGTAGGTCAATATATTGCAGATCGATACGGTGGTATAGATGCAGCTAAAGAATCTTTAAAAACTGATCCTGTAGGGGTCGTAGCCGATGTTTCTGCATTATTATTAGGCGGTGGGTATTTAGCCACTAGAGGTGGGTTAAAAGCAGGACAAGTAGCAACGCAGGCTGGGTTAGCAACTGATCCTTTAATTGTTGCTGGTAGAGGTGTTGGTGAACTCGCTGGTGCTGTTAGCAGAAGAGATTTTATGAAAGGTGCTGGTGCTGGAATTGGTTCTCTCATGTTACCTGTAACAAATATGTTAAGTGACATAAAAGCTCCTATTGCTGCAGCAGTAAAAAGTTTTAGCCCAGCACCATTTTTAGAAAAAACGAAAGCAATGTTTGATGACATGGACTTTCTTTCCCAATACAGAAAAGATAAATTCGATCTTGATAACACTGTTAAAAACGCACCATCAGAAGTACGTGTAAACATGCCAAAAATTAAAAAGATAGATGATGGAAAATTCGAATACGACTTAGATCTAGAGGGAACAAGTTGGTTAGACGAGGATCCTTACTATATGGAAAAAGTAGCACATCAAATAGAATTAGATCATTTTAAAGGATCAGGATTCGCACCAAACGAACTTCAAGTTTTAGATAATCTTGACGGAGCATTGTATTATACTAAAAATTTAGATGATTACAAAAGTATAACACCAGATAAAGCAGATCCAGGATCACTTAAAACATATACACCTAACATGGATAATAAAGAATTTGCATACACAGTAGACACCTACACAGTTGATGGTGTTCCTGTCACTCGGCAGCGTTTGCCAGGAAATTCTCAACAAGCTGAATTCATAGAATACACAGTTCCTGGTAGAAAAGCATTAAAAAATAAAACAGGTGAGATGCAACAACAAAAACTCGATCTTCCTATCGACAGTGCACCTACAACTGCTGCTAAGGATATAGTACAAGCAGTAGACGATAGTATGACTCCTACAGAAAGAATGAATGCACTGCTGAAAGAAAAAATGGGAGATGCAGAGCCTAATGCACCTCGAGCAGAGCCTACAAAAGCAGAACAAAGAATAGCTGAGTTAGACACACAACTGTATGATATTAATAATGTGCTAGATCGAGAAGGCGGCAATATGAGTAACGTAAATCGTGCAAAACTCAAAGAACAAAAGCAAAAACTAACTGATGAGTTAGATGAGCGAAAAAAACCACCTTCAACTGAATTAAGACCAGAACAGATACGAGTAAACGAACTTATTGAAAGAAAATCTGAGTTATTGAAAGAAGAAGATATTGACTTAATAGATTTTGATGAGATCCATGTACTAAACGATGAAATTCTAAAAATCAATGGCTCAATACCTGAAAGGGGAATAAAACTTGGTGCACCACCTTCAACTGATGCACCACCTTCAACAATAACTAGAAGAGATGCTCTTAAAGGAATGGGTGCTACTGGAATTGCGGCATTAATGGGGACTGGTGCAGATATTGCTGACGTAGCTACTACTACAACAAAAACTGCCAAAGCAGCAAAAGCAGCAAAAGCTACCATTAACCCAACACCATTTTTAAACAGAACAAAAGAGATGTTTGAGGTTTTCGATGAGTATATGGAAGATGTTTTGCCTGGAGATTTGACAGATGGACCCACTGATTTTTATGACAGTGTCAATCCAGTAAGAGGTGTAGAAAAAGGTACATCATCACGAGAAACATTACAAGATTCAGCTGATGCGAGTATGGAGATAAGAGAAATGCAAGTTTTTGACAAAGCTGACTACATCACTGAAATTGAAGAGTCTTATTTTAAAAAAGCAGGATTTAAACAAGATGATTTAGTAAAAATAGATTCTCGTGAAAATCTGAATTTGTCTTCAGCATATGATGCACTAGACCCAAAAAACGCAGACAAAGGCTCACTAAAAATAATAGATGGAATAGAAGATATGGATAGAATGGAGCTGTCTGTAAAAACATACACAATTGATGGAGTTCCGATATCCTATGTTGGAGATAGTTATGACGTATACTACTATATTATGCCCAGTAAAAACGCATTAATGGAACTAGCTAAATAACTCGTTGTGTGGAGTCCTTTCTGTTTATCTGTTAAGGTATAGTTACTAACTAGGAACGCTGTAGCGTGACTATTATAGCCATTTATCCCATTTTTGCTCACCCAACACTAGGTTCGCTAGATCTAATTTACTCCTAAGTGCTTTTACTATATTTTCATCCACAGTTCCTTTACAGAAAATATCGATATATGTAACCTTATGAGTTTGACCAATACGGTGTGCTCGATCTTCTGATTGTAGTCGTTTTTCTAAATCGTAACTGTTAGAATAATAAACTACTGTGCTTGCAGCAGTCAGGGTTATACCGTAACCACCTGTTTGAGTATTACCAACAAAAAACCGTAAAGGATGTTCTTTGTTCTGAAAGTTATTAATTATGTCATTCCTATCCTTATCACTGGTATCACCGTAATAAGTACCGACTGAGTTTTCACCGTATATTCTTCTTAGAGTTTCTGATATCCTTAGTATGTCATAGCGGTAGTTTGCCCAGATAATAACTTTACCTTCTGTTTCTTCTAAAATTTGAATCAATTCATCCATACGTGTGTTTTTTATTTCTTGAGCATGTCCTTCGTCAGTGTTCACAAAACCACAAGCAACTTGTTGTAGTCGGATTAACTGTGTTATAACAGATGTTGCTGAAACTGTTTCTTCAGTAGACAACTGTGATATAGCATAGCGTTTCAATTCACTATACACTTTCTTTTGTTCAGGAGACATTTCTATTTCTCTACGAACATAGACTTTGTCTGGTAAATCTAAACAATCTTTTTTCAGTACTCTATAACTAAATTTAGTTAACAATTTGTTAAGCTCGTCTATATTTTGAAACCCTACTACTTTTTTAAAACTTCTGCCTCCTGCAAATCCAGGAGCAAGTAAAGCATATCTTGCACGAAATGAGTAGAAAGAAGAAAAACCAAGCAATGCTGGGTCTAAAAATTGTGATTGAGTGTACACATCTAAAGGCGACCTAGTTACAGGAGATCCTGTTAGGATCCTACGGTAGTATGCATACTTGCCTAAAGAAACAATATTTTTAGTTC
>TARA_R110001606_G_scaffold84694_6_pt1 | contig 14058 bp, 28 predicted proteins | sample TARA_R110001606 | Tara Oceans TARA_R110001606 (sample SAMEA4398315) | marine metagenome | biome: Polar Biome; feature: [SRF] surface water layer (ENVO:00010504); material: water (ENVO:00002006), including particulate matter (ENVO:01000060) such as... | depth 5 m | reverse complement strand
GCGGCCGTACCGTTGGCGCCGGCGTGGTAGCGAAAATCGTCGAGTAATAGAGTAAAAGAGAGCCGAAGGCCTTGCCTTCGGCTTTTCTTGTCTCTATAATTCGCGCCCTCTTCTCCGGAATAACCGGTTTAGAGCGCGATCAACCGGGGCATCGTTCCCGGGCTTGTTTTGACAACCCTCCACCTTTCATGGGAAAGGATGGGCGGGCTTTTTGCCATCTGAAAGATGGTTCGAAACAGTCTGGAGTTTGTTAGCTATGGCTAACCAGAGAATTCGCATCCGTCTCAAGGCTTTTGATCATCGTCTGATTGATCAGTCTGCCCAGGAGATCGTGGATACGGCTAAGCGGACGGGTGCGCAGGTGACGGGTCCTATCCCCCTGCCCACACGTAAAGAACGGTTTACGGTGCTGACCTCTCCGCACGTTAACAAAGATGCGCGTGATCAGTACGAGATCCGCACCCACAAGCGGTTGGTGGACATCGTCGAACCTACGGATAAAACCGTGGATGCGTTGATGAAGCTCGATCTGGCCGCCGGTGTGGATGTGCAGATCAGCCTGGGATAACTGTCCCAAGTAGCTCGAAGGGGCGGTTCAACCGCGACAGGTTGTGAAGAGGTAAACAATGGCGATTGGTGTAATCGGTCGGAAATGCGGGATGACCCGGGTATTTACTGAGGAAGGCATCAGTATTCCGGTAACCGTAATTGAAGTGACCCCGAATCGGGTGAGTCAGGTCAAGACCGAAGAAACAGATGGCTACAATGCCGTGCAGGTGACGATCGGTGAACGCCGTGCAAGCCGGGTGACCAAGGCGCAAGCCGGTCATTTCGCGAAAGCGGGTGTTCAGGCGGGTCGTGGCGTGGGCGAGTTTCGTGCCGAAGCAGGTGATCTGCAAGCGGGCTCCGATATCACTCTCGAGGTGTTTGAAGCCGGTCAGGTCGTGGATGTGACGGGCACTTCCAAGGGTAAGGGTTTTGCCGGCGCCGTGAAGCGCTGGAACTTCCGCACCCAGGATGCCACCCACGGTAACTCCTTGTCCCACCGCGCGCCGGGTTCGATCGGTCAGAACCAGACCCCGGGCCGCGTATTCAAGGGCAAGAAGATGGCCGGTCACCTGGGCGCCGAGCGCGTAACGGTCCAGAACCTGGAAATCGTGCGTGTCGATGCGGAAAAGAATCTGTTGCTGGTTAAGGGTGCCATCCCCGGTGCGACCGGTGGTGACGTGATTGTGCGCCCGGCAGTGAAGGCGAAGGCCTGAAAGAGGAATAGAGGATGAATCTCAATACTGCCTCTGGAGGTACGGTTACTGTTTCTGAAGTCGCCTTCGGCAAGGACTTCAATGAGCCGCTGGTTCACCAGGTTGTGACCGCGTTTCTGGCTGGCGCCCGTCAGGGTTCCAAAGGTCAGAAAAACCGCGCTGCGGTAAGTGGCGGTGGTCGCAAGCCCTGGCGGCAAAAAGGAACAGGTCGGGCCCGTGCTGGTACTATCCGCAGTCCGCTGTGGCGTGGCGGCGGCAAGACGTTCGCCGCTGAGAATCGCGATTTTTCCCAAAAGGTGAATCGCAAAATGTACCGCGGTGCGCTGCGTTGCATTCTCTCCGAGCTGGTGCGTCAGGAGCGTCTGGTGGTGGTCGACGAGTTTTCCGTCGACGAGCCCAGAACCAAGGTTGTTGCTTCCAAGCTGAAAGAGTTGGAGCTGAGCAGCGTGCTGATCGTCACCAGCGAGGTTGACGAGAATTTGTACCTGGCGGCGCGCAATCTGCCCAAGGTCGACATCCGCGAAGTAGGCGGTGTTGATCCGGTCAGCCTGATCGCTTTTGAGAAGGTGCTGGTTACCGTGCCTGCTCTCAAGCAGCTCGAGGAGTCGCTGGCATGAACAAAGAGCGTATTTTTACCGTGCTGCTTGCGCCGCATGTCTCTGAAAAAGCCACCATGGTTGGCGAACAGAGCAATGCCGTGGTCTTCAAAGTTGCCAAGGACGCGAACAAGCTGGAAATCAAAAAGGCCGTCGAGGCGCTTTTTGAAGTCAAGGTTGAGTCCGTGCGCACCAGCAATGTGAAGGGCAAGCAGAAGTTCTTCGGACGCGTGGCAGGCAAGCGTGCCAGCTGGAAGAAAGCCTATGTGTCGCTGGCCGAAGGCCAGGACATTGACTTTCTCGGCGCCGAGTAAGGGAGTAAGGAATCATGGCGATTGTTAAAGCTAAGCCGACTTCCCCGGGCCGCCGCTTTGTAGTCAAGGTGGTCAACGAGGACCTGCATAAAGGTGCTCCCTACGCGCCCCTGCTGGAAGCCAAGGCCAAGAATGGCGGCCGTAATAACAACGGTCGCATCACCACCCGTCATAAAGGTGGTGGCCACAAACAGAAGTATCGCGTGGTGGATTTCCGCCGCAATAAGGATGGCATCGTGGGTGAGGTCGAGCGCCTTGAATACGATCCCAACCGGTCGGCCCATATCGCGCTGATTAAATACCTGGATGGCGAGCGTCGCTATATTCTGGCGCCCAAGGCTCTGAAAGCCGGCGATCGTATCCAGTCCGGCGAAGATGCGCCCATCAAGGTGGGTAATGCTCTGCCGCTGCGTAATATTCCGCTGGGTTCCACGGTACATAACGTGGAAATGAAGCCTGGCAAGGGTGGCCAGCTGGCCCGTTCCGCGGGCACCTCCATTCAGGTGCTCGCAAAGGATGGACAGTATGTGACCCTGCGCCTGCGCTCCGGCGAGATGCGCAAAGTTCATGCGGATTGCAAGGCTACCATGGGTGAGGTTTCCAACAGCGAGCACAGTCTGCGTTCGCTGGGTAAAGCTGGCGCGACGCGCTGGCGGGGTGTTCGTCCGACCGTTCGCGGTGTGGCGATGAACCCGGTGGATCACCCTCACGGTGGTGGTGAAGGTCGTACCTCTGGTGGCCGGCATCCGGTTACACCTTGGGGCGTTCCCACCAAGGGCCACAAAACGCGTACCAACAAGCGCACCTCCAAGATGATTGTGCGCGACCGTCGTAAGTAAGGGATAGAGAGAGGTTCAGGCTGTGCCACGTTCACTGAAAAAAGGTCCGTTTCTGGATCACCATCTTTTGAAGAAGGTGGAAGATGCGGCCGAAGCCGGCTCCCGGAAGCCGATCAAAACCTGGTCCCGTCGCTCCATGATCATCCCGGAGATGGTGGGTTTGACCATCGCGGTGCATAACGGCCGTCAGCATGTTCCGGTAATGATCACCGAGCACATGGTGGGCCACAAGCTGGGCGAATTCGCCCTGACCCGTACTTTCCGCGGGCACATCGTGGACAAAAAGGCTAAGCGATAAGGTGACAGCCATGGCGACTGAAATTGCAGCCCGTCTGCGGGGCGCAAGAATTTCGGCTCAAAAAGCCCGCCTGGTGGCCGACCAGATTCGCGGCATGGAAGTTGAGAAGGCATTGAATCTTCTGACTTTCAGCCCGAAGAAGGCTGCCCAGGTAGTCAAGAAAGTGCTGGAGTCCGCGATTGCCAACGCGGAAAACAACGACGGCGCTGACGTGGATGAGCTGAAGGTGTCCACAATTTTTGTGGATGAGGGCACGTCTATGAAACGCATTCGCCCCCGTGCCAAGGGCCGGGCGGATCGCATTCTCAAGCGGACATGCCACATTACTGTGAAAGTCTCAGAAGGTCAGGAGTAGCCAGATGGGTCAGAAAGTTCATCCGATCGGTATTCGCCTGGGCATCGTCAAGGAGCATAACTCCCTGTGGTATGCCGGGCCGAAGACCTACGCCGACTGCCTGGTTACCGACCTGCAAGTGCGTGACTACCTGTTCAAGCGTTTGAAGAACGCGTCGGTGAGCCGGGTCAAGATCGAACGTCCTTCCGAGAATGTTCGCATCACCATTTCCACCGCCCGGCCGGGTATCGTGATCGGCAAGAAGGGTGAGGATGTGGAGCGCCTGCGTCGTGACGTCGCCGCCAAGATGGGTGTGCCCGTGCACATCAACATCGAGGAAGTGCGCCGTCCGGACGTGGACGCACGCCTGGTGGCCGACAATATCGCCGGCCAGCTTGAGCGCCGGGTAATGTTCCGTCGCGCCATGAAGCGCGCGGTTCAGAACGCGCTCAAAGCCGGTGCCGAAGGTATTCGGGTTCAGCTTTCCGGTCGTCTTGGTGGCGCGGAAATCGCGCGTACCGAGTGGTACCGCGAAGGTCGTGTGCCGCTGCACACGCTGCGCGCCGATATCGACTACGCCAACGTTCGCGCAGAGACAACCTACGGGACCATTGGCGTTAAGGTCTGGATCTTCCGCGGTGAAGTGCTCGGCGGTATGGAGCAGGTTCAGGAAGAACAGAAGCAGTCCAAGGGCGCCAAGAAGCGCGGCCGCGGTTAAAGGGTAACGAACGATGTTGCAGCCGAAGCGTACCAAATTCCGGAAAGTGATGAAGGGCCGCAACCGTGGCCTGGCACAACGGGGCAGCAAGGTGTCTTTCGGCACCATTGGCCTGCAGGCGACCGGCCGTGGCCGTCTGACTGCGCGTCAGATCGAAGCCGCGCGTCGTGCCATGACCCGTCACATCAAGCGGGGCGGTAAAATCTGGATTCGGATTTTCCCCGATAAGCCGATTACCCAGAAGCCCCTCGAGGTTCGGATGGGTAAAGGTAAGGGTAGCGTAGAGTATTGGGTCGCGCAGATTCAGCCGGGCCGTATGCTCTACGAAATGGAAGGTGTTTCAGAAGACGTGGCGCGCGAAGCGTTCCGTCTTGCCGCGGCCAAGCTGCCGGTGAGCACCCGCGTCGTGACTCGGACGGTGATGTAAGCGATGAAAGCGAGCGAGCTGAAAGATAAAAGTGTCGACGAGCTGCGCAGCCAGCAGCTCGAGCTGCTTGAGCAACAGTTCAAGCTGCGCATGAAGCATGCATCCGGGCAGCTTTCACAAAGCCATCAGCTTGGGGTGGTTCGCCGTGATATCGCACGGGTGAAAACCATTCTCAGAGAGAAGCAGGGTAACTAGTCATGGCAGAGGCGAAAGAAGATCTGCGCCGGAGCGCTACCGGCAAGGTAGTCTCCAACAAGGGTGATAAAACCATCACCGTCTTGGTAGAGCGCCGGGTTCAGCACCCTATTTACGGAAAGATCATCAAGCGGTCCACGAAATTGATGGCGCATGATGAAGAGAATCAGTGCAACGAAGGCGATCTGGTCACTATTCAGGAGTGCCGCCCGTTGTCCAAGCGCAAAACCTGGATGCTGGTGAGCGTAGTGGAGCAGGCCAACAAGGTCTGACCGACGTTGCTGTGGCTGCCTGCAGGGCAGGAGTTGGAGAGAGTAAGCGATGATTCAGACCGAAACCATGCTCGAAGTCGCCGATAACAGTGGCGCGCGTCGGGTGCAGTGCATCAAGGTGCTGGGTGGTTCCCACCGCCGCTATGCAGGCATTGGTGACATCATCAAGGTCACAGTAAAGGAAGCGATTCCGCGCGGCCGCGTTAAGAAAGGTGATGTGATGACTGCGGTGGTGGTGCGTACCCGCCGCGGTGTGCGTCGCCCGGACGGCTCGCTGATCCGTTTCGACGAAAACGCCGCTGTGTTGTTGAACAACAACAAGGCGCCGGTAGGTACCCGGATCTTCGGGCCGGTGACACGTGAGCTGCGCACCGAGCAGTTCATGAAGATCATCTCCCTGGCACCGGAAGTTCTTTAAAGGCGGGTGAAGGCAATGCTCAAGATCAAGCGTGATGATGAAGTCATCGTAATCGCGGGCAAGGACAAGGGTAAGCGCGGCAAGGTACAGCGCGTTCTTACCAATGGCCGCCTGGTCGTGGCCGGCGTGAACGTCGTGAAGAAGCACGTGCGCGCCAATCCGAACAGCGGAATTCAGGGCGGCATCGTTGAACAGGAAGCGGGTATTCATGCTTCCAACGTTGCCATCTGGAACGCGAAAGCACAGAAGGCGGATCGTGTCGGCTTCCGTGTGGATGATGGCAAGAAGGTACGCTTCTTCAAGTCCAACGGTGAAGCGCTGGACGCGTGATACAGGTGAACCATGAGTGATCTGAAGAAGTTATACAATGAAGAGATTGTGCCGAAGCTTCGCGAGGAGTTCGGTTACAAGAACATCATGGAAGTGCCGAAAATCACCAAAATCACTCTGAATATGGGTGTGGGTGAGGCGGCTGCGGACCGTAAGGCAATTGAAGGCGCCTTGTCCGACATGACCGCGATCGCCGGCCAAAAGCCCCTTGTTACCAAGGCGCGTAAGTCTGTTGCGGGTTTTAAAATCCGTGAAGGCTGGCCGATCGGCTGCAAGGTGACTCTGCGTAACCGTCGTATGTACGAGTTTCTGGAGCGCCTGGTATCCGTTGCGATTCCGCGGGTTCGTGACTTCCGTGGTCTGAATCCGAAATCCTTCGATGGCCGTGGTAACTATTCCATGGGCCTGCGCGAACAGATCGTGTTCGCCGAGGTGGATTTTGATAAGGTCGACAAGCTGCGTGGTCTGGATATTACCATCACCACCACGGCGAAGACCGATGATGAGGCACGGGCGCTGTTGCGCGCCTTCAACTTCCCGCTGAAAGGCTAAGAGGATTTGTCATGGCAAAGGTCTCTATGAAAAACCGGGAGGCGAAGCGCGCCAAGTTGGTAGAGCGTTTCGCCGCCAAGCGCCAGGCGCTTAAAGCAATCATTCTGGACCCCAGCGCCGAACCCGAGGCGAAATGGAACGCCCAGATCGAGCTGCAGAAGCTGCCGCGTGATTCCTCACCGGTGCGCCAGCGCAATCGTTGCCGCATCACCGGTCGTCCGCATGGCTACTACCGTAAGTTCGGTCTTAGCCGTATCAAGCTGCGCGAAGCGGCTATGCGTGGCGATGTCCCCGGTCTGGTCAAGGCCAGCTGGTAAGAGCCGAGATACAAGGCATGAGTAGCGGAGCGATTGCAGCATGAGCATGCAAGATACCCTGGCGGATATGTTTACCCGTATCCGCAATGCGCAGATGGCCCGGAAAGCCAAGGTGGAGATTCCTTCCTCCAAGGCGAAAGAGGCCGTTGCCAAGGTACTGAAAGAAGAAGGTTATATTGATGGTTTTGCCGTGGCTGGTGACAAGAAGCCGGTGCTGACGGTGGACCTTCGCTATTTCGAGGGCAAGCCGGTGATCGAGAAGATCGCTCGTGTGAGCCGTCCCGGTCTGCGCATTTATAAAAGCGCCGGCGAGATTCCCAAGGTGAAAGGCGGCTTGGGTGTAATGATCGTGTCCACCAACCAGGGCATTCTTTCAGATCGCGCTGCCCGCCAGGCTCACATCGGCGGCGAGCTGATCTGTGAAGTGTCCTGACGTAAGCGGTGTAGACGGGTTTAGGTGCAGCAATGTCTAGAGTAGCAAAGAATCCGGTTAGCCTGCCCAGCGGCGTTGAGCTGAAAATCGACGGCCGCAAGGTGTCCGTGAAGGGCAGTAAGGGCAACCTGGAACACGAAGTTCATGAGCTGGTTGAAGTGTCCGTCGATGCTGGCGTGGCGAGCGTTAAGCCCGTCGAAGAGTCCCAGAAAGCCTGGGCTCTGGCTGGCACCACCCGGGCTCTGGTGAATAATATGGTCACCGGTGTGTCCTCGGGCTACGAGCGCAAACTGGTTCTCAATGGCGTGGGTTACCGTGCTCAGGCACAGGGCAAGACCCTGAACCTGACTCTGGGCTTCTCGCATCCGGTGGCCTACCAGCTGCCGGAAGGCGTGACCGCCGAGACCCCGACACAGACCGAAATTGTTATTAAGGGCATTGATAAGCAACTGGTAGGTCAGGTTGCTGCCAATGTTCGGGCCTTCCGACCGCCTGAGCCCTACAAGGGTAAAGGGGTGCGCTATGCCGATGAGCAGGTGCGCCGTAAGGAAGCCAAGAAGAAATAATCGTTGAGACTAGAGCCATGATGGACAAGAAAGTTGCACGTCTGCGCAGGGCCAAACGGACTCGCCTTAACATTCGCGAGTCCGGCCAGATTCGTCTCTGCGTGCACCGCACTCCGCGCCATATCTATGCGCAAGTGACCAGCGCCGCTGGTGACAAAGTATTGGCTGCGGCGAGTACGGTGGAAAAAGATCTGCGTGAAAGCGCAACCGGTAACGCCGATGCGGCGGCAAAAGTTGGAGCGCTGATTGCTCAGCGTGCCAAGGAAGCCGGCGTCGCGCGCGTGGCTTTCGACCGCTCGGGTTTCCGTTATCACGGTCGAATCAAGGCGTTGGCCGATGCCGCGCGCGAAAACGGGCTTGAATTCTAAGGTGCTTGGTTATGGCGAAAGTTGATCCCAACGAAGGTCTCCAGGAGAAGCTGGTTCAGGTGAACCGGGTTGCCAAAGTAGTAAAAGGCGGCCGTATTTTCGGTTTCACCGCGCTGACCGTGGTAGGCGATGGGAAAGGTAAGGTGGGTTTCGGTCGCGGCAAGGCTCGCGAAGTGCCGGCCGCCATTCAGAAAGCTCTGGAAGCGGCACGCCGCAATATGATCCAGGTTGACCTGAAGGGCAGCACCATTCAGCACCCCATCAAGGCTCGTCATGGCGCCTCCAAGGTGTACATGCAGCCCGCTGATGAAGGTACGGGTGTGATTGCCGGTGGCGCGATGCGCGCCGTGCTTGAAGTTGCCGGTGTACAGAACGTGCTGGCCAAATGTTACGGCTCCACCAATCCGGTCAACGTCGTACGAGCCACTTTCAATGGTCTCAAGCTTATGTCCTCGCCGGAATCGGTGGCGGCCAAGCGTGGTAAGACCGTTGAAGAGATTCTCAGCTAAGCGCAGACAGGCGGAACGTAACAATGGCTGACAAGATCAAGGTAACGCAGGTTAAAAGCACCAACGGTCGGCTGGAAGGCCACAAGGCCTGTGTGCGTGGCCTCGGGCTGCGCAAAATTGGCCAAACCGTTGAAGTTGAAGATACTCCTGCGGTACGCGGCATGATCAACAAAGTCGCGTATCTGGTACGGGTAGAGGGAGAATAAGCGATGCGTCTTAACGATCTGCATCCCGCTGACGGTTCCCGTCCTGCGGAGAAACGAGTTGGTCGCGGTATCGGCTCCGGCCTCGGCAAGACTGGCGGCCGTGGTCATAAAGGCCAGAAGTCCCGCTCTGGTGGCACCGTGAAGCCTGGTTTCGAAGGCGGCCAGATGCCGCTGCAGCGCCGGGTGCCCAAGTTTGGTTTTACTTCCAAACTGGCCATGGCCACCGCCGAAGTTCGCCTGGCTGAACTGGCCAAAGTGGAAGGTGACATCATCGATCTGGCCAGCCTGAAAAAGGCCGGCGTGGTTCGCTCCGATAAGAAGCGCGCCAAGATCGTACTGCGCGGCGAGATTGACCGCGCGGTAACCATCCGCGGCGTGGCCCTGACCAAGGGCGCACGGGAAGCGGTTGAGAAAGCCGGCGGGAAAATCGAGGAATAACAAGGCGGGGCTATGGCCAAGAACCGTGCACAAACGCTGAACAACAGCACCGCCGCCAGCGGCGGTGCGACTCGAGAGCTGTGGCGCCGTATCGGCTTTTTGCTGGGTGCCCTGGTGGTGTTCCGTATCGGTGCGCACATTCCGGTACCGGGAATGAACCCGGAAGCGTTGCAACAGATGTTCAACAATAACCGGGACACTATTCTTGGCCTGTTCAACATGTTTTCCGGTGGCTCCCTGCAGCGGATGAGCATCTTCGCTCTGGGGATCATGCCGTACATCACCGCCAGCATCGTGATTCAGTTGATGACCGCGGTGGTGCCCAGCCTTGAGCAGTTGCGCAAGGAAGGGGAGCAGGGTCGCCGGAAGATCACCCAGTACACCCGTTATCTGACGGTGGTGCTCGGTTTGATCCAGTCTTTCGGCGTGTGCGCCGGCTTGAAAAGCCAGGGCATTACTCTGCTGCCGGAAGCGGCCAGCACCATGCAGGTGGCCAGCTTCTACTTTGTTGCGGTCACCACGCTGGTCACCGGGACCGTGTTCCTGATGTGGCTGGGCGAGCAGATTACCGAGCGCGGTATCGGCAATGGCATTTCGATGCTGATCTTCGCATCGATCGTCGCCGGTCTGCCTGGCGCGGTGGCGCAGACTTTCGAATCCGCCCGTCAGGGTGATCTCAGTCTGCTGGCCATGCTGCTGGTGTTCCTGGTGGCGGTGGCGGTGATTTTTGGTGTGGTGTTCGTGGAGCGTGGGCAGCGGCGGATTACCGTCAATTATGCCCGGCGCCAGCAGGGCCGGCGTGTGTACGCCGCCCAGCAAAGCCACTTGCCGTTGAAGGTGAATATGGCGGGCGTGATTCCGGCCATTTTTGCCAGCTCCATCCTGCTGTTTCCGGCGTCACTGACCCAGTGGTTCAGTGACTCGAATCCGGACTCCTGGTGGGGTATGGTGCTGCGCCGGGTGAGCGATGCCCTGCTGCCGGGTACGCCGCTTTACCTGTTGCTGTTTACGCTGGCGATCGTGTTTTTCTGCTACTTCTACACGGCGCTGGTGTTTAACCCGAAGGATGTGGCGGACAACCTGAAGAAGTCCGGTGCTTATATCCCCGGGATTCGTCCCGGCGAGCAGTCAGCCCGGTATATCGATACGGTGATGGGCCGTTTGACCCTGATCGGTGCGGTATATATGACGCTGGTCTGCCTTTTGCCCCTGGGGTTGCAGGCAGTCTGGAATGTGCCTTTCTATCTGGGCGGCACCTCACTGCTGATCGTGGTGGTGGTGGTGATGGACTTCTGGTCGCAGGTTAATTCGCACCTGATGTCCACTCAGTACGAAAAGCTGATGAAGAAAGCCAACCTCAAGGGGTATGGCGGCACCGGTCTGGTGCGTTAATAGAGGCCTATAGCGGGCCAGCCAGAGGAAAGCGAGGCGAATGCGATGAAAGTTCAGGCTTCTGTAAAGAAGATCTGCCGCAACTGCAAGGTGATCCGCCGTAAGGGTCGCGTCATGGTGATCTGCAGTGCAGAACCCCGGCATAAACAGCGCCAGGGTTGAAGTAGAGCTTCTTTCCTAGTGTTTGGTTGAAATTCAGTCGGTGTAGCGCTAGACTCTTCCGCCTTTCGGCGCCAGAGCCTGGCTGACCGCGTTGTGAATCGGAGATATTCGGATGGCCCGTATTGCAGGCGTAAACATCCCGGACAACAAGCACACGGTGATTTCTCTCACCTACATTTTCGGGATTGGCCGCACCCATGCTCGCAAAATCTGCGCGCAAGCCGGGATTGACCCTACGGTCAAGGTGCGTGACCTTTCCGGCGACCAGCTGGATGTGATCCGTGGTGAAGTCGCCAAGGTTTCCACGGAGGGCGATCTGCGCCGGGAAATCAACATGAATATCAAGCGGTTGATGGATCTTGGCTGCTACCGCGGCATCCGTCACCGTCGTGGCCTGCCGATGCGCGGCCAGCGTACCAAGACCAATGCCCGGACCCGCAAGGGCCCGCGGAAACCGATCCGCAAATAAGTCCTGAATCTGGATAAGTAAGCATGGCTAAAGCGAAGAGAGACAGTGGCGCACGACGCAAGAAGGTAACGCGGACCGTTGCGGACGGCATCGCGCACGTACACGCGTCGTTCAATAACACCATCATCACCATTACGGATCGTCAGGGCAACGCGCTGTCCTGGGCGACTTCCGGTGGCGCTGGTTTCCGTGGTTCCCGTAAGAGCACCCCGTTCGCCGCCCAGGTGGCTGCCGAGAACGCGGGCAATGCCGCCAAGGACTACGGTTTGAAGAACCTGGAAGTGCGCGTTAAAGGCCCGGGTCCGGGTCGCGAGTCCTCTATTCGCGCGCTGAATGCCTGCGGGTACAAGATCACCCATATTCAGGACGTGACGCCCATCCCCCATAATGGATGTCGTCCGCCCAAGAAGCGCCGCGTGTAACGGGAGTTAGAGCGAAATGGCAAGATACATCGGTCCTAAGTGCAAGCTTTCCCGTCGTGAAGGCACTGACCTGTTTTTGAAAAGCGGTATTCGTCCGCTGGAATCCAAGTGCAAGTCCGAACAGCCCCCGGGGCAGGCCGCCGGTGGCCGCCGTCCTGGCCGCCTGTCCGACTACGGCGTGCAGCTGCGTGAAAAGCAAAAGGTTCGTCGTATGTACGGCGTGCTCGAAAAGCAATTCCGCAGCTACTACAAGAAGGCTGCCCGCTCCCGTGGCGCCACCGGTGAGGTGCTGCTGCAGCTGCTGGAAGGCCGTCTGGACAACGTGGTCTATCGCCTCGGCTTTGGCGCCACCCGTTCCGAAGCCCGCCAACTGGTGGCGCATCGCGCGATTCTGGTCAACGGTCAGAGCGTGAACATCGCCTCTTACCAGGTCAGCGCTGGCGATGTGGTTTCCGTTCGCGAAAAATCCAAGAACCAGCTGCGTGTGAAAAACGCCATGGAGCTGGCTCAGCAGCGCGGTTTCCCCGCCTGGGTGGAAGTGGACGAGAAGAAGCTGGAAGGTGTCTTCAAGGCGCTGCCGGAGCGTATCGATTTGCCGGCCGAGATCAATGAAAGCCTGATCGTCGAGCTGTACTCCAAGTAAGGACTGCCTGAGGGATCTCTATGACCGCCGTGAACGAATTTCTCACGCCCCGCTCGATCGCGGTCAACGCGATCAGCGAGACCCACGCCAAGGTCGTACTGGAGCCGCTGGAACGTGGTTTTGGCCACACTCTTGGCACGGCGCTGCGCCGCATCCTGCTTTCCAGCATGCCGGGTTGCGCGATCACCGAAGTGGAGATCGACGGCGTACAGCACGAGTACTCCTCCATTGAGGGTGTGCAGGAAGATGTGATCAACATCCTGCTCAACCTCAAAGGGGTCGCCCTGAAGATGGCCGACCGCGAGGAAGTTACCCTGGAACTGGTCAAGAAAGGCCCGGGCGACGTGACCGCCGACGACATTCAGCGGGATCATAACGTTGAAATCGTCAATCCGGAGCACCTGATCTGCACCATCACCGGTGACACCGAGCTGCGGATGCGACTGAAAGTGCGCCAGGGCCGTGGCTACGAAGCCGCCGACACCCGTCAGAGCGACGAAGACGAGACCCGCGGCATCGGCCGCCTGCAGCTGGACGCCAGCTACAGCCCGGTACGTCGTGTTGCTTACGTGGTTGAAGCCGCCCGGGTGGAGCAGCGTACCGATCTGGATAAACTGGTTATCGATCTGGAAACCGACGGTACCATTGATCCGGAAGAGGCGATTCGTCGCGCCGCCACGATTCTGCAACAGCAGATCGCGGTGTTCGTGGACCTGGAACAGGATTCCAAGCCCGAGCCGAAGCAGGAGCGCGAAGAGATCGATCCGATCCTGCTGCGTCCGGTGGACGATCTGGAACTGACGGTGCGTTCCGCCAACTGTCTGAAGGCGGAAAACATCTATTACATCGGTGATCTGGTACAGCGCACCGAGGTTGAGCTGCTGAAAACCCCGAACCTGGGTAAGAAGTCGCTGACCGAAATTAAGGATGTGCTGGCCTCCAAGGGTCTGTCGCTGGGCATGCGTCTGGAGAACTGGCCGCCGGTCAGCCTCCGCGACGATGACCGGCTGAACACTAAATTGCGCTAATTGAGTTGTCGTGGACGCTGTGAAGCGCCCCTGAAGATAGGAACAGAATCATGCGTCATCGCAAGAGCGGCAGAAAACTGAATCGGAACAGCTCACATCGTCAGGCCATGTTCCGTAACATGGCGGTGTCGCTGTTCGAGCACGAAGCGATCAAGACCACGCTGCCGAAAGCCAAGGAGCTTCGTCGACTGGCGGAGCCTCTGATTACCCTGGCCAAGGAAGACTCCGTTGCCAACCGTCGCCTGGCGTTTGACCGGACTCGTTCCAAATCCATGGTGGGCAAGCTTTTCAACGAGCTCGGCCCGCGTTACAAAGCGCGCCCCGGCGGCTACCTGCGTATTCTCAAGATGGGCTTCCGGGCCGGCGACAACGCCCCCATGGCCTATGTTGAGCTGGTGGATCGCCCGGAAGCGGGTGAAGCCGTCGACGCCGACTAAGGCGTAAGATGGTACAAAGGAGCCGGGTTTTTAACCCGGCTTTTTTGTGGCCGCCATCCCTGGCGGCCATCCTTTGGACCGTCGCTGTCGCGACGTCCAAAATCGCTTCCGGT
>TARA_R110001606_G_scaffold77383_3_pt1 | contig 14068 bp, 10 predicted proteins | sample TARA_R110001606 | Tara Oceans TARA_R110001606 (sample SAMEA4398315) | marine metagenome | biome: Polar Biome; feature: [SRF] surface water layer (ENVO:00010504); material: water (ENVO:00002006), including particulate matter (ENVO:01000060) such as... | depth 5 m | reverse complement strand
TGAAGCCTTTGTCGGAGAACAGGGCTTCGTGCATGCACGGCCCGCTATGGGCGAAGGGCGCATCAAGTACGCCTTCGAGACTGCGCAGAATGTAATTGGCGTTGAGCACGGCGTCTTCCGCCACCTGTTTCAGACCATCGGCTCCGTGGCTGAGGATATAGGCCAGCGCGCGAGTGAACATGCCCATCTGGCCGTGAAAGGCACTCATTCGGCCGAATGTGTGGGGATGCCGGTCTTCCACCGTCTCTTCCTCGACGAGGGTGATATGGCCGTCCGCATGACGTTCGGTAAAAGGCAGCGGACCATAAGGAGACAGCGCCTCGGACAATACGACAGGCCCGGAACCCGGCCCGCCACCGCCATGCGGGGTGGAGAAAGTCTTGTGCAGATTGATATGCATCGCATCGATACCAAGATCACCGGGCCGGACCTTGCCGACAATGGCATTGAAATTCGCGCCGTCGCAATAGACATAGCCGCCCGCCGCATGGACCGCGTCGGAAATTGCCTTCATGTCCGGCTCGAACAGGCCGCAGGTATTGGGATTGGTGATCATTACCCCGGCAACGTCTGGTCCGAGACGCGCCTTCAGCGCCTCCAGATCGACCCGGCCAGCGGCATTGGCGGGAATATCCTCGACCTTGTATCCGGCAAAGGCAGCGGTCGCCGGATTGGTGCCATGGGCGCTTTCGGGCACGAGGATGACTTCGCGGGCGTCGCCGCGCGCTTCCAGGGCAGCCCGGATGCAGAGGATACCGCAAAGCTCGCCATGCGCGCCGGCCTTGGGCGTCATCGCCACACCGTGCATACCGGTCAGCTTGACCAGCCATACAGCCAGTTCATTGATCACGCCGAGCGCACCCTGCACGCTGTCGACCGGCTGCAGCGGATGGATATCGGCAAAGCCCTTGAGCCGCGCTATTTTCTCGTTGAGCCGCGGGTTATGCTTCATCGTGCAGCTGCCAAGCGGGAACAGGCCGACGTCGATGGCATAATTCTGGCGGCTGAGGCGGGTATAGTGACGCACCATCTCGCCTTCGGACAGGCCGGGAATAGCGATCGGCGCTTCCCGTTCGAGGCCGCCGAGACGGCTTTTGACATCCGGTGCTTCCGGCAGATCGACGCCGGACCGATCCGGCGACCCGATTTCGAAAATCAGCGGTTCGTCGACCATCAGGGCGCGATTGCCTGTATGGGTGGTGACGCTATTTTGTTCGGGCATGATCAAATTAGCTTCCTGTTTGGTCGGGCGTCCTTCGGCGAGCATGCTCATGACAGGGCTCCTTCCAGAGCGGTCGCAAATTGCTCGACTTCTCCATCGGTCGAAGTTTCGGTGACGGCAACAAGCAATCCGTTGGCAAGCGGCTGTTCCTGCGGATAAAGGCGACCGAGAGAGACGCCGGCCAGGATTCGTTGATCGGCCAGCTGCCGTACGATCGGGCGCGAATCTCTATCAAGAATCAGCGTGAATTCATTGAAAAAACTATCATTTAGCAGGGAAACGCCTTTGATCGATGAAAGCCGGTCCGCTGCCTGCACCGCCTTTTTGTGATTGAGCATCGCCAGTTCACGCAAGCCTTTTTCACCAAGCAAAGTCATATGCGCCGAGAAAGCCAGCGCGCATAATCCGCTGTTGGTGCAGATATTCGACGTCGCTTTCTCGCGGCGGATATGCTGTTCGCGAGTGGAGAGCGTCAGAACAAAACCGCGCTTGCCTTCGGCATCGACGGTCTCGCCGCAGAGTCGGCCGGGCATCTGCCGGACATATTTCTGCTTGCAGCCGAACAGCCCGACATAGGGACCGCCAAATTGCAGGCCGACACCGATCGACTGGCCTTCGCCGACGACAATATCCGCATCCATTTCGCCCGGCGATTTGATCGCGCCAAGAGCGACGGGCTCGGTGACGACGGCAATCAGCAAGGCTTTATGTTTATGCGCCTTTTCTGCGATGGCGGAGAGATCGCCGATGCGGCCCAATATATCGGGATATTGCACGACCACGCAGCTGGTCTCGTCATCAATCTGGTCGAGCATATTCTGACCGTCGGTCGCAGCGTTGAGAGTCGGCGCCTTATAGGACAGATTGTCCTTGGTGAAGCGGGCCATGGTCTTGGCAACCGACACATAATGAGGATGGAGGCCCGACGACAGGATCGCCTTGCCGCGCTTGGTGACCCGGCGGGCCATCGTGATCGCTTCCCAGCAAGCGGTCGAGCCATCGTACATCGAGGCATTGGCGACATCGACACCGAACAGGCGGGCGACCTGGGTCTGGAATTCGAACAGGGTTTGCAGCGTGCCCTGGGCGATTTCCGGTTGATAAGGCGTATAAGCGGTGAGAAATTCGCCGCGCTGGATGATATGGTCGACACTGGCCGGGACATGGTGGCGATAGGCCCCTGCTCCGAGGAAGAACGGCATGTCGCCAGCAGCATGGTTCTTCTTCGCCAGCGCTTTCATATGCGCTTCCACCGCCATCTCCCCCGCGTGCATTGGCAGGCCGTGGATCGGGCCGGTCAACCGGGCTTCCTCCGGCACATCGACGAACAGATCGTCGATCGATTTGGCACCGATGGTCGCCAGCATGGATTGCCGGTCGTCGGGAGTTAGCGGGAGATAACGCATGTTCTTTCCTTCACTAAAGCCCTTCCTTTTCAAAGGAGGGGTTTGGGTGGTTCCGTGCCGCCTGTCGCTGCGCGAGCGATGCTGACGCATCGCCACCACCCCTTGATCCCCTCCTCTGAAGAGAAGGGGAAAATCATTACAGATCGTCGACAAAGGCCTTATAGGCTTTTTCGTCCATCAGATCGCTGAGTTCATCCTTGTCCGACAGGGTGATCCGGAAAAACCAGCCGTCTTCCTCTGCTGATGAATTGACCAGACCAGGCTCGTCCTCCAGCGCTTCGTTGACTTCGATGACTTCGCCGGAAACCGCAGCATAGACGTCGGATGCAGCCTTGACCGATTCCACCACGGCGGCATCGTCGCCCTGTTCCAGTTCCGTGCCGACTTCCGGCACTTCGACAAACACAATGTCGCCCAGCTGTTCCTGCGCATAGTCGGTAATGCCGACGGTCGCCGTGTCGCCTTCGACTTCGACCCATTCATGTTCATCGGTAAAATATCGGCTCATTCTCGTTTCCTCTTCCTGTCAATCTATAGCTTGGGTTTGCGGTGATAGTGATGCTGTACAAAGGGCATATCCGCAACGGTGCAAGCAATTTTTTTGCCGCGCTGTTCGATTGTGATCGCCGTGCCGGTTTCCGACAGGTTCATCGGCACATAGGCCATCGCAATCGGGCGCTGGAGAGTGGGCGAGAAACCGCCGCTGGTCACTGTACCAAGGGTCGCGCCGTCGGCATCGACCACATTCGCGCCTTCGCGGACCGGCTGGCGACCGTCGACAAACAGACCGACACGTTTTTTATCTGCCTTGTCCGGATATTGCGCAAGTACGCGTTCTGCGCCGGCAAAATTGCCTTCTTCGCGGCGCGCCTTGGACAAGGCAAAGTTCAGATTGGCTTCGACCGGCGATATATCGCCATTCATGTCATGACCGTAGAGCGGCAGGCCTGCCTCCAGGCGGAGACTGTCGCGGGCGCCGAGGCCGATAGGCCGCACTTCTTCAAGATCCGTAAGAGCTGTGGCCAGCGTCACCGCATGTTCGGCCGGCACGCTGATTTCAAAGCCGTCTTCGCCGGTATAGCCGGAACGGCTGATCCCGAGCGGAATACCGCGCCACAGAAACGGGCCCGCTTCCATGAAATGAAGATCGGTTGGCAACGGCCAGTCCGGTTCGTACGGGTCGATACCGAGCTTGGCCAATGCTTCCGCGGCCTTGGGCCCCTGCAGTGCCAGGAGCGCTGCGTCTTCCAGATGGTTGAGCGTCAGGCTGTCCGGCAGCTGTTCGCGCATATAGGCGATATCGTCATGCTTGGTCGCGCCGTTGACCACCAGGTATAAATGGTCGCCGCTATTGGTGACCATCAGATCATCCAATATTCCGCCGTCCTGGGCGAGCAGCAATGTATAGCGAATCTTGCCCGGAGCTAGTGCGGACAAATTGCCCGGCGTGATCCGCTCCAGTGCATCGGCAGCGCCCTCACCGATCAGCTGCAATTGCCCCATATGCGACACGTCGAACAGGCCCGCTTCGGTGCGGGTCCAGATATGTTCGGCCATCACGCCTTCATATTGTACCGGCATTTCATAGCCGGCAAACGGCACCATCCGCGCGCCAAGGCCGCGATGCCAGTCGCCGAGTGGCAATTGTTTCAGATTTTGGGTATTTTCACTCATGATATTTCCGCTCAGACAAAAGACAGCTCACAGAAAAGCCCTGCAAAACTGCCCCCTCTGTCACGGAACCTGAGAGTTTCATCCTCCTTCGCCAAGGCTTCGGCGGACAGGTCCGCCATCGCAAGAGCGACGAAGATTTACCCCTTCGGTGGCCCACCTTCGCTAAAGCTATGGCGGGCTCTTTCCAGAGTGCTTGTGAGACGTTTGCGGTCCAGGGGCCTGAGAGTTTCCGGGGCGGTTGCTCCTTCGGCGGCTTTTCTGTCCTGTGAGACAGCAAAACGCTCTCCCGCAACGCCTCATGACCCTTGCCCGGAGGCAGTGATCAAAAAGCAGATTTGAGAGTGGATCAGCGCATGGGTGGAGTCAATGATTCTGTTGTGCAGTGCAGTATTTTCCAGCGGGCTTGTTCACACCATCGCCCAGACTGCGTCGTTTTCATGGACAAACTCTCCCGGCGCACTCTCTCCCATCAGCACTACGATTGCCGCCGCAACGTCGCTGGCCAGAATCGAGCGGTATCGGCGAAGCTTTCCGTGTAGCATCAGGTCCATGACCGGGCTGGCAGCAATGGCGAGGCTTTCGCCCAGGCGATTTTCATTGGTTCGTTCTCCGCGCAGCAAGCCGGGGCGGATGATGTCGAGGCGAGCGAATTTCTGGGCGCGGAGCAGGTCTTCGGCCTCGCCCTTGGTCTTGAGGTAGAAGCTCGACGCGCTGCTGTCCGCCATGACCGAAGAGATGGAGATAAATTGTTTCGTGCCTGCCGCCTTGGCCGCAGCCGCCACCGCTCCGACCAGATCACGGTCGACCGCAGCAAAATCCTCTTTTGTCCCTGACTTTTTCATCGTCGAGCCGAGGCAGGATATCACGATATCGGGTTTGATCCTAGCGATGGTCGCGGGCCAGTTTTCCTGCAGCTGGACATGGATTTTTGCCTTGCCGACATCCTCGCGATAGGGCCGACGGAGCAGCAGATGGAGGGCCTTGTCCGCGCCCTGATCGACCAGTTTGCGGGTCAGCAAGCCGCCGATCAGGCCGGTGGCTCCAACGATCAGGATTTTCTCTGCCATGTCCATTATCCCCTCAAGCTCGCTATTGATAAGCCGTCATACCAGCGAAGGCTGGTATCTAAAGCAATATTCGCGGGGCTCGCTCATCTGGGTTGGACCCCAGCCTGCGCTGGGACGACAAATCATTTTCGGCCGGCGCGCTCGCCAAATATTTCACGATGCCGGTTGCGGGCATAACGGTCCGTCATCCCGGCAAGAAAATCGGCGATATGACGGATGCGATCCGGTTCTTCTTCGGGCAAGGCCGACGCCCAGCTTTCCGGCATCAGGTCCGGCTGTTCTCGATAGGCTCTCACCAGATCGGCGACCATCATCTTGCCTTCTTCCGCCGCCGCTGTCTGCTTGGGGTGATGATAGAGATTTTTATACATGAATTTTTTGAGCGCGCGTTCCTTTTCGGCCATTGCGCCAGAAAATCCGCCAATCATCTGACCCGCTTGCCGAACGTCTTCTGGCGTTTTCACGCCCAGCCTGTCGATGCGATCCTGCGTTGTTTCCAGCACATCATTGGCCATCAGACCGATCTGGTCGCGGATCAACTCCGGCAACAGTCGCTCCTGCGGTACATCGGCAAAGCGGTCGCAAATCACTTGCCAGCGCTCGGCGATGAACGGCAGTTCGAGCAGCTGATCAAGCGTCAGCAGCCCTGCCCGCATGCCATCGTCAATGTCGTGGTTGTCATAGGCGATATCATCGGCAATCGCCGCGACCTGCGCTTCCAGCGATGGCCAGCTGTGCAGATCAAGATCCATCGCGTCATTGGCCTCTGCCAATGCCCAGGTGGGTTCGGCTACCGGTCCGTTGTGCTTGGCGAGACCCTCGAGCATTTCCCATGTCAGGTTCAGACCATTCCAGCGCGGATAAGGTGTTTCGAGCCTGGTCAGCGTACGGATGGTCTGCGCATTATGATCGAAGCCACCGAAGTCAGCCAAAGCGTCCTCCAGAGCATCTTCGCCGGCATGACCAAACGGCGGATGCCCGATATCATGCGCTAGACAGAGCGCTTCGGTCAGATCCTCATTCAGGCCGAGCGCACGCGCCATGGTTCGGCCAATCTGCGCAACCTCGAGGCTGTGGGTCAGGCGGACCCGATAATGGTCACCATCGGGTGCGACAAAAACCTGGGTCTTGTGGCGCAAGCGGCGAAAGGAAATGCTGTGGATGATCCGGTCGCGGTCGCGCTGGAAATCATCCCGCGGCCCGCGCGTGACGTCACGTTTTTCATCGTGAAGCCGGCCCCGGCTGTTGGCCGGGTCGCTGGCATAGCTTTGCAACTGGATCATTTGGGGAGCTCGTTGACCTCGACACCATCGGCACTGGCCCAGGCAAAGCCGTCACCGTCATCCTTGCGAAGATCCGCTTCAAAGGCCTTGGCGGCCTTGAAATCGTCAAACGGCCCGACCACCATCCTTCTGGTCGCTCCCCAGGGTGAGGTCCATGCCTTTTGCCCCTTGAACAGATCCGGCTGCTTTTTCGTCATTCGGCGATAGTCGAATTTCAGTGCATCCAGATTTGAGCCGGTAGCGATCTGCACCCAATAGCGTTTGGGGTGCTCCGGTGGCTTTGGTTTGACCGGGGCTTTTTCGACAGGTTTCTGAATGATTTTCGGCTGCGGCTTGGCTGGTTCGATTTCGTCGAGATCGACCGGAACGATCCGGGCTCTGGTTTCCTGCTCCGGTATATCGATTCCCTTGATAATATCAGCGAGCGGTCTGGTGGCCGGTTCTGCCGAAGCCATTTCGACTGCTGCCGGCCGCGATTGCGCGAGATCGAAATTGATCAGATTCACAGGTCCCCCTGCCTTCTTTTCAACCGCTGGCGTGTCTGCCGTTACAGCCGCCTGGACCGCCGGCTGTGAGGCGGGCTGACGACCCGCAATTTCGACTTTCCGCTCGATCGATTGCGACACCAGAACCGACGGTTCGCCGACACCGAGCGCTGTTGCGAAACCGGGGGATGAACTTCCAGCGTCCGGCTTGGTTTCAGCAGTCTGGACCGGATTCGGCTCACTCTTTGCGGGAGCTGGTTCGGGTTGGGCTTTAGGCGGAAGCAATTGCTCCGGCTTAGCGCGTGATACCAAAGCCGTGCGTGGAGGGCTTGCGCTTGATGGCGCGTGTACCTGCGTCTGAGCCAGGACGGTGGCTTCTTTCTTTTTCGACCGGCGGCTGGATTTCCGGTCAGGATATCTGATGTCCATGATACCGGGCCGACGGCGCGGTGATTTGTCGGGCATCGCAAGCACGCGGGGACGATCTGCACCGGTACCCAAAGCCTCGCCGACCGGGATCAGTCCGGCATCTGCACCATCGCCACCACGAGCGGCCATATTGGACGCGAGTTGCACTGCCGCGACATCCACACCAATATTCTCGGAGGCGGGAAAATGGCCAAAATGTACAGCCGCTGCCTTCTGCGCTGCGGTCAGCTTGGGCATGCGATCAAAGAAGGGCTTGATGGCTTTTGCCATTCTCCGCTCCATGGTCTGTTCGACTATATTATCCGCGTCCTTCTTCCTGCCATTCATGGCATAGATAAACGCCCGGTTGCGCCAGGCATCACGGTCACTTTTCTGGAGCAAGGGATTGAGCTGCACCTCGGCACGGTCAACGTCGCCGCTGATCCCCAGCGATATAGCATAGCGCTCGATCAGCTCATCATTGCTGCCATAGCGCATCGCCAGCTCATAATCTTTCTGAGCATCGCGGTTCCGACCAATGAGATCATAAGCGAGACCACGATCCGCTGCGATTTCGCGCGCTGCTATGCCATTGGCTACTGCCTGATCGAAATAGCGGATGGCGCCAAATGGATTTTCCTCGGCGAGCAGCGCTCTGCCGAGTCCGACTTTCACGCGCCCGCTCGAGGAATATATTTGATCTGCCTTGGCTAGGAATCCGATCGCTGCGCGCATATCGCCCAGCTCCAGCGCGGCCAGCCCGGCGTCCGCCAGAGCGGATGAATCATTGGAGTTGATCGCAATCCGGCGCAGCGCGTCCTGCAGATCATCGCTATTGGTCTGAAAGCTGGATTGGGCGATGGCAGGCAGGTCAGGCAAGACGGTACCGACGAGCACCGCAGACAAAGCCAGTAAAATTTTATATTTTTGTTTCACAAGACACATAAAGGAATGATTGCGTCTGAAATCAATCGTTCTCGCAAGCCAGCAAGGTCAATGGTGGCACGCGAAAGACAAACTCCCTCGTGCCACCCCATCAGCATGAAATTCCGATTGAACCGATTCCGATCTTACTGATTATTCTGGCGGTTCAAAAAGCGCGGAATGTCGAGTGGATCGCGGGCTTTATCGCCCTCGCCATCGTCATCGTCATCGCCCTTGGATCCACCTCGAGTCAGATTGGACATCCGTTCGAACAGCGTTCCGCCACCTGTCGCAACGCGCGGTGCTGGTGGCGCCTGGCGGGCAGCCGGGGCTGTGTCTTCATCGTCGAGCTGGATAGCGTCATCGCCAAGTACCAGTTCGTCATCCTCCGGTTCCGGCTTTGCCGAGGCAATTCCGGGTGTCAGCGAAGCAAAAGACGGACGAACAGGCGATTCATCGGTCAAATCATCGTCATCGCCGTAGGTTGCAACTGGAGCAGCCGAGATTTGCGGCTCGGGTTCAGGCGCGGCTTCCGCCTCAAATTCTGGTTCTGGTACCGGTGCAGATGCGATTTCAGCTTCCTGGGCGACATCCTCTACGCTTTCATCACTGGCTATGGACGAAGCAAAGCTGGGTGAAGCCGCTGGAATTTCCGATGTTCTGGCCGGACTGCTCATGGCGAAAGATGCTGCTGGCGCGGATGACGACCGGCTGCCTTCGCTGTCGATACCGGTGGCAACGACCGAGACACGGATACGTCCGTCCAGATTCGGGTTGAACGCACTGCCCCAGATGATGTTGGCGTCTGGATCGACCAGTTCGCGAATATGATTGGCGGCCTCGTCGACTTCCATCAGGCGCATATCTTCGCCGCCGGTGATCGAGACGATAACACCCTTTGCGCCCTGCATCGACACACCGTCGAGCAATGGGTTGGCAATAGCCTTTTCAGCCGCTTCCAGCGCACGTCCGTCGCCTTCGGCTTCGCCCGTACCCATCATCGCTTGCCCCATTTCGTGCATCACGCTGCGCACGTCGGCAAAGTCGAGGTTGATCAGGCCAGGCATGACCATCAAATCGGTAATGCCGCGGACGCCCTGTTGCAGGACTTCGTCAGCGAGCAGAAAAGCTTCCTTGAAGGTCGTGTTCGGATTGGCGACCAGAAACAGGTTCTGGTTCGGAATGACAATCAGAGTGTCGACATTCTTCTGCAATTCTTCAATGCCAGCTTCAGCCGCTTTCATCCGGCGTGTGCCTTCGAAAGTGAATGGCTTGGTCACCACACCAACGGTCAATATGCCGCGGTCACGCGCTGCTTTGGCGATGACGGGAGCAGCGCCGGTACCGGTACCGCCGCCCATGCCGGCTGCGATGAAGCACATATGCGTACCTTCCAGTGCCTGCTCGACCAGATCGATGGTCTCTTCGGCGGCTGCACGGCCAACCTCGGGCCGTGATCCTGCGCCCAGACCCTGGGTAATATCAGGGCCAAGCTGAATACGCCGTTCGGCAGTAGAACTGTTAAGCGATTGCGCGTCGGTGTTGGTGACGATGAAATCCACACCTTCGACCTGCGCTGCAATCATGTTGGCGATGGCATTGCCACCGGCTCCGCCGACTCCGATAACCGCGATTTTTGGCTTCAGTTCTTCGACTTCCGGTGGGCCAATATTGATACTCATCTCACTGTCTCCCGAGACATTTTGTCGTACTGTAATATTTGTTTAACGCTTTGCACAAATTTCCCGTCGGAATCACCCGAAAAGTTAATTTTTTTCATGAAATTACTAAAAATTTCCGCGTATCGCCGACAACAGCCGCCCAAGCACCGCTGATCCGCCATATTTGTGGACATTCTGATGGCTTCTCGACATGAAGCGCAAATCGACCGGTTCCTGCGAAGCATAGAGCGCCAAGCCGGCGAGACCGGCAAAGGCCGGACCGCTATGCGCTTCGGGAAGCGCGCTTAATCCGGTCGGGCGACCGATGCGCACTGTCCGGCCCAAAGCGGATTGGGCATAATCGGCAATGCCCTTGAGTTCGGCTCCGCCGCCAGTGAGGACAACCTGTCGGCCAACCGGTCCGGTAAAGCCAAGTTCCTTGAGTGCTTTGCCAATTTCTCCGATCAGATGATCCAGCCGCTGCCGGATAACCGCGATCAGCTGCGCACGGGTAATCCGTCCGTCTTCATCGCTATGTTCGGCGGTCTTCTCAAGATCAAGATTGATCACGTCATGATTGTCGCGCGGACTGGTCGTGGCGGAACCGTAGAAACATTTTATCCGCTCGGCCTGCGCCCGCCGCAGACCAAAGGAGGAGGCAATATCATCGGTAATGTCGGCAGCGCCGTAAGGCAGAGTCGTCAACCCGACCAGCATGCCACCAGCAAAGAGTGATACATTGGTGACTTCCGCGCCCAGTTCGACCAGCGCTACGCCCAGCTCGCGTTCTTCCCGTGAAAGACAGGCGGTGCCGACCGCGATCGGCGAGGCGACGATCGATTTCACATTCAGATGCGCGCCGCGCACGCTCATATCGATATTGCGTACCGGCGAGGCTTCGGCGAGGATGACATGAATATCCACGCCAAGACGGTCGGCGTGCAGGCCTTTCGGTTTCTTCACGCCGTTGAGGCCATCAAGCGTATAGAGCGCCGGTTGTGCGTGCAGTACCATTTTGCCCTTGGGGTCGATGCTATTACGTCCAGCATCGAGCAGCAGATCAATATCCTCCTGCTCGATCCGGTGGCCGCCCAATTCTGTTTCGACCGAGGTCAGCATGCTCTGCAGACCGCCAGCGGAGAAGCTGACCCAGACATCGTCGATATTGGTACCGGCGATGCGCTCGGCCTGTTCCACCGCATCCCGGACATCCAGTTCGGTAGTCTCGGTATCGGCGATATAGCCGCGCTTCACGCCCTTGCTGGCCCGCTGCCCCGTACCCAGCACGGTCAGTTCGCCATTGTCCATCCGCCCGGCAATCATCGCCGATATTTTTGACGAACCAATATCCAGGGATGTGAAGATTTTTTCTACCCGTGCTGCCATGTCTCTAGTCCTTCAGCTCGATCAATTTTATCGTCATGCAGCCCACCATGCGGGCCTTCAACTTTCCGGATCAGCCGAGGCTGATTTCGGTGGCATTCGCAGATAGGCGCGCTCGGCATCGCGCAGGTCAAAATGAACAACGCCGCGTCCGAGCAGGCGGTTGACCCCGTCCATGCGCGCAAAATTCAGCAGCGCTGCCGATGCTGTTTGCTCGCCTTCGGGCAGAGCCAGCGTTTCGCCGCTGTCAAATTCGAGATTCCAGCGCCGGTTACCGATCCAGGTAGCACCGGTCACCATCGGCCGCAGCGCAGGCGCAACGTCGAGCAATGAATCCAGCTGGGTGAATTTCAGATTGGCTTTCTTGCCAACGATCACCGGCAGGCTGGGCATTTCTTCCTTGGTGATTTGCTCCAGCGGATAGCCGGTTTTGTCGATCAGCGAGAGCCGACCCTTATTTTGCCAGACAGCGACAGGCTCGCGCTCGACAATGTCGACGACCAGCGTATCTGGCAGACGGCGCGAAATCCGGGCGTCCTTGATCCAGCCATTGGACAGCAGATCTTCGCGCACTGCGTCAATGTCGACCAGCAGCATCGAACGGTCTTTCTGCGCCAGCGTGATTTCGTAAACTTTCAGCTCGTCGATGCGGTTGACGCCGTTGACCTCGACCCGCTTCACCTCGAAGCCAGCGTTGCCGACGGCCTCTGCGACCTCGGTCTTGATCCGTTCATTGATGCCGGAATAATGCGCAACGCTATAGGCGCCCAGAATGAACACCGCGACCAGCCCCCAGGTCAGGCCCTTTTGTACCTGCGCTTCGGTGACCGGCATCGCGCGCAATATCTTGTCGAAAATCGAGACCTGCTTGACCTTGCGCCTGGCCTGCTTGCGCGGTTTGCCTCTGGGCTGCCGACTGGTGCGTTTCTGGGTAGCTGTCATAGCGCTTCTCTCACAATCAGTTCGACCAGCTGTTCATAGCTGATCCCCACCTGCTTTGCCTGTTCGGGGACCAGGCTGAGCGGGGTCATGCCGGGCTGGGTGTTGGTTTCCAGCACGTACAGGCCGGCTGCGCCCTGTTCGTCATCCCAGCGGAAATCGGTACGGGACGTTCCCTTGCACCCCAAGATCTGATGGGCCCGGAGGGCATAGTCGAGACATAATTTTTCAATATCTGCGGGAATTTCGGCGGGGCAGACATGTTGGGTCAGCCCTTCGGTATATTTAGCGGCATAATCGTAGAAGCCCTGCGCGGTTTTCAATTCGGTCACGCAAAGCGCCTTGCCGCCCAGAACAGCCGTGGTCAGTTCGCGTCCCTTGATGAAGGGCTCGGCGAGCAGTTCGTCAAATTCCTGCCATGGCCCAACAACGTCGCGACCAATCGGATTGCCATAATTGCTGTCATCGGTCACAATCGCGACGCCGACCGACGAGCCTTCGTTGACCGGTTTCAGGACATAAGGACGAGGCAGCGGGTCGGCCTCGTACAGGCTGGCGCTGGAAACAATCCTGCCCTTGGGCATCGGGATGCCTGCAGGCACAAGCTGCTGCTTGGTCAATTCCTTGTCGATCGCGATCACGGAAGTGGCGAGCCCGCTATGGGTATAGGGAATCTGCATCAGATCGAGCATGCCCTGCACGCTGCCATCTTCACCCGGCACGCCGTGCAGCGCGTTGAACACCACATCGGGCCGAATGGCGGCAAGCACCTGCGCAACATTGCGGTCCATGTCGACACGGGTCACCTGATGGCCATTTTTCTCTAGCGCATCAGCCACACCATTGCCGCTGCTCAGCGACACGTCGCGTTCGGCCGACCAGCCGCCCATCAGGACAGCGACGTGGAGGCTCTGCTGATCATTGGCGCTCATGATTCATCTCCCACTCGCTGGATTTCCCAGTGTAGCTCAATTCCTGAATGTGCTTTGACGCGCTTGCGGACTTCATCGCCGAGCGCTTCGATATCGGCAGAAGAAGCACCGCCGAGGTTGATCAGAAAATTGCAGTGTTTCTCCGACACTTGCGCCTGCCCCATTTGCAAACCGCGGCATCCCGCTTCGTCAACCAGCTGCCAGGCTTTTTTGCCATCGGGGTTTTTGAAGGTGGACCCTCCGGTCTTGGTGCGAAGCGGCTGCGAGGCTTCGCGCTCTTCGGCAATGCGTTTCATTTCGGCGCCGATGATTTCGGGCACGCCACTTTCACCCTGGAAAGTCGCGCTCACGACGATGGCGCCTTCGGGCAGCGCGGAATGGCGATAGGTGTAGCCCATTTCGGCGAGCGGGATCGTCACCAGATCACCGTTGCGCAGCATCACCTCGGCGCTCTGCAATATGTCGCAGACTTCGCGACCATAGGCACCGGCGTTCATGCGGACAGCGCCGCCGATAGTGCCCGGAATACCGCGCAGAAATTCCATTCCGGCAATGCCGTTGTCGCGGGCCGTACTGGCGACCGAAATGCCGGGTGCACCGGCGCCGCAACGCAAGGTCAGCCCATCTGCTTCGATAGATGCAAAGGCCTTGCCCAGGCGCACTACAACGCCCGACATGCCTCCG